>Ga0079224_100001508_pt1 | contig 26952 bp, 24 predicted proteins | sample Stecom2015_FD_80414 | JGI IMG/M metagenome (GOLD analysis project Ga0079224, IMG submission 80414) | Agricultural soil microbial communities from Utah to study Nitrogen management - Steer compost 2015 | ecosystem: Environmental > Terrestrial > Soil > Agricultural land | place: USA: Utah... | reverse complement strand
TTAGAAGGATGGGTTGATTTGATGGTTACCATTAATATTGATGGTGAGGTGATTAATGTTGAAGAAGAAAGGTATTCGGCTCGTGGGAAAGTGTTTGTAGATCCGGCAATTAAAACAATTGAAACTTGGCGCTTCGAACCGCCGAAAGCGCAGGGCATTGACCAACCTGTTTCTCGCAGTTATCGTATTGAATTTAAGTTGTAACCACTAAGCTCGACTGAATATAATTTAGTCGGGCTGTTTTATTGTTAATAACAAATCATACAAGGTATCTAACGCTTGGCGTGGTGTTAATTCATCGGGTTGTATTGCTTTAAGTTGTTTTATCAATTCACTGTCTAAAGATTTTTCCGGCGCTTTAACAGGTGGGGCATTAAATAATGACATTTGTAATGGTTGCTTGGCTTTATCGGCGTACTCTAATTCAGCAAGATAAGCACTGGCTTGGCGTAGGGTCTTTTCCGGTAGTCCGGCTAGGGCAGCCACTTGGATGCCATAACTTTTGTTAGCCGCCCCGCTTTTCACCTTATGTAAAAAAACGATGCGTTGCTCGTGTTCGACAGCGTTCAAATGTACATTTATAACGCCATCCAGCTGATTTGCTAATTCAGTGAGCTCAAAATAGTGGGTTGCAAATAAACACAAGCAACGGTTTTCTTCTGCTAAGTGCTTTGCACAGGCATAGGCCAAAGATAAACCATCATAGGTACTGGTTCCACGACCAATTTCGTCCATAAGTACCAATGATTTTTCAGTGGCATGATGTAGAATTGTGGCCGTCTCGCTCATTTCTACCATGAAAGTTGAACGTCCTCGACTCAAATCATCACCGGCCCCAATACGAGTGAAGATGCGATCTATGTCTCCAATTCTGGCACTTTTTGCGGGCACGTAACTGCCAATTTTAGCCATTAAAACAATCAGTGCCGATTGTCTCATGTATGTTGATTTACCACCCATGTTTGGGCCAGTGATTATGTGTAAATGACGTTCTGGATTTAAGCTTAAATCATTGGCTGTGAAAGGAGTTTGTAAATGATGAGCCACGACCGGATGGAGGCCTTGAATAATTTCGATAGTCGCTTCCTTTGTTAAATGGGGGCGACAAAACTGATGCAGAGATGCTTGTTGTGCTAAATTGGCAGCCACATCTAAGTCACTAATCATGGCGGCGGTTTGCTGTAGTAGACTGATATGTGGAGAAAACCACTTCAGTAATTCTTCATACAGTTGCTTTTCATAGGCCAGTGATTTGTCCTTGCTGGTTAATACATTTTGTTCAAATTGCTTTAACTCAGGGGTGGTGTAACGTTCAACCGCTTTTAAAGTTTGTCGTCGAATATAGTGTTCAGGTGCCTTATCTGCATGGATTTTCGAGATCTCTATGTAATACCCGTGAACTCGGTTGTAACCCACTTTGAGTCCACTGACACCTGAGTTTTGTTGCTCTTGGCGTTCGAAATCCAACATATATTGCCCGGCATCGGCACTGATTGCTCTTAAATCATCTAATTGAGTATCGTAACCATTAGCAATCACGCCACCGTCTCTGATAATAACCGGCGGATTATCGTTCACTGCTTTTTGAATATGTGCAATAACAGGCTCATGAACTTTAAGTTTTTTGGCTTGAGCAACCAGTCTGTCATGACCACTTCCTGCTAACAACGATTGAATGTTTTGGGCTGCTTGTAGCGAAGTTTTTAGCGCCACCAAATCGCGCGGTCTTGCGGTTAATAAACTGATGCGAGAAATAATCCGTTCTAAATCGGCGATACCTTTTAAATTATCCGCACAATCCTGGTAGATACCGGTGTTTAGTAATGCTTCAATGTAGTCCAGTCGCTGTTCTAATTGTTTGTTGTCTCGTAAAGGCTGCTTTATACGGCGGCGTAATTTGCGCGATCCCATGGCCGTACTGCAATGGTCTAAAAAACCACATAAGGTCAGCTCATCTTTATTATCTGGGTGGTAATCTATCTCTAAGTTTTTACGAGATTGGGCATCTAAATGTAAGTAATCATCCAGCTGCTCAACACGAACCGGTTTTAAGTGCTGTAAATCTACTTTCTGAGTGTGCTCAATGTATTGTAGTAATGCCCCGGCCGCTGGTAATACCAAATCTTCGTTGGTAATATCAAAACCGCTCAAATCATGTACCTTATAGAGTGATGTTAGTAGGTGCAAAGCACTTTCAGCATCAAAATCCCATGGTGGACGTGTTTGAATTTTATGGTTAGCTAAGAATGTTCGCAAATCACTGTTTTCTGGGACCAATAGTTCGCTGGGCTTTAGACGATCTAATTGTGATAATAAAGTCACCTCATCGGTTATTCTTTGTACATAAAAGTCACCGCTACCCATAGATAGATAGGCCAAAGCGAATTGTTTTTTTTGTGCGTATACGGCTGCCAGCAGATTGTCTTGTCGGGCATCTAATAAAGCCTCTTCAGTAACTGTGCCGGGCGTCAGAATACGAACCACTTCGCGCCTAACCGGGCCTTTTGATGCATCAGCTGCTTCCATTTGCTCACATATCGCCACCGATAGTCCCTGTTTAACCAATTTGGCTAAATAATTATCAGCCGCATGGTAAGGGATTCCGGCCATCGGAATCGGTTGACCGCCGGACTTGCCACGCTGCGTTAAAGTGATATCCAATAATTGAGATGCTTTTTTAGCGTCGTCAAAAAACAACTCATAAAAATCCCCCATTCGATAAAATAACAGCATATCTTTATAGTCTGCTTTTATTTTTAAAAATTGTTGCATCATGGGGGTATGTTGCTGGCTCATGCGGGTTTGCTATCTGATAATTTAAGAGTGACTCATTCTATCAAACCCTGGCTGAAATTAGCGACAATCACTTAACAAAAGCATAAACTGAATCAGTTAAGATGACCGGTTCCAATTTATCGTTAAAAATGCCGGTATAAATTACTTTTTTATTAAACATTCAATGAGAGTTAGTCAAAAAATCGGTTAAATGGTGACTAAATCAGTCGTCTTGATTAGTCATTCTCACTTTTTGCGAAATGTATCGATAAAATAGGGTACAAGTAAGAAAATATAGATGCTTATTTATGGCTTATTCGATTTTTTTCTCACTCGATAACTGCGATAATGAGCTGTAATATTGATGACACAAACATAAATTACGGAGTAAATAATGGACGACAACAAAAAGAAAGCCTTGGCCGCTGCTTTAGGACAAATTGATAAGCAATTCGGTAAAGGTTCAATCATGCGTATGGGCGATAATCTCGCACTCACTACCGACGTCTACTCGACCGGTTCATTGGGTTTGGATGTGGCTTTGGGAATTGGTGGTTTACCACGCGGTCGAGTGGTAGAGATCTATGGGCCTGAGTCCAGTGGTAAAACAACCTTAACCTTACATGCTGTGGCGGAATGTCAAAAACAAGGCGGTACTGCTGCTTTTATTGATGCTGAACATGCTTTGGATCCAAGTTATGCGGCAAAGTTGGGTGTGAATATTGATGATTTATTGGTTTCACAGCCTGATACTGGTGAGGAATCGTTGGAAATATGTGACATGCTGGTGCGCTCAGGTGCAGTTGATTTAGTGGTTATTGACTCAGTCGCCGCGTTAACGCCAAAAGCTGAAATTGAAGGTGATATGGGTGATTCACATATGGGCTTACAAGCGCGTTTAATGTCTCAAGCATTGCGTAAACTCACAGCCAATATTAAACGTACTAATTGTATGGTGATTTTTATTAACCAAATTCGTATGAAAATAGGAGTTATGTTTGGTAGTCCTGAAACCACTACCGGTGGTAATGCCCTTAAATTCTATTCTTCAATCCGGTTGGATATACGTCGCATTGGAGCCATTAAAAAAGGTGATGAAGTGATTGGTAATGATACCCGGGTTAAGGTTGTGAAAAACAAACTGGCTCCGCCATTTAAGCAAGCACAATTTGAAATTCTTTATGGTCAGGGTATTTCTTTATTAGGTGAATTGATTGATTTGGGTGTGGCCCATGATTTAGTGACCAAAGCAGGTTCTTGGTATAGTTACGGTGAAGATCGTATTGGACAAGGTAAAGAAAATGCCAAGCAATACTTTAAAGACAACCCTAAGCAGGCGGCTGAATTAGAACAAAAATTACGAGATATTTTATTGCCTAAACCAGAAGATATTGAAGCGGCACTGGCTAAATCTGAAGAGCAAAAAAACCTTGAAAACGCAGAAGAAAAAGACCTTTAATGACTATGGAAGATGCGGATGAGATAAGTGCAAAAGCGCGTGCTTCTGCGCTTGCCTCTCTGGCAATGCGAGAACATAGTACCTTGGAATTACGTGATAAACTATTGCGTAAAAACATGTCTGAGCAGGTGGTTTCTAAACTCATTTTACAATTACACAAAGAAAACTTGCTGAGCGATGCTCGTTTTGCTGAAGTCTATTGGCGACAACGGGCCGCACGCGGTTTTGGGCCGATAAAAATCGCTTATGAGCTACAAAATAAAGGTGTTGATGAGACAACAATTGAAAACGGTCAACAACACGCTGAAGTTGATTTTTCAGAAACGATAAAAGCCGTCTATATAAAAAAGTATGGCAATGCAGCTTATCAAGACTTTACAGAAAAAGTTAAACGTCAGAATTTCCTCTATCGGCGTGGTTTTCCGGTTGAATTAATTAAAGATGTAATAGACTGAAATACGATGGATGTTGATTTTGATCAAGCTCATTTATGGCATCCTTACAGCCAGATTCCCGGACCTGTAGCGGCACTTCCGGTAAGTCGTGCTGAAGGTGTCTATTTAACCTTAAGTGATGGACGCCAATTAATTGATGGTATGGCTTCCTGGTGGGCCTGTATTCATGGCTATAACCAGCCACAGCTTAACCAGGCCCTTAAACAACAAGTGGATCAAATGGCTCATGTCATGTTTGGTGGTTTGACTCATGAGCCTGCCATTGAATTGGGTAAGAAATTAGTTGCCATAACTGCCGATTCCTTACAGTATGTTTTCTTTGCAGATTCAGGATCGGTCGGTGTTGAAGTGGCTATGAAAATGGCGGCACAGTATTGTTATGAACAGGGGTTAATAGAAAAAAATAGATTTTTGACTTTTAAACAAGGTTATCATGGTGATACGTTTGGTGCCATGTCCGTATGTGATCCAGTTAATGGTATGCACCATAAGTTCAGTCATTTATTACAGCGGCCTATTTTTATAGAATCGCCCCAATGTGGTTTTAATGAGCCTTGGCAAGATCACTATATCAGTGAACTTGAAAGCACACTAAAAGTCCATCATAAAAACATTATTGCGGTTATTTTTGAACCCATAGTTCAAGGCGCCGGAGGTATGTGGTTTTATCATCCGATGTATTTACAAGCAGCCAGGGATTTATGTGACCGCTATAATGTACTGCTTATTTTTGACGAAATTGCCACCGGTTTTGGCCGCACCGGAAAATTATTTGCCTATCAGCACGCCCAAGTAGTGCCTGATATACTGATACTTGGTAAAGCTTTAACCGGGGGCTATATGTCATTGGCTGCGGTCATGACTTGTAAAAAAATAGCACATGGTATTAATCAACCTTTTATGCACGGACCGACCTTTATGGGCAATCCATTGGCTTGTAAGGTTGCAGTGACTAGTATTGAACTTTTATTAAAAAGTCCTTGGCAACAACGTATTAAATTAATTGAGCAACAACTGCAACAAGAGCTATTGGAATGCGCCAGCTATTCTGTGGTTAAGTCTGTTCGGGTATTGGGTGCAATTGGTGTAGTTGAATTAAAGAAAATACCTGCTTGGGGAGCGATTCAAAAACAGTTGGTGGCCGCGGGTGTTTGGTTACGACCTTTTAAGAATTTGCTTTATTTGATGCCGCCTTATATCATAACAACAGAGCAGTTAACACAAGTTACTGCAGCCATAAAAGACACTTTAAGAGCCTTACAATGATTATTTTACTGTCGCCTTCTAAGGGCCAAAATTTCGATCAAACTGCAACCAAAGATCATAGTCAGCCGCAACTATTGAGTCAGAGTCAGAAATTGATAGCTGCCCTCAAACCAATGGGCCAAGCTGACATCAAAGACCTCATGACAATTAGTGATTCATTGGCTGAACTCAACTACCAACGTGTTCAAGAATTTTCCACACCTTTTAAATTAGGTAAAGCGAAACAAGCGGTGTTGGCTTTTAAAGGGGATGTCTACAATGGCTTAGATGCCGACACATTGAATCCAGCAGATTTAAAGTTTGCGCAAAAACATTTGCGAATTTTATCCGGACTATATGGTTATTTACGGCCTTTGGATTTAATTATGCCGTATCGTCTGGAAATGAAAACTAAATTAGCCACAAAAGATGCCAAAGATCTTTACAGCTTTTGGGACACCACCTTAACTGACTGTATAAATAAAGAGCTCACGGCTGATGATGTGGTTATAAACTTGGCATCCAATGAATACTATAAAGCCATACAGCCTAAGTCCTTAAAAGCGCCGGTTATCAATGTTCAATTTAAAGATGAAAAAGATGGTAAAAGTCGAGTTATTGCTATTTTTGCCAAAATAGCTCGAGGTGCGATGGCGCGGGCAATTATTAAAAATAAAATCACCGAAGTTGATAATATTAAAAAACTAATAGTTGATGATTATCGCTATCAAAAGTCATTATCTGATGAATTAAATTGGACGTTCACCCGTAAACAGCCACCGCCTAAAAGCTGATTATTGGTGGGAAGTGTGCATCGTTAATTGTGCTGCCGGTCTAGCAAAATAAAAGCCCTGATAATAGTCGCATTGCAGGGACTTTAATAATTTAAATTGTGCTTCTGTTTCAATGCCTTCGGTAACAATCTCTAAGTTCATTTCACGGGTCATGGCGATAATGCTTTTGACCATGGCTACATGATTGGTGTTGTTGGGGATTTGCTCAATAAAACTACGGTCAATTTTAATTTTATCAATTGGTAATTGTCTTAGGTGAGAAAAGGAAGAGTAGCCGGTACCAAAATCATCAATTGCGATTTTTATTCCCATTAACTTCAGCTGGTTTAAAATATCAGCGGCTTGTTTGCTTTCATACATTAAAATAGATTCGGTTATTTCAAATTCTAAGTTGCCCGGATTAATTTTGTAGGTGTTGATTAACTCATTAATTTTAGTTAGGAAATGACGATCTTTTAACTGGTTAATTGATAAATTGGCACTAATGAAAAACTGACTGTTAGGGACTTGTTTTTTTTGTTCGTTGATTTTTATACAGACTTGTTCAATAACCCAATAACCGAATGTTCGTAAAAGTACAGACTGTTCAGCCACCGGTATAAACAAATCTGGCATCAGCAAACCGCGCTGTGGATGGTGCCAACGAGCTAAGGCTTCCCAACCAGAAATTTGTTCATTGGCTGCATTAATAATGGGTTGATAAACCATTTGAAATTCATTGTTTTTAAGGCCCTTCTGAAAATCATTTTCAAGGGCATGGCGCTCTTTAACTGCTATTTCCATGGCGTTATTAAACACCCGGATACGTCCACGTCCACGGCATTCGGCCTCATAAAGTGCGGTATCTGCTCGTTGTAACAATAAAGTGCTGCGATCGCCGTCACGAGGATAAAGAGCAATACCTATACCGGCTGAAACATGATAGCTTTTATTATTGTATATAATGGGGTCGCTAATCCGTTCACACAGTATAGCAGCAATTTCTGTGGCTTGATCCTCTGCTATGCGTACGGCTTCATTGAGGTTGGTTACATGTAATAAAAACACATCACTACTTAATCGTGCCACCATATCGTTAATTCGCAAATGATCTGCTAGTCGGTTGGCTACTGTTTTTAAGATGATGTCACCGAGTCGATGACCTTGGGCATCATTAATCATTTTAAATTTATCAATATCAATAAACATTAAAGCACCGCTACACTTTTTTTCGCTACATTGTTTTAATTCGGTTTGTAAATGTTCTCGCATTAAATTAATGTTTGCCAAGCCGGTTAGGTGGTCATGCTGGGTCATATGTTTAATTTTATTTTCAAACTCTTTACTATCTGTAATATCCACGGCAACGGTTAATAAAAGATTGTTTTTGTGGTCACTCAGCATTGGAGTCTTACTAACCATCAATGTTCTTTCTTGGTTTTTGTAATTTATTAAAGTAACTTCGTGGTGGATACTATCAGTAGCAGAGGTATGTTCAGTTAAGGGCTTTAAATTTGGGTAGTCATGTATTAAATGATATAAATTATGAGGTTTCGTATAATCTAAAGGAATCCCTAAAAAGTCGGTGGTCGCGTGGTTTATTAAAATAAGTTTGCCGCTGTAATCATTTACAAATATCAAATGCGGCATGTGATTTAAAATTTGATTCAGTTGTTTTTTCTGAATCATAATATCAGTCAGCGTTTTTTGGGACAAACGTCGGTAAAAGAAAGCTGTAATAACAGCACCTAAGGTGAGTAGCAATACTGAAATAAGACTATAGAACAACCATTGTGGTAAATCTTGACGGGTTGAAAAATCCAGCCATTTTTGGCGGGTTTGATAATAGAATGAATCAGGTGTTGTTTTCCATTGTGCGATGGAATCATCATAGGCACTTATGAACAGTTTGGATACAGTTGGATTTTGGGTGATATAAACTTTAAACGGATTAAACAGTATATTGCTGGAAAAAAAATCATATTGCTGTGACATTGATAAGCCGACAAGATTATTGGCAACAGTGGCATCGACCTTTTTGGTTTCTAACAAGTCAAAAACTTCTTCGTAAGAATTGGCATATATAAAGCGACAATTAACATCGAATAATAGACATTGTTGCTTAAAGTTCTCACCGTTAATCCCGTTAGTTAACACGGCAATGGTCTTGCCTTCTAAATCAAAAATAGTATCAATTTTAGAGTTAGTCGGTAAAAAAACTTGTCCCCAGACGTTAGCAAAATGTTGGTGGCTAAAATCGAGGAATTCATCGCGTTTTTCTGAATAGCCTAAGCCCGGGAGTATGTCTATTTTACCAATTTGGATGGCGTCAATTAAAGAGGGGAATTCTCCATACTGCCATTCAATGGTCAATTGGTTGTCACTGGCAACTTTATTTAATAAGTCGACAACAAAGCCTTCCGGTAAACCTGATTTGTTCTGATACGTTAATGGAGGGGCGTTAAAATAACCAATTGTCCAGGTTTTTTGAGGAGAGGAAACGGCTTGTGGGGTTAGGATGTTTTGTGCGAGTGCCAAGCTGCTTATCCAAAAGCTGAATAGAAATAGCTTTGGCGCGTGCTTGTGAAATTGCACAATAACCTCTTTAAGTTCAATCTATTATCATAACTTATTTTTATCAATAGATGTAAATATTTTATTTTGCTGACAAAAGTATCTGCTGCGTGAATACGAATGATTACTCATTGGACTTAAATTCACGTATAAGAACTATCAAGCTATGTTTTAAAATTAAGCGCAATTTAAGTCTTTATTATCGGCTCATTATTAATGAGAACTTTCAATATTGCTTCTGGGTGATTTTTGTATATAAATTTTAAAACTTAGGGAGTCTGTTAATCGTAGCTGTGAGCTGCTTTTTATTGTTAATTGGTCTGCCGTTGGGTTGGACTTAATAAGCAAACTTGTGGCTATTATACATTCTATATTCACCTTATATGGACACCGGTAGTTGCTTTGGGTTACTTTGCCATTATTTATATCCAGTTTTTAATTAATGGTTAAATACAACAAGATTTAACCAATATTAAGTGATGTTAAAAATTATCTTTCCACTTTCGCAAAGCGGCAAAACAGCTGATGGCATCATTAATTTCAATTTGACAATGACTTTGTACGCTGGTTTGAATAACCGCTTCATCGGTTCGTAAAAATGGATTTAGTTTTTTCTCAATGGCTAAAGTAGAAGGCAGGCTGGGCTGGTTGGCGGCGCGTATTTCATCCAGTTGTTGTGAAAATAATTTTAATTCGTTAGATGTTGGTTCCACGGCTTGAGCAAAATCACAATTGGCTTGGGTATATTCGTGACCACAAAAAACCTTAAGTTCATCTGGTAACGCTTTGATTTTATTTAAAGTATTTAAAAACATTTCAGGATGGCCCTCAAACATTCGACCACAACCCAAAGAAAATAATGTATCACCGGGAAATAACCATTGCTCATTATAAAAACCGATATGGGTTAAGGTGTGACCGGGAATAAACAGTACCTTTAAGATTGTATCCAGTTTACTTAACTGTATAGAGTCATGTTCATGAACGATGGTAAGTTCGCCACTTATACGTTCATCTTTAGGCCCCCACGCCGGTACCTGATAGTGATTTTGCAATTCAACTAAACCACCCACGTGGTCCATGTGGTGATGGGTGATAAGTATGCCGGCTAATTGTAGGTTACTGTCCTTAAGAAAGGAATGAACCGGTTCGGCTTGACCCGGATCCACAACATAGGCGTACTCCTTATTATGTAGTGCCCAAATATAATTATCTTTAAAAGCAGTAATCGCTGTTATTTCGGTTGTCATGTTAAGATTTGGTTTTTATAATCACCACCACTTTATCATGCTTCTGTTACCATTTGGTAGATGGGCAATTGGAATAATTTTGACTGCGAAAAAAAAACAAATATATATATATACAGATGGTTCTTGTTTAGGTAATCCTGGGCCGGGTGGTTGGGCAGCATTACTTAAATTTCAGGATAAAGAAAAGCTGATTGTCGGTAAACAAACCGATACCACAAATAATCGAATGGAGTTAACAGCTGTTATTGAAGCATTAAAATGCTTACGTCAAGCTTGCGATATCGAGCTCTATACTGATTCAAAGTATGTGATGGATGGAGCCACTGACTGGATGTTTAATTGGCAAAAAAATGGCTGGTTGACCAGTCATAAAAAACCGGTTAAAAATGCTGATTTATGGCAGCAGTTGGCGGACCAAATGCAACCACACCAGATTAAATGGTACTGGGTAAAAGGCCATGCAGGGCACGAGGAAAATGAACGGGTTGACGATGCAGCACGTGCTCAAGCGGAGTTACTATTATGAATGATAAACGACTTATTATGCTGGACACTGAAACCACCGGTCTCAAACCTGAGGACGGTCATCGTGTGATTGAAATCGGTGCCATCGTTTTGGCGGACCGTCGCATTACCAGGGAAACCTTTCATCAATATATTAACCCCGAATTTGCTGTTGAACAAGGTGCTTTGGATGTTCATGGGATTAGCAATGAGTTTTTACAGGACAAACCGCTTTTTCACGAAGTTGTTGATGATTTTTTACGATTTATAGAAGGTGCTGTATTGGTTATGCATAATGCGCCCTTTGATGTAAAATTTTTAAATAACGAGCTTAAGCTTTGTCGGCGAAAAACTCGGTTAGAGGATTTAGCTGAGATTGTTGACAGTTTGGTAATTGCCAAACACAAGCACCCGGGTGCACGCAACAATTTAGATGCTTTATGTAAACGATATGGTATCAGTAATGAGCACCGTACTTTGCATGGTGCGTTATTAGATTCACAGATTTTGGCCCAGGTTTATCTGGCCATGACCGGCGGTCAAATTGGACTGCAATTGGATAGTCAAGACAGCCAATCAGATAACGAATATGCATTCAATTTAAGTGATTTGCCGCCATTAACGACGGTTCAGGCAAATTCTGATGAATTAAATGCTCACCAACAATGGATTGCCAGTCACTTTAACAATGACCCTTTCAATCAATAGTGGCATTTTAATTGATTGTATAGCGAGCTAAAGGTTAAAAACACCACCACTTAGTGTTATGAAACGCATTAATGAGAGGCTCGTTTTGTTTCATTGACAAGCCACCTAAGCCAAAAGCCACCGAAAAAAATGATTTAGTTGTCAATTAAACTGCAATTCATATCTGCGTCGGTGGAATTTCAACTCCTGTTATCTCTGCCCAAATTTAGACAGGTCTATAATATTGTTTATTTTAAAAGTCAAACAAACAGCCACTTCTCTTGACTGGTCATCTAAGCTAAAATGGCGTGTTTATTTAAACCCAAAGGATAATCATGCTTGACCCGCAAATGCTCCGAGACAACATAGATGAAGTGGCTAAAAGATTAGCCGACAGAGGCTATCAATTAGATGTTGCTAATTGGAAGGAGTTAGAAAAAAACAGAAAATCACTGCAAATTGAAACTGAGTCATTGCAGAGTGAGCGAACTAAACTATCTAAATCGATTGGTCAAGCAAAAGCCAGCGGTGAGGATGTACAGCCATTGTTAGATCAGGTGGCAGAAATTGGTGATCGTCTGGAGACCTCTAAGCAGCAGTTACAGCAGATATTTTTGGCCATGGAAGAGGTGACCTTATACGCCCCGAATTTGGCTTTAGATTCAGTGCCCGTTGGTAAAGATGAGGCAGACAATGTTGAAATTAGAAAATGGGGCGAAATACCAAATTTTGATTTCACCGTAAAAGACCATATGGATTTAGGTGCCGACAGCGGCTATTTAGATGCTGAAGCCGCCGCCCAAATAGCCGGCTCCAGGTTTACTATATTGTCCGGTGACTTGGCTTTACTGCACCGAGCTTTGGCTCAGTTTATGTTGGACACTCATGTTGAAAGTCACGGCTATAAAGAGTTTTATGTGCCGTATTTGGTCAATGAACAGGCGATGACAGGTAGCGGTCAATTACCCAAGTTTGCCGATGATGCTTTTACCACAGAAGACCAGCGTTATTTAATTCCTACCGCGGAAGTACCGCTAACTAATTTGGTTGCAAATCGTATTTTAGAAGCGGCCGATTTGCCACTTAAAATGACCGCCCATACACCTTGTTTCCGACGTGAAGCGGGTAGTTACGGTAAAGACACTAAAGGCCTAATTAGACAGCACCAATTTGAAAAAGTAGAAATGGTTCAAATAGTTCTTCCGGAACAGTCAGAAGAGGCTTTGGAGTCAATGACCGAACATGCGGAGAATATCTTAAAAGCATTAAATTTACCCTATCGGACGATTGTTTTATGTACCGGTGATATGGGCTTTTCTGCAGCCAAAACCTATGATATAGAAGTCTGGGTGCCGGCACAGAATACCTATCGTGAAATATCATCCTGCTCAAACTGTTTAGATTTTCAAGCGCGCCGAATGCAGGCGCGTTATCGAAACCCGGCGATGAAAAAGCCGGAATTGGTACATACCCTGAATGGCTCAGGATTGGCTGTTGGTCGAACACTATTGGCGGTTATGGAAAACTATCAGAATGCGGATGGAAGCATAACGGTGCCTAAGGTATTACAGCCTTATATGCGTGGTCGCCGAGTTATCAATCAGAGCGTTTGATTTTGGCGCTTGCTGGTAGTATTTATTTTGCTATAATGATGAACGACTTATTCGGAAAACAACTATGAAACTGCACTTTCCTCACGGTGAACACCCTGATGTAATTTTAGAAAAAGGCCAATACACAATTGGTGGTGATAATGCGGCTGATATCACGATTGAGGATAAAGGGCTGGCAGATATTCATGTAACATTATCAGTGGAAGGTTCTGATTACTCTGTGTCTGTGCCCAATGAAGCGAGCTTGGTTTCAATCAATGGTAAACTGGTCAAGGACAAAAAAGAAGTTCGTTCAGGTGACTTATTAATTGCCTCACAAGTTCATATGCGGCTTATTGATACGGTAACAGACAATGCCTCTGCTGATGATGGAAAAACCCGTATTCGGATGGCACTACCTCAATATATTTTGCGTGGTGTATCCGGCGCTTATTTTGGTAAAACCTATCCATTACGTGGTACCACAACCATCGGTCGTCATTCAGATTGTCATATTTGCGTTAATGCCGAAGGTGTCTCGCGCCGACATGTGCAAATTGATGCGGATCCGACCGGTTTAGTTATTAAAGATCTGGATTCATCCAATGGCACCTATGTTAATGGCGAGAAAATAGATTCACGCGAACTGCAAGTTGGGGATGAAATTAGGATTGATAACATTCGGTTTTTAGTACAAACACCTGGCATGGGTGACCCAACTTTAGACGCGAAACAAAAGAAACCCATGAAGCCAATAGCCAACGAAGACAGTGAAGAACAGTCATCCGGCGGTGCTGTTAAGTGGATAATCACTGTTATTGTGCTCGCTGGTGCTGCTGCAGTGGCTGCTTGGCAATTGGGTTATTTAGACAAATTTTTGGGTTAATTCAATTTACACTGAAGTGTAACAAATCTCATAATAGTGGCCGATTTATTGTTAATTCAAAGAATCGGTCACTGCTAATAAAGCAGGAATTCTATGCAAGAACTTATTGATAGTCTTAGCACCGTTGAGTTTTCGGTGACTGACTCCGTGGCTCGTATTTACTTAAATCGACCCGATAAACTTAATGCCTTTAGCATGACAATGCATCAAGAGTTACAATCTGTTTTGGAAGTGGTTGCCGAAAATGATTCCATCCGATGCCTCCTTATTTCCGGGCATGGTCGCGGTTTTTGTGCCGGTCAAGACTTGGCGGAAAGACAAGTGAAGGATAATGGCACACTTGATTTGGGTGACACCTTAAATCATGGCTTTAACAGAACTGTCCGGTTGTTAAAGCGAATTAAAGTTCCGATTATTTGCGCCGTTAATGGTGTGGCTGCCGGTGCTGGTGCAAATCTGGCTCTGAACTGCGATATAGTGGTTGCTAAACATTCTGCACGTTTTATTCAATTGTTTTCATCCATCGGTTTGGTTCCTGATTGTAACGGTACTTGGTTGCTGCCTAAGTTGATTGGTTTAGCACGGGCTAAGGCCATTAGTTTATTGGCTACACCAGTGACGGCTGAACAAGCAGAAAACTGGGGTATGATTTATGCCGCCATCAGTGATGAGTTTTTTGACGATTGGGTGGAGGCGCGGGTGCAAGAATTAGCATCACGACCAACCAAAGCTTTGTCGCACATTAAAACTTTGATGGATGAGTCTTATCTCAATGAATTTGATGATCATTTGGAAAGAGAGCGCGAAACTCAGCGTCTTTGTGGACTCAGTCATGATTTTAAAGAAGGCGTTAGGGCTTTTAATGAGAAAAGAAAACCACAATTTAAGGGGCATTGATGAAGTTTCAACAGATTGCAGTCTTAGGAGCCGGTACCATGGGTATCGGGATTGCAGAAGTGGCTGCTGCTCATGGCCATCAGGTTAAACTTTATGACATAAGTAATGAAGCTGCGACTGAAGCGCTGGCGTCATTAACAAAACGGCTTGATGCCCGTATTCACAAAGGCAAAATATCTAAGGAAGTTAAACAAAGTCTACTTAATAATATCCAGGCTGTTAATGATCTAACATCATTACAGGGCAGTGAGCTAATTATCGAAGCCGTGGTTGAACGATTGGATATCAAACAGCAGTTGTTTACAGATTTAGAGAAGATTTGTGGCCCAAGTACCTTATTGGCATCCAACACCTCATCCATTTCCATTACCGCAATTGCAACACCGTTAGCACATCCTGAGCGGGTACTGGGTTTACATTTTTTCAATCCGGCTCCGGTAATGAAATTGGTGGAAGTTATCGCCGGTCTAAAAACTGACCCTCAGATTCTTAAAGTAGCGAAACAATTGATTGAAGACTGGGGTAAAGTGGCAGTCCATGCACAATCCAGCCCCGGTTTTATCGTTAATCGGGTGGCGCGACCTTTTTATGGTGAAGCGCTGAAGGTAAAACAGGAGCAGTTGGCTGATGTGGCTTTAATCGATGCCAGTTTAACGGCCGCGGGTGGCTTTCGTATGGGGCCGTTTGCTTTAATGGACTTGATTGGGATTGATATTAATTTTCAGGTCAGCCAAACTGTTTATCAAGCCATGTTTCAAGACCCCCGTTATCGACCTTCGCTAATCCAATCGGAAATGGTGGCAGCGGGTTTATTGGGGCGAAAATCAGGCCAAGGTTTTTATCACTACCCAAGCACTGAGGCAGATAACGTATCCGTTTATGCGAAACAACAGAATGAATTCACAGCGACAGTCCAATTAGCGGCTTCAAGTCATCCTTTTGAACAGATGTTTAAAGCCTGTAGAGAGTTTTGTGAGGTCAAGCAGGGTGCGGTTAATAAAGTCGGTGATACCGCATTATTTAAAACTGCCGGTCACCGAGCGCAAGATATTGAGGATAAAATTGATGGTCCAGTCTGTTTAATCGATTGGTCCTTTGATTACGCGCAGGCAACGGCGGTCACTGTCACATTCAGCGGATCAGTCAGCGAATTTGATCAACATCAAATCATTGCCCTGTTTCAGCAACTAAAAAAACAAGTCATTATCTGTCCGGATTCACCGGGCATGATTAATGCCCGTATTATGGCGATGCTTATTAATGAAGCTGCCGATGCATTGTTTAATGGCATTGCATCTTTTAAAGACATTGATTTAGCGATGCATTATGGAACCAATTACCCGCAAGGTTTGTTGCAGCTGGCGTCTCATATAGGCTGGCAAAATCCAGCCACTGTTTTAACTGAATTACACCATTGGTTCGGTGATGATCGATATCGCTTATCCCCCTACATCAGGAATCAACTATGAAACCGGTTTATTTATGTGATGGTATTCGTACCCCAATAGGGCGTTTTGCCGGCGTTTTGTCATCGGTTCGTGCCGATGACATGTTAGCGCATGTCATCAGGGCTCTGATGCAAAGACAGCAACAACTACCAACAACAGCGATTGATGATGTCATTGTTGGCTGTGCTAATCAAGCCGGTGAAGATAATCGCAATGTCGCTAAAATGTCGGCGTTGTTGGCAGGTCTGCCCACTACTGTTCCGGGAATGACGATCAATCGTTTATGTGCATCCGGTTTAGATGCAGTTGCCATGGCCGCTCGAACCATCGCCTGCGGTGATGCTGAATTGATAATAGCCGGCGGTGTGGAATCCATGACCCGCGCACCCTTGGTTATGCCCAAAGCCAGCCAGGCATTTTCACGGCAAGCAGAAATTTACGATACCACCATGGGTTGGCGTTTTATAAATCCTAAATTACAACAACAATACGGCACCGATTCAATGCCGGAAACAGCGGAAAATGTGGCAGCTGATTATAAAATTAATCGTCAAGATCAAGATTTATTTGCTTACCAAAGCCAGCAAAAAACTCAACATGCGCAACAAACCGGATTTTTTGACGATGAAATTGTGCCGGTTACGATTCCGCAGCGAAAAGCCGATGATTTAATCATCGGCCAAGATGAACACCCCCGTGGAGATACCACGATTGAAAAGTTAGCGGCTTTGCCAACACCCTTTCGTGCCAATGGCACTGTAACCGCTGGTAATGCCTCCGGCGTTAATGATGGTGCTGCGGCTTTATTATTGGCCTCTGCAGAAGCCGTTAAAAAACACCATTTAAAACCGATGGCGCGAATAATTGGCGCGCGGGTGGCGGGCGTGGAACCGTCGCTTATGGGCATTGGTCCAATACCTGCCACTGAAAAATTATTAAAAGCCTATAATTTAACGGTAGCCGATTTGTCGGTGATTGAATTAAATGAGGCGTTTGCGTCACAATCATTGGCGGTGCTTCGGGCGTTACAAATAGCCGATGATGATCCGCGGGTGAACCCCAATGGGGGCGCCATTTCTTTAGGCCATCCTTTGGGTATGACCGGTGCCCGTTTAGCCCTAACTGCAGCACGACAATTACAGCGTCAGCAGGGTCAATACGCTTTGTGTACCTTATGTATCGGCGTCGGTCAGGGTATGGCTTTGCTGATGGAACGAGTCAATGCAGAGGCTGACTGAAGTCGTATTATCTGTTAAAATAGACAGCTAATCATCTGCTATTTACAAGCAGTTTATTACTCAATCAACGGTAAAATTCATGTATTCACAAGGTTTAAAAGATGCCGAAGGCGGTCAAGAGCCGGCCGGTTTGTTAAAAGCGTTTCAAGCACGCATTGATAAGGAAGAAAAAATCGAGCCTCGGGATTGGATGCCGGAAGCCTATCGCCAAACCTTGATTCGGCAGATGTCACAGCATGCCCATTCGGAAATTGTTGGACAACTGCCGGAAGGTAATTGGATTACCCGGGCGCCTACCTTAAAACGTAAAATGATTTTATTGGCCAAAGTACAGGATGAAGCAGGCCATGGATTGTATATTTACTCAGCCACCGAAACCTTGGGAATTACCCGCACGAAAATGACTGAACAGTTATTGAGTGGTGAAGCTAAGTATTCGAGTATTTTTAATTACCCAACACCTTCTTGGGCTGATATGGGTGCCATCGGCTGGTTGGTGGATGGTGCCGCCATTATGAATCAAGTGCCCTTATGTCGAGCTTCTTATGGTCCTTATGCGCGTGCTATGGTGCGAATTTGTAAAGAGGAAAGCTTTCACCAACGACAAGGTTATGACATTATGACCTCGTTGGCTCGCGGCAGTGCTGCACAAAAGAAAATGGCCCAAGATGCCTTGAATCGCTTTTGGTGGCCGGCGTTAATGATGTTTGGACCTTCGGACAAAGACTCAACCCATTCGGCACAATCCATGAAATGGAAAATAAAACGTTTCAGTAACGATGAGTTGCGGCAAAAATTTATCGATGCCACGGTACCGCAAGCTGAACATTTAGGCTTAACCATTCCTGATGAGGATTTAAAATGGAATGAAGACACCGGTCATTATGATTTCGGGGACATTGATTGGCAGGAATTTATCAATGTCATCAAAGGCTATGGTCCGTGCAATAAAGAACGCTTACGGGCGCGCCAAAATGCTCATGATGATGGTGCTTGGGTGCGTGAAGCGGCCGAAGTTTATCAACAAAAAAAGGCACAATTATGAAACTATACGAAGTTTTTATTCGCGCCAAATCCGGCCTTAACCACCGCCATGTGGGCTCCTTGCATGCTGCAGATTCGCACATGGCTTTACAGAATGCCCGCGATGTTTATACGCGTCGAGAAGAAGGTGTAAGTATTTGGGTGGTTGAAGCCAGTGCTATAAGCGCCTCTAATCCGGAGCAAGCCGAATCTTGGTTTGACCCGGCAATTGATAAAGTCTATCGTCATCCGACTTTTTATCCCTTGGACAAAGAAGTGGACAATATGTAATGAATGAAGCTGCCATTTACCATTATTTACTGCGTTTAGCCGATACCTCACTGACCCAATCACAGCGGTTGGCTGAATGGTGTGGTCATGGACCATTTTTAGAAGAAGACATCGCCTTAACCAACGTGGCTTTGGATTTATTGGGTCATGCCAAAATGCTGTATGAACAAGCCGCTGAAATTTCAGAGCAACAACTGTCGGCCGATGATTTGGCTTTTTTGCGTGATGTCAGTGAATTTAAAAATCCACTTCTCACCGAATTACCGCGAGGTAATTTTGCCTTCACCATCTTAAAACAATATTTTGTTGATCAGTTTCATGTGCTCTTGTACAGTGCTTTACGACACAGTATGTATGCGCCATTGGCTCATATTGCTGAAAAAGCCTTAAAAGAAGTGAACTATCACCTTGAACGTAGTCATGGGTGGTGTTTACGGCTTTCGTTAAGTACTGAACAAGCCAAAATGAAAATTCAAGAGGCTTTGGATGATCTCTATTTTTACACCCCTGAATTATTTGAAAGTGATGCTTATTTGGATGACTTGCAAGCACAACAAATTATTCCGGATTTAACTCAATTACAAGCCGATTGGCAACAATCTGTAGATGTTCTATTAGCCGAGTGTCAATTGAATGTACCTAAAAAGGGCTGGCTTGCCACCGGTGGTTTGCGCGGTGAACATTCAGAACATTTGGGTTATATGTTGGCTGAGATGCAGTTTTTACAACGGGCTTATCCAGGCTGTCAGTGGTAATGATTAAGTTGCCAAAAGAATCGTATTCTGAGGAACAAATTCGGCAATGGTTAGAGGCGGTCACTGACCCTGAAATCCCGGTTATTTCGATTGCTGATTTAGGGGTTTTAGAAGCGGTTATTGTAACTTCGGATCGAGTTGTTATAGAAATTATCCCAACCTATTCAGGCTGTCCTGCCATGTACGCTATTCGCCAAGATATTATTGAAAACCTACATATCCATGGCGTTGAAAATGTCACTGTTGTGGTGAAAAATCAGCCGGCATGGAATACCGATCGGATGACTGAAAAAGGCAAGGAAAACTTAAAGAAATATGGAATTGCACCGCCCCAAAGTGGCTCTAATCCGCTCATAGTCTGCCCACAATGTGGATCGCAAGATACCACCTGTGTTAGCCAATTCGGTTCCACGCCATGCAAAGCACTGTACCGTTGTCAATCTTGTCTGGAACCTTTCGATTATTTTAAATGCCATGTCTGAATTTCATCAACTCACCATCGATTCTGTACTTACCCAACCCAATGCGGTCATTTGGAACTTTATTATTCCGGCGCATTTAAGTAAGCAATACCAGCACCAAGCCGGCCAGCATTTAACTTTTGTACATGATTTTGACGGTGAGCAGGTGCGTCGTAGTTATTCAATATGTTCACCTTCATTGGAAAAAAATAAACTATCGGTGTTGGTTAAACATATCCATGAAGGTCGTTTTTCAACTTGGGCGCAACAACGGCAGGCCGGCGATCAGCTATCGGTGTTACCGCCATCAGGTCGTTTTATCCTTCAGCCTAAAGAAGATTGTCGTTATGTGGGATTTGCTGCGGGTGCCGGTATTACACCTATTATGGGTATGATCTTTGCGGTAATGGAACAGACCGAAAATGCTGAATTTATGCTTTTTTACGGTAATAAAACTGCCCAAGATGTGCTGTTGATGGAGCAACTGTCGAGCTTAAAAGACCGTTACGGATCGCGTCTAAGTTTGCATTACTTTCTGACCCAGCAGCAGGTTGATATGGCTTTTAACCAGGGTCGTTTTGATCGTGATAAAGTCGCAGAAATCTATAATAAGCTTCTTAAAGGGCTTGCCATCGAAGGCTTTTACGTCTGTGGCCCAGGACTTATGATTGATGATTTGTGTGCCTGCTTGGCTGATTTAGGGGTGGCCAAAGATAAAATCCACAATGAGCGCTTCTTGAGTGAAGGCCAGACCATAAAAACCGAACGTAAGCCGGCTAAAAAAGACGCTGATGTGACAGTTACTATAGATGGTATTAAACATATTTTTGATTTAAAAGCCGGTAGTGAAAAAACCTTATTGGAATCAGCTGAAGCCGCTGGTTTATCGTTGCCTTATTCGTGCCGAGCAGGGGTATGTGCCACCTGTCGTTGTCGTTTGCTTGAGGGCAAAGTCGACATGATTAATAATTATTCATTGGAAGAATGGGAGCTCGAAAGTGGTTATATTTTAAGCTGTCAGTCATTGCCTTTATCTAAAAAAATTCATATCTCATTTGACGAGTAAATCTATGCATAAAACTTCAATATCCAATCATTCTGAGATTGGTAAGCTTAATACGGTTATTATCCATAAACCGGGCCCTGAAATGGAAAACATGACGCCAGAAACCGCGCATGAAGTATTGTTTGATGACATTATAAGTCTGGATTTGGCAGTTGCTGAACATGCACAATTGTCCGGTGTTCTCCATAAAGTATCTTCACAAGTATTGGAGTTTGGTGATTTATTGGCTGATGTTATGGTTGATGAACGTACGCGACTAGATTTATTGGATGCGGTTTGCCGGTTGCATAAACAACAAGATTTAGTGGATGATTTAATGGCTTTACCGGTTGATCGATTGGTTAAGCAATTATTTGAAGGCACGTTGCTGGATAAAAACAATTTAGAACGTTTCTTAAGTCCGTCACGGCATGCGATCCCACCGCTGCCGAATGCCTTTTTTACTCGTGATGCCGTGATGTGTGTTAATGATAAAGCCATTATTGGTTCGATGGCGCATCGGGTCAGATTAACTGAAGCTTTATTGCTTAAATCTATTTTTTCCCATCACCCAAAATTAGAAAGTAAAGGTTTTCATTTTGATGGCACCCGTAAGGACAATGAAGATGTCACCATCGAAGGTGGTGATATGTTGGTGATTCGAGATGATTTGTTGGTTATCGGGTTTTCTGAGCGTACCTCAGCAGGTGGTATTGACCGTTTGGCTGAAAAGCTGTCACAACATAAAGAAAATTTAGATATAGTGGTGGTGGAATTGCCAAAAATTCGAGCCACTATTCATTTGGACATGATTTTTACTATGTTAGATGTTGATACGGCTATGAACTTTGTACCACTGATAACAGGTCCCAATAAATGCCGTGCCTTTCACATGCATTGTGAAATGGGCAGTATTAAAAGCATTAAAGAATACTCAGGTTTGCCCAAAGCCTTACGTAATTTTGGTTTAGAGCTTGATTTTGTCAGTTGTGGCGGTACAGATGCCTTTACCCAAGAGCGAGAGCAGTGGACCAGTGGAGCTAACTTTTTCACCTTTGCACCGGGTCATGTCATAGGTTATAAACACAACAAAGCCACCATGGAAGCACTAAATCAAGCCGGCTTTGAAATCATTGATGCGCTAGATATTATTAATGATAAAAGAACCATGCCGAATGGCAAAGCAGCTGTGGCCATGAATGGTTCAGAGCTTTCCCGTGGTGGTGGCGGTTGTCGTTGCATGACTTTGCCGGTACACCGTGATGCAGTCAGTTGGTAATTATATATTCCAGATAATTTCTGTTTGTAACTGCTATAGTCCAAGCCACCAGTTGGCAATAGAAAAATAAATCATGACGCCTGAAATGTCGGCGATTGAAGTAATTAGCGGGGCACTGGCTGTGGCTGGATCCACACCTATTCGGGTGAAAATAAAAGGCAACGATAAACCGACTAAACTGCCTACCATGACAATACAAACCATAGTCAACACCACCACCGGAACAACTTCCGGTGCCCGTAAACCGGCCACTGCGGCCACACCAATGGCCATGGTTAAACCAAGTAACAGTGCCACTGGTATTTCTTTGGCAATGAGTTTTAACCAGTCCTTCATATAGGCCTCACCGGTAGCTAACGCCCGTATCATGATGGTGGCCGACTGACTGCCGGCATTACCTCCTGAGTCAATTAATAAGGGCAGGAAAAACACCAAGGCCACTGCAGATTGAATGGTTGATTCAAAACTGGCAATGGCCGCACCAGAAAAGATATTGACCATGACCAAGGCAAACAGCCAGACAATTCGTTTGCGATATAGAAAGCCAACTGTGGCTTCTAAAGGGCTGATAATACTGTCTTGCATTGCCCCGAATTTGTGAAAATCTTCAGTGGCTTCTTGTTCTGCTACATCTAAAACATCATCCACCGTAACAATACCCATCATTAAGCCGACACTGTCCGTTACCGGCAGGGCAATACGGTCATACATTTTAAAAACCTGGATGGCTTTTTCTTGGTCATCGTCAGCTTGAAGGGCAACAAAGTGACTATCCATTAAACTACTTATTTTGGCTTGGGGGTCAGCCAGTATCAAATCGCGTATGCGTAAATCATCGATTAACCGGAAACTGCTATCAACAATATAAATCACATTAATGGTTTCAGAATCATGACCAAATTTACGAATATGTTGCAGGGCTTTCTCAACAGTCCACTGTGGCTGAACCGCAACATAATCAGTGGTCATAAGCCGGCCAATACTTTCCTCAGGGTATGACAATAAACGAATTGCTGATGCTTGTTCCTTTTTGTTAAGCATATTTAATAACCGCTGAGTCACTTCACTAGGGAGCTCCTCAAAAAAAGCTGTTCGGTCATCAGGTGCCAATGAGTTTAATAATGCGGCTAAACGCTTACGTTTGCCGGCTAATACCAATATCAACGCTTGTTGACGTTTAAGGGTCAGATTTTCAAAAACTTGAGCCGCATGTGCACGCCGTAAAATTCGGAATAACAAGGCCGCATGGGTTTCAGGCAAGGTCTCAATAAGAGCCGCTATTTCAGAAGCGTTCCATTTTTCCGCCGCCCGTCTGAGAGCGTGAAGGTCGCCACTTTCAAGATGCTTCTCAAATTCAGACTCAAGTAATACTACGGGATATTGGCTCATATTGTGACTCACATATTTTTATAGGTTTAAATTAGACAAATAATTTCAAAACAGATAATGATAGCATTTTTAGGCGTACTTATTGTGGTGTATTTTAGAGTGATTATAATCGTTTGGGTTATTTTTAAATATTTGCTTAAGGTACGAGTGATGCTCTTAAAAAATGCTAAGGCCTGATAAAAACAGGCACTTTTTTATGCTATAAATTGTAGTTACTCATAAGAAATAAAAAATAAAAACTGCCGTTGATGATCAACCACTTTCACAATGTCTGTATTATAAATAAGCGCTAACCGGTGATATTGATTGCTTCGCTATAACGTATTATATGGTGATATTATTAGGGTTTTAAAAGCTGACCACAAGGAAATGAAATCGAAGGTTTTACAGCCAGCCTTGCAACCATTTTTCCGGATTTTTTAAATCTTGCCAGTCCACTAAGAATAACCGCTTACTATGGATGGACATGAGCTGACAGTGGTTCACTTGGCCGTTTTTTTCTATTTCAATTTTAGTGACCAGACAATGCTTTTCTTTATTGATGGGTTTAACCGCAGTCCATTTACTATTGTGTAGCTTTTTAGGATTAATAGGCATTTTTAAAAATTCTATTGAAGTTAATAAGGGTGCTATAAATAATAGCACCCATTTTGGCTTATTTTTTACTGTATACCCTTTCGCCGTTAACCCATGTTTCTAACACTTGGGTGCGCCAAATGTCTTTGGGGTTAATGCTGAAAATATCTTGGTCGATGATGATAAAGTCGGCGTACTTTCCGGTTTCTAAGGAGCCGTTGTTTTGTTCATCGTGGGCGGCATAGGCAGCGCCGATGGTGAAGGCTTTAAAGGCTTCTTCGATAGATAAGGACTCTTCTGGGTACCAGCCGCCGTCCGGTTGATTTTCACGGTCTTGACGGGTGACTGCGGCATGTAAACCGTAAAACGGGTTAATCAGTTCCACAGGAAAATCAGAGCCAAAGGCCAAATGGACTTTATTATTAAGGGCAGTTTGCCAAGCATAGGCACCGGCCATGCGGTCTTGGCCAATGCGTTTTTCAGCCATGTTTTTATCGCTGGTTGCATGGGTGGGTTGCATGGAGGCAATGATGTCATTATCGGCTAAGCGTTTTATATCTTCCGGGCGCATAATTTGGGCGTGTTCTATGCGGTGCCGCAGTTGTTTTGAAAATGCATTGGCTTGTGCCAATAGATTAAGTACTTCGGTGTTGCCACGATCACCGATGGCATGGATGGCGGCTTGAAAACCGGCGGCCACGGTGCGGTTAAGTTTAGTGCCTAGGGTAATCAGGTCTTGTACATAGGCGCCGTGGGTATCGGCGTTGTCGCTGTAGGGTTGGTGTAATAGGGCGCCATAGCTTCCGAGGGCGCCGTCTACCATCATTTTAACTGAACGCATCTGATAGCGATTGGCGATATTAACTTGACCTTTTTTTAACAGTTGTTCAAATTCTGGGTCCAGTGAGGCCAGCATGGCGTAGACGCGGATGGGCATGTTGTCCGATTCTGCCATTTCTTGATATAAGGCATGGTTTTGTGCGGAAATACCGGCATCATGAACATAGGTTAAGCCAACAGCGTTTAAGTCTTTAAAGGCTTGCTGGAGTGCGGCTTTTTTAGCGGCTGTACTGTAACCGGGAATATGTTGACTGACCAAGTCCATGGCATTGTCAATTAAAATACCGGTGGGTTCGCCATCATCGTCCTTAATAATTAACTCATTACCGGCTGCGACTTTGGCCGTAATGCCGGCAGCCTGTAAAGCGGCTGAATTGGCCCATCCAGCATGACCGTCAACACGGGTCAACCAAATGGGTGGTTGTTTTAGACCTAAATTATCTAAATCAGATTTGTTTGGGAAGTCTTTTTCCGGCCATAAGGCTTGGTTCCAACCGCGACCCAATAACCAATCATCACTGTTGTGAGTTGCTAAGGCATTTTCTATAATGGCAGTGACTTCTTGAAAACTTTTAATGTCCTGCAATTGCACATTGGTTTGCGACAAACCATAACCGAGTACATGTCCATGGGCATCATGTAAGCCGGCCAATACAGTTTTACCTTGGCCATCAATGGTTTCGTTAAAATTATCTATGGTATCGGCATTAAGTAATCGGCCGCTGTTGGCATCAAATGCCAATTGCTGGTGCTTAATCAGCTGTTCACCGTTGTGACTGTAACCGTTAATATTGGTAATAAGAACGGTTTTGGCGTTGGCTGCCAAGCCGGTAAGTGCTAAAGCGGCACAAAATCCCAAAGAGATGGGTGAAGTTTTATTGACGGCTTTATAAGTTTTATTTTTATTTAGCTGGTGGCTCATGTTAGGTTCAAAATTAGGAGAGGTAAGATTAAGTATACCAGTAAATCAGGTGTGACTAAAGGCTAGTAAATGCGACGCTTTGATGATTACGGTCGTCATTTAAAGATTTATATTTGATATGGTACCAATTTAGTCCTATATGCGTTAAAATGGCGGTTATGATAAAGATGGCACGTCTAACAGAATACGGTTTTATGTTAATTATGGCTTTAAAAAAGTCATCACAACCGGTATCGGCAGAATATTTAGCGCAGACAGTGGGGTTAGAAGTGCCAACCGTCAGCAAAATTCTAAAACAGTTACGTAAAGCCGGCTTATTAGATTCAAAACGTGGCGCACATGGCGGTTACTTTTTAATGAAAAGAAAGCGCGATATCAGTTTGCATGAGGTGATAGAAGCCATGGAAGGGCCTTTGGCCCTCACAGAGTGTGCTGACTTAAACGGTGATTGTCGATTAATTGATCATTGTTATATGAGTGCCGGTATGCAACGAGTCAATCAGGTGATATCACAAGCCTTACAGAATGTAACGGTGAGTGAAATCATGGACACAGACAGAAAAATTACATTACAGCTAAAATCATGAG
>Ga0079224_100001507_pt1 | contig 26957 bp, 28 predicted proteins | sample Stecom2015_FD_80414 | JGI IMG/M metagenome (GOLD analysis project Ga0079224, IMG submission 80414) | Agricultural soil microbial communities from Utah to study Nitrogen management - Steer compost 2015 | ecosystem: Environmental > Terrestrial > Soil > Agricultural land | place: USA: Utah... | reverse complement strand
CTCGCACTTCCCCCGAAAGGCAGATCTCCTGACAAGCAGGGAGTTTCGTGTGAACGACTTCGTAAGCGAAGAAAACCGCCCAAGGCGCCGCAGCATCAGGACCGTGATCGTCCTGTTCGCCTCCGCGGCGCTCACCGCCGCGCTCATGGCCGTGGGAAGCCCGGCCTCGGCGCAGTCCAACCCCACCGGCATCGACGTCTCGCACTGGCAGGGCTCGATCAACTGGACCTCGGTCAAGAACGCGGGCATCGACTTCGCGTACATCAAGGCCACCGAGGGCACCTCGTACAAGGACCCCCGCTTCAACGCCAACTACCCCGCGGCCCACGCCGCCGGCGTCATCCGCGGCGCCTACCACTTCGCCCGCCCCTCGGCCTCCTCCGGCGCGGTGCAGGCGAACTTCTTCGCCTCCAACGGCGGCGCCTGGTCGGCCGACAACCTGACCCTGCCCGGCGCCCTCGACCTCGAGGCCCCGCCCTCGGGCGCGAGCTGCTACGGCCTCTCCACCACCCAGATGCGCAACTGGATCAACGACTTCTACAACACGTACAAGGCGCGGACCGGCCGCGACATGGTCATCTACACCACCGCCTCGTGGTGGAACAGCTGCACCGGCTCGTGGACCGGCATGGCCTCCAAGAGCCCGCTGTGGATCGCCCACTGGGGCGTCTCCAGCCCGCGCCTCCCGGCCGGGTGGAACAACACCACCTGGACGCTCTGGCAGTACACCGACAGCGGCTCGGTCTCGGGCATCTCCGGCGCCGTCGACCGCAACCACTTCAACGGCTCGCAGGCGCGTCTGCTGGCCCTGGCGAACAACACCTAGTCCCGCTCCCGGAGGCCGGCCGGCCGGGCCCCGCCGCGGGCACCGCCGAGCCCGGCCTCCGGGCCCTTTCTGGAGGCAGGCACATGGAACACCGTCACCGCATCCGCCGCAGGCTCCTGTTCGGGGCCGGAGGGGCCGGGCTGCTCGCCGCCGCCGGCCTCACGGCGCCGCGGGCCGCGCACGCCGCCGTGGAACCCGACATCGACTCGACCGCCGAGTGGGGCGCGCGGCCGCCGCGCGGCGCGGCCCCGATCGTCTGGGGCGGCCCGAACAAGCTCATCGTGCACCACACGGTCTCCGAGAACACCGGGGACTTCTCGCGCGAGCAGGCGCACGCCCACGCGCGCTGGGTCCAGGACCTGCACATGGACGACAACGGCTGGCGCGACTCGGGCTACAACTTCATCGTCAGCCGCGGCGGCTGGATCACCGAGGGCTGCACCGGATCCCTGGCGGCCCTCGGCGACGGCGACCGTTTCGTCCAAGGCGCCCACACCTCGGGGCAGAACTCCCAGGCCCTCGGGATCGCGGGCGAGGGAGCCTACCACGACGGCGCCGAACCGCCCGCCGCGCAGTGGGAGACGCTGGTGACCCTCTGCGCCTACGCCTGCGATCGGTACGCGATCCCCTCGAGTGAGATCTACGGGCACATGGACTTCGGGTCGACGCTGTGCCCCGGCGTCTTCCACGAGCGGCTGCCGCGGCTGCGCGAGGAGGTCGAGCGGGCGCGCGGCGTCTGAGGACTCACGAGGGCGGCAGCAGCCGGCCGGAGACGGCGGCGGCGGTGGCGGCCAGCGCCCTGGCACTGCGCCGCCGCAGCTTCGCGGCGACGCCGACGAAGAGGCAGTCGACCACCATGAGCTGGGCGATCCGGCTCACCGTCGCCCCCGAGCGGTACGTGGTCTCCCGGGCGGCGGTGGTCAGCACGTGGTCGGCGACCGAGGCCAGCGGGGAGCGGGCGTGGTTGGTGATCGCCACCGTCGCCGCCCCGCGGGCCCGGGCGGCCTCCAGGAACTCGACGGTCTCCGTCGTGGCCCCCGAGTGCGAGATCCCCACGGCCGCGTCGCGCTCGTTCGCCAGGGCCGTCGCCACGAGCGCGGAGTGGACGTCGGGCCAGCAGAACGCGGTGCAGCCGATGCGGTGGAGCTTCTTGGCCAGGTCCGCGCCCACGATCCCGGAGGCCTCGACGCCGAAGACGTCGACGCGTCCGGCGCCGGCGAGCGCGGCCACGGCGGCCTCGCAGGCCTCGGTGTCGAGCGCGTCGGCGGTGTCGGTGATGGCGCCGACGTCGGCGTAGCTGACGGTGGCGATGATGCGGGCCATGTCGGCGCCGGTGGGGATGTCGCCCCCGGCGATCTCCCGGTCGGGGCCCTCGCCGGTGCCGATGACCGCCTGCGCGGCGCGCATCCGCAGCTCGCGGTGCCCGGTCAGGCCCAGCGAGCGGCAGAACCGGACGACGGTGGCCTCCGAGGTCCCGGCGGCGCGGGCCAGCTCGGTGATGGTGCGGGTCGAGGCGGCCTCGGGCTCGCGGATGATCTCTTGAGCGACCTTCGTCTCCGCTTTCGACAGCGAGGGCAGGAGGGATTTGATGAGCACCAGGAGGTTCGGCGTGTCGGTGCGGCTGGCAGGCATGTGGACACGGTACACCCGAATCAATGGTACATTTCTTCGCAAACTGAGACTGTGATGAAATTTCTCTTCATTGAGCTAGGCTCGCAACCGTGAGTGACACGAGCGAGGACCGCGACAGGGAGCGCGCCGCATTGGCGAGGCTCGCGACCGAACGAGCCGACCCCAGGTACGCCGCGATCGACCGGCTGGGGACCCTGGAACTGGCGCGGACCATGAACGAGGCCGACGCGACCGTGCCCGAGGCGGTCGCCGCCGTCCTCCCCGAACTGGCCGAGGCCATAGACGCCGTCGCCGCGCGCCTCGCCCGCGGCGGCCGTCTGCGCTACGTCGGCGCCGGCACTGCCGGCAGGGTCGCCGTCATGGACGCCGCCGAGTGCCCGCCGACGTTCTCCACGCCTCCCGACCTGGTCTCGGCCATCATCGCCGGCGGCAAGGCCGCCGAGGGCGGGGCCGTCGAGGGCACCGAGGACGACGCGGCGGCCGGCACCGCCGCCGTGGCCGCCGAGGACATCGGGCCCTCGGACGTCGTCGTCGGCGTGGCGGCCAGCGGACGCACCCCGTTCGTCCTCGCCGCCGTCCGCGAGGCCCGGCGGCGCGGGGCCCTGACCGTCGGCCTCTCGTGCAACCGGGGAACGGCCCTGTCGGCCGAGGCCGAGCACGCCATCGAGGTCCAGGTGGGGCCGGAGGTGGTGGCCGGCTCGACCAGGCTCAAGTCCGGGACGGCCCAGAAGTTCGTGCTCAACATGATCTCGACGATCACCATGGTCAAGCTCGGCAAGGTCTACCGCAACTACATGGTGGACATGCGAGTGCTCAACGCCAAGCTCGCCGACCGCGCCGCGCGCATGATCGTCGAGATCACCGGCGCGGACCGCCGCGCCGCCCAGGACGCCCTCGAGGCGGCCGGGAACCGCGTCAAGACCGCCGTGGTCATGATCGAGCTCGGCGTCGACGCCCCCGAGGCCGACCGCCGCCTCGAAGCGGCGGGAGGCCGACTCGGAAGCGCGCTGGCCGGTGGCCCGGCGCGGCGACGCAGCGCCTGACCGGGGGAGGAGCGTCCGGGCGAGCGCCGCTCAGCGCTCGTCTCCCGCGGCCGCGGTGATCCGGCGGTGCAGCTCCCGCCTCGCCGCCGCGTCGGGGGCGAAGCCCCGCCCGGCCAGCCAGGCGGCGCCGCGCACCGGTTCGGCCGCGGTCAGGACCGGCGTGCCGGGGAGGCGCCCGGCCAGCCGCTCCCGCAGCCCTCGGGCCACCGGCGTCGGCTCGGTCAGCAGGCTTCCGGCCAGCACGATCGGGCGGCCCCGCTCGGCCACCGAGGCCGCCGTCGCCGCCAGGTGCGCCAGCGCCCTCTCCACTATCTCCCGCGCGAGCGCGTCCCCGCCCTCGGCCGCCTCGCACACCACCGGTGCGAACCGCGCCAGCCGGGCCGGGGACTCGGCCATGCACCGCCCCACGACCGCCCCCGAGGTCCGGTCCGCCGGGGCGATGACGTCGAGGACCGCCCGCACCATCCAGCCGCCGGGCCCGTGCCCGTCCAGGTGGCGCAGCACCGCCGCCACCGCCTCGCGGCCCAGCCAGAAACCCGAGCCCGCATCGCCCAGGAGCCAGCCGTAGCCGTCGGAGCGAGCGACCGCCTCGGTGTGCCCGCGCACCGCCAGCGCCACCGCGCCGGTGCCGGCGATGAGGACCGCGCCGTCGGGCTCGGGCGTGCCCGCCGCGAAGGCGGTGACGGCGTCGCTGAGGAGCGTCACCGGCCCGCCGACGCCGAGCGCGGCCCGCAGGCCGGTGCCGAAGGACTCGGCCAGGCCCGGCATCGACAGCATTCCGGCCGCGCCGACGCCGACCGCGCCGATCGCCTCGGGGTCGACCGCGCCGATCGCCGCCGCGGCCGCCTCGCCCATGTGCCGCAGCACCGCCTCCCGGTCGGGGCCGGCCACGTTCGCCGGCCCGGACTCGCCGAGGCCGAGGACCGTCCCGGACGAATCGGCCAGGAGCGCGCGGGTGCGGGTGCCGCCCGCGTCGATGCCCAGGAACAGCGGTGGGTGCATGGGGTGATTCTCCTCAGGGCGATGCCGGACGGAGCCCGTCCGGGTGTCTGTAAAAATAATTCTTGTGAGCTTGACATCTCACGCCTCTTGGATAATAGTTTTGTTCATACCACCCGTGAGGGAGACCACATGAGCCGAAGCATCGCCGACCCCTCCGACGGCCCCGTCCCCGTGCCGTCGGCAGCCGGTGTGCTCCAACGCATCCGCAGCCAGGAGGGCGAGTTCTCCGAGGCCCTGTCCCGCGTGGCCGAGCAGGTCCTGGCCGACCCCGAGGCCGCCGCCCGCGCCACCATCATGGACCTCGCCGAGCTCTCCGGCACCTCGCCGGGCACCATCACCCGCTTCTGCCGCCACCTCGGCTACGACGGCTACGCGGCCCTGCGGGTCGCCCTCGCCACCGAGACCGGACGCGCCTCCGCCCGGCGCGAGACCGGCTGGGACGTCAACATCGGCCAGGAGATCGAGCCCCACGACTCCCTCGACCGCGTGCTCAAGCAGCTCATCACCGTCGACGCCGCCATGCTGCGCGACACGGTGGACACCCTCGACCTCGGCGCCGTCGAGCGCGTCGCCGCCAAGGTCGCCTCGGCCCGCCGCGTCGACGTCTACGGCGTCGGCTCGAGCGCCATCGTGGCCCGCGAGCTCCAGATGGGCTTCTACCGCACCGGCGTCGCGGCCTGGGTCTGGACCGAGGTCCACGACGCGCTCGCCAGCGCGGCCCTGCTCGGCGAGGGCGACGTCGCCATCGCCGTCTCGCACTCCGGCTCGACCTCCGAGACGATCGAGATGCTCTCCGAGGCCGGCAGCCGCGGCGCCCTGACCGTCGCCATCACCGCCTGCCACGAATCGCCCATCGCCGAGATCGCCGACGTCGAACTCCTCTCGGCGGCCCGACGCACCGGATTCCGCGCCGACATGCTGGCCACCCGGCACTCCCAGCTCCTCGTCGCCGACCTGGTCCACATCGCCGTCGCACAACGGCGATTCCCCGAGACGATGGAGGCGCTGGAGTCCCGGGCCCGAGCGGTCGTGGGCCACCGGCCCGAGCCCGCCGCCCGAACCCCCCACCGAACCTGACGGACCGCACCCTTCGCCGTTCCAGCGGACGGCAACCGATCCACAAGAGAGCCCGAGGAGCACATCCCATGAGGAAGCCATCCACGACCCCCCACTTCAGCCGCCGCCGACTCCTGGGGACCACCGCGGCCGGCGTCGCCGCGACCTCGCTCGCCGCCTGCGCGACCAGCGGCAGCGACGAGGACATCGAGGACGTCAGCGTCGGCGACGACGCCGAGAACCCCTTCGGCGTCGACGGCTCGCTGCCGCTGGACGTCGTCATCTTCGACGGCGGCTTCGGCGACGAGTACGCCGTCCAGCACCAGGAGATGTACCAGAGCGCCTTCCCCGACGCGAAGGTCGAGCACCTGGCCACCCAGGCCATCGCCGAGACCCAGCAGCCCCGCTTCGCGCAGGGCGAGCCCTGCGACGTGCTCGACAACTCCGGCGCCCAGCAGATCCCGATGGACGCGCTGGTCACCGACGGGGAGCTCGCCGAGCTCACGCCGCTGCTCGACGCCCCCTCCTACGACGACCCGAACGTCACCGTGCGAGAGACCCTCCGCGACGGCGTCCTCGAGGCCGGCACCTTCAACGGCAAGGTCTACGCGCTGAACTACGTGTTCTCGGCGTGGACGATCTGGTACGACGCGGCCCTGTTCGCCGACAAGGGCTGGACCCCGCCGACCACCTGGGACGAGATGCTCGCCCTGTGCCCGGACATCCAGGCCGAGGGCATCGCGCCGTGGACCTACGCCGGACAGCACCCGGTCTACCTGTACGACATGTTCCTCATGCTCGCCGGGCGGCACGGCGGCGTCGACGTCCTCAAGGCCATCGACCACCTCGAGGCCGACGCCTGGCGCCACGACTCGGTCGTCGCCGCCGCCGAGGCCATGTACGGGCTCTGGGAGGCCGGCTACATCCTCGAGGGCACGCCCGGCATCGACCACATCCAGTCGCAGACCGCCTTCAACAACCACGAGGCCGCGTTCATCCCCGTCGGCTCCTGGCTGCCCAACGAGCAGAAGGGCATCGCCCCCGAGGGCTTCGAGTACGCGCCGATGGGCGTGCCCTACCTCGAGGGCTCGGTCCAGCCGGGGCTCATCAGCGCGGGAGGCGAGGAGCCGTTCGTGGTGCCCCAGAAGGCCGCCAACAAGCCCGGCGCCTACGAGTACCTGCGGATCATGCTCTCCAAGCAGGGCTCGCAGATCTTCGGCGACACCGTCCAGGCCGCGACCATCGTCAAGGGCGTGGAGCTCGAGAACCTCGCGGCGCAGCTCACCGACGAGCTCGTGTCCAACCCCGAGGACCTCTTCCAGCCCAGGTTCCGCTTCTGGTACACGAAGATGGACGAGGAGGTGCGGCCCGCGCTGGGCGGGCTCATGGCCGGTGAGATCGACCCGGACCAGTTCATCGAGCGGATGCAGACCGTCGCCGACGAGACCGCCGCCGACGACGGCGTCGAGAAGTTCACCCACGGAGCATGACGGGCGGGCCTGAGCGGAGCGGACGATCATGAGACACGGCAAGTACCCGTTCATCCTGAGTTTCCTGGCATTGCCGGTGGGGCTGTACGCCTGGCTGGTGATCGTGCCGTTCGCTCAGGCCTTCCAGATCTCTCTCACCGACTGGAGCGGGTCCTCGAACCAGTTCGACTACATCGGACTCGACAACTACGTCAACCTGTTCAAGGACGACCGCCTCGTGCTGCCGGCCCTGCGCAACACCGGCATCATCCTGGTGGTCCTCCCGGTCGTCACCATCGGCCTGAGCCTGTTCTTCGCGTTCATGCTCAACATCGGCGGCCGCTCCAGGCAGGGCCGCATCGAGGGCGTGCGCGGCTCGCGCTTCCACAAGGTCGTCTTCTTCTTCCCGCAGGTGCTGTCGCTGGCCATCATCGGCATCCTCTGGAAGCAGGTGTACGCCCCCGAGAACTTCGGCGGCCTCATCACCGGCGGGCTCGAAGCGCTCGGCCTGCCCTCGCCGGTCAACGGCTTCCTGGCCGACAAGCGGCTGGTCCTGGTCAGCGTCATCGGGGTGCTGGTCTGGAGCGCCGTCGGCCTCTATCTCGTCTTCTTCTCCTCGGCGATGGCCGCCATCCCGCGGGAGCTGTACGAGGCCGGCATCGTCGACGGCGCCGGACGCTTCCAGACCTTCTTCAAGATCACCCTGCCGCTGCTGTGGGAATCGGTCCAGACCGCCTGGATCTACCTGAGCATCATCGCGCTCGACGTGTTCGTGCTGGTCTACATGATGACGCCGGGGCAGGGCGGCCCCGACGGGGCCAGCGAGGTCGTCGGCGGCGTCATCTGGAAGTACGCGTTCAAACACGGCGAGCAGGCCTTCGCCTCGGCCCTCGGCGTGGTGCTGTTCTTCGCCGCCCTGACGCTGGCCGTGGTCTCCCTGCGCGCCGGGCGCCGCGAGCGGATCGAATACTGAGGAGCGAACATGGCCACCCAGACCCCCGTCAAGCCCGCGGCGCGCGAGGCCCCGGCCGCCGGGCCGCAATTCCGGCCCAAGCCCGAGGGCCGGGTCATGAACGTCTTCTCCCACGCCTTCCTGTGGCTGTGGGCGCTGATGGTCATCGTGCCCGTGGTGTGGATCGTCCTGAGCTCGTTCAAGACGACCCGGGAGATCGCCGCCGACCCGCTCGGCCTCCCGGCCGCTCCGCGGTGGGAGAACTACGTCAGCGCCTGGACGAACGGCAACATCGGCGACTACTTCATCAACACGCTCCAGGTCATGGTCTTCTCCATCAGCGGCACCATGCTGCTGGGGGCGATGGCCGCCTACGTGCTGGCCAGGTACGAGTTCCGAGGCAACCGGCTGATCTACTTCGGTTTCGCGGGCGGCATGATGTTCCCGGTCTTCCTCGCGCTGTTCCCGCTGTTCAAGACCCTCGACAACGTGAGCCTGCTGAACACCTACACGGGCCTGGTGCTCGTCTACATCGCCTATTCGCTGCCGTTCACGGTGTTCTTCCTGACGGCGTTCTTCCGCACCCTCCCCACCGGCGTGGCCGAGGCCGCCCTGATCGACGGCGCCGGGCACTACCGGCTGTTCTTCCAGGTCATGCTGCCGATGGCCAAGCCCGGCCTGATCGCCATCACGATCTTCAACATCATCGGCCAGTGGAACCAGTTCCTGCTGCCGCTGGTGCTCATGAGCGACCCCGAGGACGCGGTGATCTCCCAGGGCCTGGCGAACCTGGCGATGCGGCAGGGGTACGAGGGCGACCCGGGGGCCCTGTTCGCCGGGACGGTGCTGGCGATGCTGCCGATCTTCATCGCCTACCTCATCTTCCAGCGCCAGATCCAGGCCGGTCTGACCGCCGGGGCGATCAAGTGAACCGAGCGCGCTGAGAAGCCGCGGGCGTTCCGGGCCCCGCGCCGGGCCCGGAACGCCCGCGCCCTCTCGGGCTCCGCCTCGGCGAGGCCCCGCGCGAGCGATCCTCGCGGGGCTGCCGCGGGCCGGCCCCGGCGCTGTGTCCGCTGCCTCACCCCGACCCCACGTGTGGCCCCTCCGCCCGTCTGCGGGCATAATCGAGAGGTTGCGCCCAGGCGCAGCGTTCTCACCGGGCGCGACCCGGACATCTCGAAGCGAGTCGGCCCCTCGGGGCCGGCGTTGAGCAGTGAAAGGAATCAGTCTCGTGGCTGATCAACAGCAACAGGGCGGCCGGGACGGCGGTGACCGCGGCGGACGTGGCGGTCGCGGCGGCCGCGGCGGCCGTGACGGGCGCGGCCGCGACCGCGCGGAGAAGTCCCCGCACATCGAGCGCGTCGTCACCATCAACCGCGTCGCCAAGGTCGTCAAGGGCGGCCGCCGTTTCGCGTTCACCGCTCTCGTCGTCGTCGGCGACGGTGAGGGCAAGGTCGGCGTCGGCTACGGCAAGGCCAAGGAAGTCCCCGCGGCGATCGCCAAGGGCGTCGAAGAGGCCAAGAAGGCCTTCTTCGAGGTTCCGCGCATCGGCGGGACCATCCCGCACGAGGTCTTCGGCGAGGACGCCGCGGGCCAGGTGCTGCTGAAGCCCGCCTCCGCCGGTACCGGCGTCATCGCGGGCGGCCCCGTCCGCGCCGTCCTGGAGTGCGCGGGCATCCACGACGTCCTGTCGAAGTCCCTCGGCTCCTCGAACGCGATCAACATCGTCCACGCGACGGTGGCCGCGCTCAAGGACCTCGAGAGCCCGGAGGCCGTCGCGGCCCGCCGCGGCATGCCGCTGGAGGACATCGCTCCCCAGGGCCTGCTCCGCGCCCGCGCCGAGGCCGCCCAGGCCGCGCAGGCGTAGGGAGGATCGAAGACACATGGCACGTTTGAAGATCACCCAGGTGCGCTCCCTGATCGGCGTCAAGCCGAAGCAGCGGGCCACCATGCAGACCCTCGGTCTGCGCAAGATCCGCCAGTCGGTCGTCAAGGACGACCGCCCGGAGTTCCGCGGCATGGTCCACAGTGTCCGCCACCTGGTCGAAGTCGAGGAGGTCGAGTAGTCATGGCGATCCGCATTCATGACCTGCAGCCCGCTCCCGGCGCCAAGAAGGCCAAGACCCGCGTCGGTCGCGGCGAGGGCTCCAAGGGCAAGACCGCCGGGCGCGGCACCAAGGGCACCAAGGCCCGCAAGAACGTCAAGGCCGGCTTCGAGGGCGGCCAGATGCCGCTCCAGGTGCGTCTGCCGAAGCTCAAGGGCTTCAAGCCGCACAACCGGACCGTCTACCAGGTGGTGAACCTCGACCGTCTCGTCGAGCTCTTCCCCGAGGGCGGCGAGGTCGGGCTCGAGCAGCTCATCGACTCCGGTGTGCTCAACAAGAACGAACTGATCAAGGTCCTCGGCTCCGGTGAGCTCGAGGGCGTCAAGTTCGATCTCAAGGCGCACGCGTTCTCCGCTTCGGCCACCGCCAAGATCGCCGCCGCCGGCGGCACGGCCACGGTCGTGGACAAGAAGACCGGTGAGGCGCTCGCCGAATAGCCGCCGTACCGTCCGCGCAGGGCCGCACCCATAGCCCAGTGACGTCGGTCGATACGATTGGTGCCGAACACATGATCGGTGAAACGGGTCGGAGGGAACTCCGGCCCGTTTCGTCATGGTGAATGCCGAATACTCAGCGTCGGTGCCCGCCTGCTAGGCTCCCGTAGCGAGGAACACCGTCTACCTCGGCGTGTGACCACCTCGCTTGGAACTCAACACGCCCACTGGTAACCACGTCGGGTGCCGTATCCAGCGGCCCTGCCGGGAGGCCCCTCCAAGGGGCTTGTTCAGGAGGAACTGCTTTGCTCTCCGCCTTCATCAGCGCGTTTCGGACCCCCGATCTGCGCAAGAAGATCCTGTTCACCTTGATGATCATCGGCCTGTATCGTCTCGGTGCGCAGATGCCGAGTCCCGGCATCGACTATGCCGCGGTGCAGAGCTGCCTGAACGCCGCCCCGGACGACAGCTCGGGCGTGTTCGGGCTGTTGAACCTGTTCACCGGTGGAGCGCTCCTACAGCTCTCGGTCTTCGCGCTGGGCGTGATGCCGTACATCACGGCCTCGATCATCATGCAGCTCCTGACGGTCGTGATCCCGCGCCTGGAGCAGCTGCGCAAGGAGGGCCAGCCCGGCCAGGTCAAGATCACCCAGTACACCCGCTATCTCACGCTGGGCCTGGCGCTGCTCCAAGCCTCCGGGTACATCGCGCTCGCCCGCTCGGGCATCCTGTTCCAGACCGAGTGCCCCACGCCGATCCTGCCGGACCTGTCCGCCACCGAGGCCGGGGCGCCGTACTGGCTCTCGGTCGTCACAGTCGTGGCCGTTATGGTCGCCGGCACCGCCATCATCATGTGGTTCGGCGAGCAGATCACCGAGCACGGGGTCGGCAACGGCATGAGCCTGCTGATCTTCGCCTCCATCGCCGCCCAGATGCCCGGCCAGTTCTGGGCGCTGCGCGAGTCCGAGGGCTGGTTCATGTTCGCCGCGATCCTCGCGGTCGCCATCGCCATCATGGTCGCCGTGGTCTTCATCGAGCAGTCCCAGCGGCGCATCCCCGTCCAGTACGCCAAGAAGATGATCGGGCGCCGCTCCTACGGCGGCACCTCCACCTACATCCCCCTCAAGGTCAACCAGGCCGGCATCATCCCGGTCATCTTCGGTTCGTCGCTGCTGTACATCCCGACGCTGTTCCTGCAGCTCAACCAGAACACCGACTCGGCCTGGGCGCAGTTCATCGATCGCTACCTCATCAACCAGGGCTCGTGGGTCTACATCCTCTTCTACAGCGCCCTGATCATCTTCTTCACCTACTTCTACGTCTCGATCACCTTCAAGGTCGACGACGTCGCCGAGAACATGAAGAAGGCCGGCGGATTCATCCCCGGCGTGCGCCCCGGCAAGCCCACCGCCACCTATCTGGCGCGAGTCCTGTCACGCCTGACCTTCCCGGGTTCGCTCTACCTCGCCACTATCAGTATTCTTCCCAACCTGGCCATCATCGCGTTCGGCAACCAGCAGCTGTTCGCTCAGTTCCCGCTGGGCGGCACTTCCGTGCTGATCATGGTCGGAGTCGGCCTGGAATCGGTCAAACAGATCGAGTCCCAGCTGATGCAGCGACACTACGAGGGCTTCCTGCGCTAGCGCGGGCAGTGCCTCTGAACATCACTGAGGAGCACACTTGCGACTGGTACTGGTAGGCCCGCCCGGGGCCGGGAAGGGAACCCAGGCGGAGGTCATCGCCGAGGAGCTCGGCGTACCCAAGATCTCCACCGGGGACATCTTCCGCGCCAACGTCTCGGGCGGCACGCCGCTCGGACTGGAGGCGAAACGCTACATGGACGCCGGTGACCTCGTGCCCGACGAGGTCACCAACAAGATGGTCGCCGACCGTCTCGCCCAGGACGACGCCCGGAAGGGCTTCCTCCTGGACGGCTACCCCCGCAACACCGAGCAGGCCGAGGTCCTCGACCGCCTCCTCGACGAGCGGGGCCAGGCCCTGGACCTCGCGCTCGAGCTGACCGTCGACGACGAGGAGATCGTCCGCCGCCTCTCGGGCAGGCGCGTCTCCAAGACCACCGGCAAGGTCTACCACCTCGAGTTCGATCCGCCCGCCGACCCCGACTCACCGGACCTGTACCAGCGCTCGGACGACCAGCCCGAGACGATCAAGAACCGCCTCAAGGTCTATGCCGAGCAGACCGCGCCGATCATCGGCCACTACGAGGCCCAGGGCAAGCTCGTGCGCATCGACGCCGTCGGCGAGGTCGGCGACGTCACCCGCCGTGCCATGGCCGCCGTCCGCGACCACCGATCCGAGTAGCCGCCGTGTTCCGCCGTCGCCGTCAGAACATCCAGTACAAGACCCCCGAGCAGGTGGTCAAGATGCGTGCCGCCGGCCTGGTCGTCGCCGACGTCCACCGGGCCGTGCGCGAGGCCGCGAAGCCGGGGGTGTCGACGGCGGAACTCGACCGGATCGCCGAGGACGTCATCCGCTCCTCGGGCGCCGTCCCCTCCTTCAAGGGCTACGACATCGGTTTCGGCCCCTACCCGGCCTCGATCTGCGCCTCGGTCAACGAGCAGGTCGTCCACGCCATCCCCACCGAGGACGCGGTCCTGGCCGAGGGCGACCTCGTCTCGGTCGACGTCGGCGCGATCGTCGAGGGCTGGCACGGCGACGCGGCCATCACCATCGAGATCGGCTCGGTCGCCCCCGAGCTCACCGCGCTGCGCGAGGCCTGCGAGGCCTCGATGTGGGCGGGCATCCGCGCGGCGGCGACCGCCAAGCGCCTCGGTGGGATCTCCAACGCCGTGGAGCGCGCCGTGGAGGCCGCCGGCGAGTACGGGATCGTCACCGGCTTCGGCGGGCACGGCATCGGCACCGAGATGCACCAGGATCCGCACATCCTCAACTACGGGCCTCCGAACGAGGGGCCCAGGCTGCGGCCGGGCATGGCCCTGGCCATCGAGCCGATGATCACCCTCGGTGCCCCGGACACCGCCGAACTCGAGGACGGCTGGACCATCGTCACCGACGACGGCTCCGTGGCGGCCCACACTGAGCACACGATCGCGCTGTGCGAGGACGGCGTGTGGGTCCTGACTGCGCCCGACGGCGGAGTGGAGCGGCTGGGGGAGCTGGCCGCGAGCGCGGCTCACCGCGACTGACCACTTGATGCCATAATGACGTCATGGATGACGACCAGGGTTATCTCCGGGTCTCGAACGCCGACCGTGACGACGCGATCGCGCGGCTGCAGGAAGCGCTCGACGAGGGGCGCATCGACCTCGCCGAGTTCGAAGAGCGCAGCGGGGCCGCCTATGAGGCCAAGACCGACGCCGAGCTCGATCTGCTCTTCGCGGACCTGCCCCGCACTGGTGCCGAGGCCGTGCGGGCCGTCCCGGACCGGCGGGAGCGCGAGACGCAGGCCGAAGCGCACGAGGACGGCGGCCATCCCCTCCCCGGCATGGTGCGCGCCATCATCTGGGTCGCCTGCACCACCGTCCCGATCTGGCTGTTCTTCTTCATCAGCACCGGCTCCACCCAGGGGTACTGGCCGCTGTGCCCGATCCTGGCCCTCAGCGGCATAGCGGTGGCCCAGCGACTGGCAGGCAAGCGTGAACGGGGCTGAGGGCCCGATCAGGACCATGACCGATCTAGCGCGAATGACATACTGGCACTGTGAGTGAAGACCGAAGAAGGCTTCGGATCTCGAACGCCGACCGAGATGGAGCGATCGCCCGGCTCCAACGAGCCCTCGACGAGGGCCGCCTCGATCTGTCCGAGTTCGACGAACGCACCATGGCCGTCTACGAGGCGAAGACGCAGGCCGAACTCGACCTGGTCTTCGACGACCTGCCGGACGACCGGGCAGGCGAGATGGCCGTGCGGTCCGACGCCCCCGGCAAACGGCCGGAGCCGGCCATAGCCCGGATCCGCCGCAGCGTGCCCTCCTCGTTCCACCCCCTGATCATCGTCGGGTGCATCACCATCACGATCTGGCTGCTCTCCTCGGTGGCCTCCGGCGAGGTCAAGAACTTCTGGCCCGCCTGGCCCCTCGGCATCCTGGCCGCTGTCGGCATCGCCACCTGGATCACCGGCGACGACGACAACGACGACGACGGCGAGGGCGACGACGACGCCGACGATGACGATGACCGCAAGAGCCGTTCATTATCGAAACCACCCCTTGAAGGAGCCCGCTGATGTCCGCTCTCGAGCCTTACGGCGACCGCAATCTGCGGATCGGCGACGCCGAGCGCACCAAGCTGTCCGAACTGCTCAGATCCTCTGTGGATCGCGGCTACCTGTCGCTCGAGGAGTACGAGAAGCGCGTCGGCGTCCTCATGGAGGCCAAGACCCTCGGAGAGGCCGAGGAGGTGCTCGACGACCTGCCGACCTACCAGGCGCTCCTCGACGAGCAGGAGCCCGACCCGCTCGGCACGCCGCCGTGGGTCAAGTGGCTGTGGTTCGGCGTCTCGATACCGATCGGCATCAACCTCGGCGTGTGGCTGATCCTGCTGGCGACCGTGGGGCCGGTGTACTTCTGGCCGGTCTGGGTCATGGTGCCGCTGCTCGTGGTGGCCGGTGCGGTGACCGCCGCCGAGCGCGCGATCATACGTCCGGCCGAGGAGGAGCGCCGCAGGGAACGCATGCGGCGCAAGAAATACCGGCGGTAGTCCGATCCCGCATCGGACGACCGCCGGCGTCGGGGCGTCGAGCTCGCGATTGCCGCAGCCCCGCCCACACTGCTGAAGTTATCGGCCGCCTCCGACAAGAACCGCGGTCTTCGCGTTTTCCCGCCGGGTTTCCTCCCTTGGAGTGATCCGCGGGGGTCCGCCGCCTCGGGCGGAGGCCACCGGGAGACGCGAAAGGCCCCGCGGTCTCCCGCGGGGCCTTCGACACTGGGGTGATCGACGGGGCTTGAACCCGCGACCTCCTGGACCACAACCAAGCGCTCTACCAGCTGAGCTACGACCACCATCGTCGGTTCGCAGGGGAACCCTGCAACCGTCGACAATCATAGCCAGCCCCCTGTCGTTTCCGTCAACCGGGTTCGGTGTTCGCCGTCTCAGCGCGGAGCGCTCACGCCTCGCCCAGGTCCGCGGCCGCCTGCTTCGCCTCGTCCGAGGAGGGGCCGGGCAGCGGCACGAACACGGTCCCGCGGTAGTACCGGAGCTCCTTGACGCTTTCCTTGATGTCCGCCAGCGCCCGGTGCGCCAGGCCCTTCGGAGGCTGGTTGTAGTACACGCGCGGGTACCACCGCCGGGCCAGCTCCTTGATCGAGGAGACGTCGATCATCCGGTAGTGCAGGTGGTCGTCGAGTCGCGGCATGTACTTGGCGATGAACGTCCTGTCCGTCGCGATCGAGTTCCCGCACAGCGGCGCGGTGCGCGCCTCGGGCACGTGCTGCTTCACGTACTCCAGCACCGCGTCCTCGGCCTGCTCCAGCGTCGTCCGGGCGGCCCCGACCTCCTCGGTGAGGCCCGACTTGGCGTGCATGTCGGCGACCACGGGCCCCATGGCGTCGAGTCGGGCCGGGTCGCAGCCGATGACGATGTCGAGGCCGGCGTCGAGGGGGGTGAGGTCGGGCTCGGTGACGAGGGCGGCGATCTCGATGAGGGCTTCGGTCTCCGGGTCGAGGCCGGTCATTTCGCAGTCGACCCACACTAGGCGTTCTCCAGTCACCCGGCCAACTCTACGCGCAGGCGGCATCGACGGTTCTTTCCACGGTCACGCCTCTCGGGGTCCGCCGCGCCCCGTGCCCGGTCCCGGGGTCGAACACGTGTCGCCACGGCCGGAACGCCCTGTGCCGCGGATCCGACTGGACCGGCCGGAAAACAGTGTTGCTCGTCACGGCTACGTTCCGCTATGGTGCAGGCATCGGAGCGTCGTCGCTTCGCGGTCGATATCGCAGTGATGGGCACCGCATTGAGATCATCTCTCAATGATTTCCGTGTATCGCGCGTGTACCTCTAAGGATTGAAGGTTTGCGATGAAGCAGGCCGGGCAATACCGTGACCAGGGCCGAGGGCCGAACGGCCTCACCTGAGGCATAGTGATCTGCGTCTCACAGGCATCATAAACGGTCCGAACCCCCGTCTCGGGTATGGGAGCCGTGTACGAGACCTTCTGAGAAGGGCCGGGCCACCGGGCCGGTGCGGCGGTCCCGCGAAGGACTGCCGACGAGCATCGATTCGGTAACCGTGGTGTATCGAACACTTGGACACGGAATTCCACGCAACGAAGCGGTCGTTGTAACTGGTGCATCGCCCATACGATGCCGGGGGACGAGGAAGCTGGAGGAGACCTTGAGCGTGGAGACTACGAATACACCCACCCTCACCACCGAAGAGGTCGCTGAGGAGCGAGATCTGGTAGGCGTGTACCTGCACGAGATCTCGAAGACGCCGTTGCTCGACGCAGCCGCGGAGGTGGACCTGGCCAAGGCCGTCGAGGCCGGCCTGTTCGCCAAGCACCTGCTCGGCGAGGGCGAGACCATTTCGGGGGCGAGCGAGAAGGATCTGAAGCGCCTGGTGGAGGACGGGGCACGGGCCAAGGAGCAGTTCATCAAGGCGAACCTGCGCCTGGTCGTGTCGATCGCCCGCCGCTACGTCCGCTCCGGCATGCCCATGCTGGATCTGATCCAGGAGGGCAACACCGGCCTGGTCCGCGCCGTCGAGAAGTTCGACTACCAGCGCGGGTTCAAGTTCTCGACCTACGCGACCTGGTGGATCCGCCAAGCCATCAGCCGCGCGATCGCGCAGCAGGAGCGGACGGTCCGCCTGCCGGTCCACCTGGTCGAGGACGTCAACCGGATGCGCAACGTCACCCGCCAGCTCACTCGCGAGCTGGGCGGCGATCCCGAGCCCGAGCAGGTCGCGAAGGCACTGGGCGTCACCGTGGAGCGGGTCAACGAGCTCATCCGGTGGAGCCAGGACACGGTCTCTCTCGACACGCCGATCGGCGACGACGGCGACACCAACCTCGGCGACCTGGTCGCCGACTCCGACGAGCCGAGTCCCGAGGACGTCGTGCTCGCCGGAATGGAGCGTCAGCGCATCGAGATGATGCTCAACCACCTCGACGAGCGCTCGGCGGGAATCGTCAAGGCCCGGTACGGGCTCGAGGACGGCCGCGAGCACTCGCTCACCGAGGTCGCCCACCGGTTCCACCTGTCGCGCGAGCGCATCCGGCAACTGGAGATCCAGGCGCTGGCCCGGCTGAAGGAACTGGCCAACGACCAGGTCATGGCCGAGGCGGCCTGACCGGGAGCGGCAGGGGGACGCACAGCGTGAACGATGGGCCGGGGCGAACCGCCCCGGCCCATCGCCGTGCGCGGCGGCATCACGCCGCCGCGCCCCTATGGAACATGTGATCTCGCCGGCCCGCCCCCGGGCGAGCGGGCAGCGACCGCGGAGATCGCCGCCTCACCGTCCGGAGGCACCGGTCCGGCCCGGTGCGGACGGCCGGGTCATTCCCAGGAGAAGTCCGAACCGGCGATGAGCGTGACCTGGTCCGGCCGCGTCTCGGGGCCGTCATGGCCGGCGTCGGCCGCTTCGGCGGGGGAGGCGGTGAGCACGAGCGCGGCTCCCACCGCGACCGCACTGGTGCCGATGTACAGGGCCGCGCGGCGGGCGATGGCGCCCGCGCGGGAGGGTCGTGCGATTGCAGGGCTCGCTTGTGACACGAGTTGGCCTTTCTTCCTCGACCGCCTACCGGGTTAGCTGTCGGGTTCGGGCTGGGAAGTGAGCCCTACCCGCCCGGGCACGGGGCCCGCGGCGGGATTCACCCCGGGCGTCGCGGGAGGGGACCGAGGCGGCGTCGTGCACGCCGGCGCTCGCGGCCCTTCCGGACGCGGTGGGTTCCCGGTCCGCGCTGCGCCGGGTCCAGGCCATGAGGGAGCAGGCCCGACCCGCCTTCGCGCGGTTCGGCGGTCCGGTCGGGAGGATCTCTGGGGGAGGTCCTGACGTCCCGCCCGGAACGGCCCCGACGCTAGCCCACCGCGCGAACGGTGCCAAGTTTCCTGTGACCAACTTCACTTTTCCAAACCGGACAGTGGCGACGCCCCGGCCGATACGGCTGCTATCCAGGGGTTTCATCGTGCCGAGTCGAAGACCTCGGCCTCCCTCAAAAACTCCGCAGCGACGCGGGCGGCGGCGGAGAGGCGATCGCGCTCCCGTCTCGCGCCGGCGCCGCCCCGCCGACGTACTCGACCAGCTCGGCGCCGCCGAGGACCCGGCACGGGAACGGCGCCCCCGCGCAGCGGCGCCGCAGCCGGTCCAGCGGCAGCTCGGCGTCGGACGCCACCGCCACCACGTTGCCGAACCGCCGCCCCCGCAGCACCGCGGGCTCGGCCATGACCGCCACGTGGTCCCACACCGCGCCCATCGCCGCCAGCGCCGGCTTGAGGAACCGCAGCCGGCCCCCGTCGCACAGATTCACCGCGTAGTGCCCGCCGGGCCGCAGCACCCGCCGCGCGTGGCCGAGGAACTCGACGGTCGTCACGTGCGCGGGCACCCTGGCCCGGTGGTAGACGTCGGTGACCATGAACTCGTAACTCCGCTCGGGAGCGGCCTCGAGCGCCTCGCGGGCGTCGGCGTGGCGGATCTTCACCTTCACGCGGCGCGGCAGTGGCGCCTCGGCGCGCACGAGCGCGACCAGCTCGGCGTTGGTCTCCACGGCCTGCTGATAGGACCCCGGGCGCGTGGCCGCGACATAACGGGCCATGGCCAGCGCCCCCGCCCCCAGGTGCAGCGTCCGCAGCGGCCGCCGCGGCGGGGCCGCCTCGTCCACGAGATAGGCGATGCGCTGCATGTACTCGGCCTCGAGGTGCGCCGGGTCGTCGAGGTCGACGGTGGCCTGCACGACCTCGTCGGCCACGAGGTGCAGCAGCCTGGGGCGGCCGGGATCGGCCTCGAACCTGATGGCGTCCGGCACGGCTACGCCGCCCGGCGCGGGGAGGGAGCGGGTCTCACGACCCCATTGTGCCCGACGGCCCCCGGTCGGACTGGATCCGCGCCGAGGCGGCCACGTGCGCGATGCGCCGCAGCGCCGCGAACGCCGTCTCGCCCAAGAGCATGGTGACCACGGCCTGCTCGACGTCCACGCCGCCCTCCCCGGCGGCCTCGGTGATCGCCTCCATGTCCGCCGAGGCCAGCTGCGTGGCGGCGTCGGCCCACAACGTCAGCACCTCGCCCAGGTCGGGGTTCCCCAGCCGGAAGTACGCCGTCATCGCCGTCACGAGCGCCTCGCGGTACATCGGCGGCGTCACCTCGGCCCAGTCGTACTCGGCGAGCAGCCGGTCCACCGCGCGCTCCGCCGCCGCGGCGGTGCCCTCGCTGCCCAGGGAGTACTGCGGCTCGCGGTGCGTGGCCGCCAGGGTCGCGCCCATCGCCTGGAACGCCGACTCCGGGTGCCGCGACAGGACGGTGAGGACCTCGCCGATCTGCGCCACCGACAGGCCCGCCGTCTCCGAGAGCGCGCGGATGAGCATGAGCCGGTGCACATGCCCCTGTCCGTAGTCGACGGTGTTGCCGTCCCCATGCTCGCCCGGCGGGAGCAGGCGCTCGCGCAGGTAGAACTTGATCGTGGCGGCAGGTACGCCCGTCCGCTCCGCCAGTTCCCCGATTCGCATACGAGAAGTCTAGGCCCCAAAGGGCCCGCGCGTTACCGTTGAGCCACCGCAGGAGCCTTCCCCGTCCCGCCTCCTGCCCCGACGCGGAAAGGCGCAGGTCCATGACCGACCCTCGGATCGCATTGCTGGGCGAACTGCGTGAGCTCGCCGCCGGGCCCCTCCCCGGCTTCGACCCCGGCCTGGCAGACGACTTCGCCGCCACCGGCCGCCGACTGCCCTACGAGGCCCAGTACTTCGCGCGCCGCCGCCACCTCGCCGCGGTCGCCCTCGCCGGCGACGCCCGCGCGCTCGAGGAGGTCCTCACCGCCGTCTGCGAGGAGCGCTCCTGGGCCCTGCCCGCCCACTGGGGCGAAGAGGAACCCGAGCGGTGCGTGGACCTGTTCGCCTGCGAGACCGCCCACGCCCTCGCCGAGATCCTGGTGCTGCGCCACGACGTCGACGTCGGGGACCGCGTCCGCGCCGAGATCGAGCGCCGCGTGATCGCGCCGGTCTTCGACTCCGAGGCGCCGTTCTGGTGGGAGGAGCGCATCTCGAACTGGACGGCCGTGTGCGCGGGCGCCGCCGGGATGGCCGCGCTGGCCCTCGGCCTCGACCACGACCGGATCCGCGCCCGCATCATCCCCGCCCTCCAGAGCTACCTGTTCTCCTTCGGGCCCGACGGCGGCTGCGTCGAAGGCGTCGACTACTGGGTCTACGGCTTCGGCTACTTCACCTACTTCGCCGAGGCCTGGCGCGAGGCCACCGGTGAGGATCTCCTCGCAGGCAACGAGGCGATCGCCTCCTTCCCCGCGGCCGCGCAGCTCCACCCCGGCTCCTTCGCCACCTTCGGCGACTCCAGCGGCGACCCGATGCTCCCGCCCGGGCTCCTCGCCCGCCTGGCCGACCGGCTCGGCACGCCTCTTCCCGCGATCGAGCGCACGCCGACCTTCGCCGAGGACCACACCGCCCGCTGGGGCCACCTCACCCGCACCCTCGAGTGGGGCCGGGAACTCGGCGGGACGATCACGCCCGGCCGCGTGCTCCTGCCCGACGTCGGCTGGTTCGTCGAACGCCGCCCGATCGCGGGCCGCATGTGGGCCCTCGCCGTCAAGGGCGGCTACAACCAGGAGCCCCACAACCACCTCGACCTCGGCTCGTTCATCATCGCCGTCGACGGCGAGCAGCTCCTGTGCGACGCCGGAGCCGGCGAGTACACCGCCGCCTACTTCGGGCCCGAACGCTACGAGCAGGCGCACCCCTCCGCCGCATGGCACTCGGTGCCCACCCTCGAAGGCGCCCGGCAGCAGCCGGGGGAGGACTCGCGCGCCGACCTGACCGACACCGGCGACGGCGTCGCGGCCGCCATCGACGCCTACGGGGACGGCGCGCTCCACCGGGAGTTCACCTGGACCGACGAGGGCATCGCCCTGCGCGACACGGGCCCCGAGATCGTCGAGTCCTTCGTCAGCCGCATCCGGCCCGAGCTCGACGGGGACACGGCCGCCTGGACCGGCGAGCGCGGCACCGTCGTCCTCCACGGCGTCGACCCCGCCACCGCGAGGATCGAGCACGTCGACGCCCCGGCCCACGACGGCCGACCCGAGCGGCTATGGGCGCTCCGGTTCGCCCTCGACGCCGCGCTGCGCTTCGAGCTGCTCTAGCACTCCCTCCGCCTTGAGCCGCTGCCGCGCGGCCTCGATGGCCTCCCCGGTGCCCTCGAAGAGCCGGCCCCGCAGCCGCAGCGGCTCCAGCACGCCCAGGGCCGTGAGGGGCCTGGCGTGGGCCGGCTCCAGGCCCGAGAGGTAGACGGCGATGCCGCGGTGCTCCAGCCGCCTGATCGCGTCGGCCAGCACCAGCGCCCCCGACGCGTCCAGCGTGGACACGCGGCTCATCCGGAGCACCACGACCCGCACGTCCGCGACCTCCAGCAGCTGGAGCAGGAAGCGGTGCGCCGCGGCGAAGAACAAGGGGCCCTCCAGCCGGTAGGCGACGATGTGCTCGTGCAGCAGCGCCGTCTCCTCGTCGTGGTGGTCGCCCGAGTCGATCGGCTCGCGCTCGACGCTGGTGGCCCGCGAGATGCGGCCCAGCGCGAGCACCCCCGCCAGGGCGACGCCCACCGCCACGGCCCACACCAGGTTGAACAGCACCGTCGCGGCCAGCGTGATGGCCATGACGGCGGCGTCGGCGCGGGTCGAGCGGGCCAGCGCCAGCAGCGACCCGACCTCGATCATGCGCACCGAGGTCGCGATGAGCACCCCGGCCAGCGCCGCCAGCGGCACGTGGGCGACGACCGGGGCGAGGGTGAGCATGATGAGCGCCAGGATCGCGGCGTGCGAGAGCGCCGCGAGCCGCCCGGCCGCCCCGGCCCGCACGTTCACCGCGGTCCGGGCCAACGCCCCCGAGGCCGGCATCCCGCCGAACATGGGCGCCGCCAGGTTCGCCAGGCCCTGCCCGAACAGCTCCCGGTCGGGATGATGGCGCTGGTCCACGGTCATGTTGTCCGCGACCGTGGCCGACAGGAGCGATTCGAGGGCGCACAGGGCGCAGACCGCAGCCGCGGCGACGAGCAGGGACGGCACCTCGCGCGGATCCAGAAAGTCCAGGCTCGGCTCGGGCAGGACCGAGGGCAGAGCGCCGATCACGGCCACGTCGGCGCGCGCGTACCAGGCCCCCGCCGTGGCGGCGGCGACGGCCAGGAGCGGCAGCGGCACGACCGGCCGCAGCCGGAAGCCCAGCAGGATCACCGCGGCCACGCCCAGCGCGACGCCGAGGGGGAGCCAGTCCGGGGCGGCGGCGAAGGCCCCGGCCGCCTCCCACGCGTCCAGGACGACCTCGCCTCCCGAGGCGGGTACGCCGAGCGCCGCGGGCATCTGCTGGAGGATCATCACCACCGCGACCCCGGCGGTGAAGCCCTCGACCACCGGCACTGGCACGTACCGCACGTACCGGCCCGCTCCGGTGACCGCGAGCGCGATGAGTCCGAGGCCCGTGAGGAACCCGACGACGAGGACCCCGCCGGGGCCCTGGGCGGCCACCACCGGCACCAGCACCACGGCCAGCGGCCCGGTCGGGCCGGTGACCTGGAGGTTCGAGCCGCCCAAGATCGCCGCGAGCGCCCCGGCCACGATGGAGGAGACGAGCCCGGCCCCGGCCCCCAGGCCCGAGGCCAGGCCGAAGCCGAGCGCCAGCGGCAGCGCCACGACCGCGACCGTGGCGCCCGCCAGCAGGTCGGTGTGCCAGTAGCGGCGCACCGGCATGAGATCGGCCCCGCTCGGCAACAACTGCCGGTATCGTCGCAGTCCGGTCATGGATGGGTCCCGTACGGCGGTCATGGGAATATTGTCACTGTTTCGGGCGGTTGAAACCCGTTCTGCCGCGCCGCCGGGCGTCCTGCGAACCGTCCCATGGCGAACCGAGCCGTGCGGACCGCTGCCGTAGGATCGCATCCGTGCGCGAGCGAGGAACCGAGTCGGCGATCCGCGTCGGCGGCGCGATCGTCGTCGTCGCCGCGGCGGTGCTCGCCGCCGTCGTCGAGTCGTTCCTGGTGCCCTTCCGCATCGGCGCCGTTCCCGTCCCGCTGGCGGGGGCGCTCGCCTTCGCGCTCAACTGGGGACTGGCCTCGCTGGCCGTGTGGTGGGTGCGGGGCCGCTGGGCGGTGGTCCTGACCGCCGCGGCCTGGTTCGCCGTCGTCCTGGCCGCCTCGATGCCCACCGACGGCGGATCGCTGGTGATCATCAGCAGCTCCGGCGGCTACGCGCTGCTCCTGGCGGGTACCGCCGGCATCGCGGTCTCGCTGTGGCGGTATTTTCGTCCGATACGGGCAAAGTCGCCGACCCCCGACGCACCATCGAAGGAGACTCCACCGTGAACGTCCTCAAGCGGCTCCTCATCCCGCACTGGCCCTCGATCTACGGCTTCGCGCTGGCGCTGGTCGTCGCCAACCTCATCGGACGCGCCGTCGCGGTGCGGGTCTACGACGAGGCCCAGGCGATGACCGCGGTCTTCGACGCGGTCGCCACGACCACCTATCTGGCGATGGTCGCCGTGGCCCTCGTCGCGGGGATCTGGTGGGGCGTGCGCCGCCGCCGCCAGGAGATCGTGCCCGAGCTGCTGCCGGTCTTCGTGGTCACCACGCTGCTCGCCGTCCTGGTCAACCCGGTGCTCGCGGGCGACGTGTACCCCACCCTCGACGGCGTCTTCTCGCAGGTCCTGCTCTACTTCGTGTCGCTGGCGACGGGGGCCTTCATCGGCTACCTCATCGTCATGGCACTTGGCGTCGACCACTACGGCCGGGAGCTCAAGGCCACCAAGATCGCCTTCGAGAGGAAGGCCAACCCGGCCCGGGCCTGAACCGGGCGGCCCCGCCCTCACCTGCCCCGGTAGTGGTAGCGGTAGCGCTCGACGAAGCCCTGCCGCCGGTACAGCGCGAGGGCCGCCTCGTTCTCGATCTCCACCTGCAGCGCGAGCCGCCTCGCCCCGGCTCGGGCCGCCCACGCCGCCAGCGCCTCCATGATCTCGCCGCCCAGGCCCCTGCGCCGGTGCTCGGGGAGCGTGCCGATCCCCGAGACCGCCGCCGTGTCCCCCTCGAGCGCGGCCCGGCCGCGCGCGGCCAGGACCCCGTCCCGCCTGATCTCGGCGTACGCCCGGTTCGGTCCCGAGCCCAGGACCTTCGCGGCCGTCCGCGGCCGCCCGCGCCCCAGCTGCTCCAGCAGCTCGGCGCTCGGCTCGTGCGCGATGACCGCCGATCCGGTGTACTCGCCGCCCGCCGCGGCCCGGGTCAGCACCGCGGTGCGGCCCTCGGCCTCCCAGCCGCGCTCGGCGAGCGCCTCGTCGAGTCGGCGGGCCACCGGCAGCGCCACCGAGACCAGCGGTCTGGCCTCCCGCGCGGCGTACCAGTGCTCGACCTCGGCGAGCGCCGCGTCCAGGCCCGCGTCCGGTTCGGTCACGGCCAGCACGGAGTTGGCGCGGCGCGAGAATCCGTGGGAGTAGCGTAGGAGCCAACCGCCCGACTCCACCGATTCCACGGCGGGCCAGGCGGCGGCCAGGAGCCGTTCCAGTTCGAGGATCTCCGAGAACGGGGTGGGCTTGGCCCCGATGGGCTTGGCGGCCGCGACGTCCGCGGCCTCCACGGTGACCACGGTCCCCGAGGAGGCCAGGATCCGCAGCCGATCAGCGTCGATCTCGACAAGCTCACCGGTGACGTCGCGGAAGCGGCGGCCGGGGGCGGGGTTCGCCGACCTCGCTCGGACCACCACCCGGCGGCCGATGTGTTCAGGTCCCAACATCTGGCGCACCCCTTACCTTCGGGTCTGCTACAACGAATACGCTTTACGCTCATCGCAGCGCAGTCCGCCCGACTGCGCGCCGTAGGAAGGACGACTCGTGACTTACATCATCGCCGAGCCGTGCGTGGATGTGCTCGACAAGGCTTGCATCGAGGAATGCCCGGTCGACTGCATCTACGAAGGCAACAGGATGCTCTACATCCACCCCGACGAGTGCGTCGACTGCGGGGCGTGCGAGCCGGTGTGCCCGGTGGAGGCGATCTTCTACGAAGACGACGTTCCCGACGAGTGGGACGGCTACACCAAGGCCAACTACGACTTCTTCGAAGAGCTCGGCAGCCCCGGCGGCGCCTCCAAGATCGGCAAGATCGACGCGGACCACCCGTTCGTGGCCGGGCAGCCGAAGAACGAGGGGTAGCCGAGGTGGCCTACCGCCGTCTCCACAGCGCCTCGCCCGCGCGGCGGCTCCCCGAGTTCCCCTGGGACCTGTTGGCCCCCTTCAAGGAACGCGCGGCCTCGCATGCGCAGGGCCTGGTCGATCTGTCGGTCGGCGCGCCCGTCGACGAGGTCGCCCCCGCCATCCGGCGGGCGCTGTGCGAGGCGGCCGACCGGCCCGGTTACCCCACCGTGGCCGGCCCCGCCGAGTTCCGGGAGGCGATCCGCTCGTGGCTCCAGCGCCACACCGGCGTCGGCCCGGAGGTGGCGGTCCTGCCCACCGTCGGCTCCAAGGAACTGGTCGCGAACCTGCCCGCCCAGCTCGGCATCGTTCCCGGCGAGGCGGTCGCGTTCCCCGAGATCGCCTACCCCACGTACCGGATCGGGGCGCTGCTGGCGAGGGCCGAGGCGCTGCCGGTGGCCGACCCCCGCGAGGTCTCCGGCGCGCGGCTGCGCCTGGCCTGGATCAACTACCCGACGAACCCGACCGGTGCCGTCGCCTCGGTCGAGCACCTGCGCGACCTGGTGCGCTGGGCCCGCGAGCACGGCGTCGTGCTCGCCTCCGACGAGTGCTACCACACGCTGGGCTGGGACCCCGAGCGCCCGCCGGTCTCGATCCTCGACCCCGCGGTCAACGACGGCGACCTCACCGGGCTGCTCGCCGCGCACTCGCTCTCGAAGCGGTCGAACCTGGCGGGCTACCGCTCGGCGTTCCTCGCCGGCGATCCGGCGATCATCGCCGACCTGCTCGAGATCCGACGCCACTCGGGGTTCATGGTGCCCTGGGCCGTCCAGCGGGCCACGATCGCGGCGCTCCAAGACGAGGAGCACGCCATCGAGCAGCGCCTCCGCTACGAGTCGCGGCGCGCTGTCCTGCGCGCGGCCCTGGAGGCAGCCGGGTTCGGCATCGACGAGTCGCACGCGGGCCTGTACCTGTGGGCCACCAGAGGCGAGGACTGCTGGGCGACGATCGACCACCTGGCCGAGCGCGGCATTCTGGCCGCCCCCGGCGAGTTCTACGGAGCGAAGGGCGCCCGGCACGTGCGGGTGGCGCTGACCGCCACCGACGCGGCCGTCGCGGCCGCCGCCGAGCGCCTCGCCT
>Ga0079224_100001505_pt1 | contig 26964 bp, 24 predicted proteins | sample Stecom2015_FD_80414 | JGI IMG/M metagenome (GOLD analysis project Ga0079224, IMG submission 80414) | Agricultural soil microbial communities from Utah to study Nitrogen management - Steer compost 2015 | ecosystem: Environmental > Terrestrial > Soil > Agricultural land | place: USA: Utah... | reverse complement strand
GACGATCGTGCGGTCGTCGGGGACGGCGCCCGTGGCCTCGGCCTGCTCGTCGAGGTACTGGAGGAGGTTGCGGGCGGCGAGGGGGTCGAGCCCGTGGCGCTCGGTGAGCCGCTCGGCGGCGGCGTCGCGGGGCGCGGTGCGGAGGTCGCGCACGAGCTCGCCGACGGCACGCCCGAGCTCGAGCGGGCGGCCGGGCCCGTCGCCGCGCCAAAACGGCATCTTCCCGGGCTGGCCGGGCGCCGGCGTGACGACGACCTTCTGGAAGGTGATGTCCTCGATCCGCCAGGTGGTGGCGCCGAGCAGGAACGTCTCGCCGGGTCGGCTCTCGTAGACCATCTCCTCGTCGAGCTCGCCGACGCGGGTGCCGTCGGGCAGCGTGACCGTGAAGAGCCCGCGGTCGGGGATCGTCCCCGGGTTGGTGACGGCGAGGCGCTGGGCGCCGGCCCGCCCCCGCACCGTGCCCTCCACCCGGTCCCACACCAGGCGGGGCCGCAGCTCGGCGAACTCCTCCGACGGGTACCGCCCCGACAGGAGGTCGAGCACCGAGGCCATCACCTCGTCGCTCAGCTCGGCGTAGGGGGCGGCGCGGCGCACCACGTCGAGCAGCTCGTCGACCCGCCAGTCGTCGAGGGCGCACATCGCCACCACCTGCTGGCAGAGCACGTCGAGGGGGTTGCGGGGGTAGCGGGTCTCCTCGATCTGCCCGGCCCGCATGCGGTCGACGACGACGGCCGCCTCGAGCAGGTCGGCCCGGTGCTTGGGGAACAGCTTCCCCCGGCTCGGTGCGCCGACCTGGTGGCCGGCCCGGCCGATGCGCTGGAGCCCGGTGGCCACCGCACTCGGCGACTCCACCTGCACGACGAGGTCCACGGCGCCCATGTCGATGCCGAGCTCGAGGCTGCTCGTGGCGACGAGCCCCTTGAGGCGACCGGACTTCAGCTCGTCCTCGATCTGGAGGCGCCGCTCCCGGGAGAGGGACCCGTGGTGGGCCTTCACGAGCTCGTGCTCGGGCGGGGGCGGCCGGCCCTCGGCCTCCGCGGCGCGGCTCTCCCCCTCCCAGTGCAGCTCGTTGAGCCGGGTGGCGAGCCGCTCGGCGAGGCGCCGGGCGTTGACGAAGATCAGCGTGGAGCGGTGCTGCTCCACGAGCTCGAGCAGCCGGGGGTGCATGGCCGGCCAGATCGACTTGCGCACCGGTCCCGCGGCGGCCGGGCCCGACTGCGGCTCGTCGACGACCGTGCCGAGGTCGGCCATGTCGTCCACCGGGATCACGACCTCGACGTCGAGCTCCTTGCGCACCCCGGCGTCGACGATCGTAACCCGTCGTGGGCGGAGGGGACCGTCGCCATCGAGCCCGAGCATCTCGGGCTCGCCTTCGGCTCGCGCTGAAGGGCTTGCTGCTCCGGGGGCGGCGGAGCCGCCCCTCCGCGGACCGGGGGGCTCCGGCGGGAGCCTCTGCCCCCCGGGCCCCCCGCCCTCACCGCCGCGCTCGGTCGGCTCCTGCTCGGCGCTTCCTGCTCGCGGCTGGTGCGTCGTGCTCTCGAAGCCGCCGAGGAACCGGGCGATCTCCTCGAGGGGGCGCTGGGTGGCGGACAGGCCGATGCGCTGGGGCGAGGCGCCGCCGTTGGTGCGGACCCAGTGGTCCAGGCGCTCGAGCGTGAGGGCGAGGTGGCTGCCCCGCTTGGTGGCGGCGAGGGCGTGGATCTCGTCGACGATCACCGCCTCGACGCCCTGGAGCGTGTCCCGGGCCGCCGAGGTGAGCATCAGGTAGAGCGACTCGGGGGTAGTGATCAGGATGTCGGGCGGGTAGCGGACGAGGCGGCGCCGCTCGTCGGCTTCGGTGTCGCCGGTGCGCATCCCCACGGTGGGCTCGGTGTAGGGCTCGCCGAGGCGCTCAGCGGCCAGGCGGATGCCCTGCAGCGGGCTGCGCAGGTTCTTCTCGACGTCCACGGCCAGCGCCCGCAGCGGCGACAGGTACACGATGCGGGTGCGGTGCGTGCGCTCGGCGGGCGCGGGGCGGCTCACCAGGCGGTCGATGCCCCAGAGGAAGGCGGACAGCGTCTTGCCGGACCCGGTGGGGGCGAGGATCAGGGTGTGCTCGCCGCTGGCGATGGCCGGCCAGCCCTCGACCTGGGGCGGCGTGGGCTCCGGGAACGACGTGCGGAACCACTCCCGGACGGCCGGGGAGAACGGCGCGAGCGGGTCCGACGACACCTCGACCACGCTACCGACCATCCCTGACATCCACGGTCGGGGACCGGTTCGCGGCGGGGGTTCGGGGGCGGTTAGGGTGACCGGCGGCGAAGGGGAGTAGCTCTCCGCCGGAGGATCGACACGCTGGGTGATGAGCCCCGGTCCCCGGGCCCGCTGCGGCGGGTGAGCAAGACCTTCGGCCGGCACCCGTCCGCCAACGAGTGCCCGGTCGAGGGATGCCCCTCCTCCGGGCGGGAGGAGTCCGATGACCGAGCGATCAGCCAGCCGCCGGCGCCACGCGCAGCGTCCCGAGCATGTTCGGGTGGATGTCGCAGATGTAGTCGTACCCCCCCGCCGGGAGCGTCACCTCGAGGGTCTGCACCACCGGGCCCCGCTCGAGCTTCGTGGTGGGCCTGCCCGGGGCGTCCCGCAGGTGGAGGTTGTGCTGCACCCCGTCGTCGCGGTTGTCGATCGTGATCACGAGCGGCTGGTCGGCCACGGCGTCGATGCAGTCGGCGTCCCAGGCGATGCTCTCGGCCACCACCGTGACCTCGCCGGAGGTGCCGTCGAGGCAGGCGCCCCCAGCCCGGCCGCCGCCGTCGTCGTCGCCGCAGCCGGCGGCGAGGAGCACGGCCGCGCCCACCGTCAGCTGCACCCGTCGCATGGCGGCAACGCTACCCAGGGGGCGGTCCGTGGCTGACATCCTTGCCGCCTTCGCCGTGGTGTTCCTGGCCGAGCTGGGCGACAAGACCCAGCTCGTCGCCCTCACCCTGGCCGGCCGCTACCCGGCGGTGAAGGTGCTCGCCGCGCTCGGGGCCGCCATCGCGGTGCTGCAGACGCTGTCGGTCACCGCGGGGGCGGTGATCAGCGAGGCCCTGCCGGACGACGCCATCTCGGTCGGCGCCGGCGTGCTCTTCCTCGGCTTCGCGGTCTGGACGTGGCGCAGCGCCGCCGCCGACGAGCCCGACGCGGAGGCGGACGCCGAGGCGGCAGTGGCGGCGGCCGGTCGCCGGGCCGGCCTCGTGGGCGTGGCGGTGGCGTTCTTCCTGGCCGAGCTGGGCGACAAGACGATGCTCACCACCGCGGGCCTGGCCGCCGACCGCGGCCTCGTGCCGGTGTGGGTCGGCTCCTTCGGCGCGATGGTGGCCGCCACGGCGGTGGCGGTGACGGCCGGCAGGGCCCTCACCCGCAGGATCAGCCCGGACCTGCTGCGGCGGATCGGGGCGGGCGCGTTCGCGGTGGTCGGCGTCGGGACGCTGGTGAGCGTGGCGCTCTGACCGTGGCGCCGGCGTCGGCTCAGTACGGGGAGCGGATGTAGTCCACGAGGTGGGACTGCTCGCGCTCGAGCTCGTCGACGCGGGTCTTCACGACGTCGCCGATGCTGATGATGCCGGCCAGGCCTGCGTCGCCGACCACCGGGAGGTGGCGGATGCGGTGCTCGGTCATGCGGTGCATGAGCTCGTCGGCGGTGTCGGTGCCGCAGCACGTCTGCACGTCGGTGATCATGATGTCGCCGACCGGGCGAGTCAGCAGGTCCGCGCCGTGCTCGGCCAGGCCCCGGACGATGTCCCGCTCGGAGACGATCCCCTCCACCTGACGGCCGTCGGTGGTGACGACGAGCGCGCCCACGTTGTGGGCCTGCAGGGCGCGCAGCGCCTCGGTGACCGTGGTGGTCGGCGCGACCGTCGCGACGTCTCGTCCCTTGCGATCGAGGATGTGGTCGACCAGCACGTTGGACCCCCTTGCCGTTGGCCTGAAGCCCCTCCACCAGGCTCCCACATCGGGGGTCGCCGTGCTCGGCACGGGGTACAACGGCGACATGAGCGACGCCGACACCCCACGAGACCTGCTGATCGACGGGGAGCTCCGACCCGCCGAGGGCGGCGACCGCCTCGACGTGCTCGACCCGGCCACGGAGGAGGTGCTCGCGTCGGTGGCCAGCGCCGGTGCGGCGGACGCCAGCGCCGCCGCGGACGCGGCCGCCGCCGCCCAGCCCGGGTGGGCGGCCACCGCGCCGCGGGAGCGAGCCGAGGTGCTGCGCCGCGCGTTCGAGCTGATGACCGCCCGCTCGGAGGACCTGGCCCGGCTCGTCACCCGCGAGAACGGCAAGGTCCTGGCCGAGGCGCGCGGCGAGGTGGCCTACGCGGCCGAGTTCTTCCGCTGGTTCAGCGAGGAGGCGGTGCGCATCCACGGGCAGGTCACCACCGCCCCGGCGGGCACGAACCGGATCCTCGTCCTCCACCAGCCGGTCGGCGTGGCGCTGCTCATCACCCCGTGGAACTTCCCGGCCGCGATGGCCACCCGCAAGATCGCCCCGGCGCTGGCCGCGGGGTGCGCGGTGGTGCTCAAGCCGGCGTCGCTGACGCCGCTCACCGCGCTGGCCATCGGCCAGCTCCTGCAGGAGGCGGGGGTGCCCGACGGGGTCGTCAACGTCGTGCCCGGCCGGAGCGCTTCGACGATCACCGAGGCCGTCCTCGCGCACCCGGCGGTGCGCAAGCTGTCGTTCACGGGCTCCACCGAGGTGGGCAAGGTGCTGCTCCGCCAGGCCGCGGACCGGGTGCTCAAGACCTCGATGGAGCTGGGCGGCAACGCGCCGTTCATCGTGCTGGCCGACGCCGACCTCGACACCGCCGTGGAGGCGGCGATGGTGGCGAAGATGCGCCACAACGGCGAGACCTGCACGGCGGCCAACCGCTTCTACGTGGAGGCGCCCGTGGCCGCCGCCTTCACCCAGCGGCTGGCCGAGGCGATGGGCGCGGTGCGGATGGGGCCCGGCCTCAACGACGGTGTGGGCCTCGGGCCGCTCGTCGACGCCGCCACCCGCGACAAGGTGCGCGAGCTCGTGGACGCGGCGCTTGACCACGGGGCGCGAGCGGTGGTGGGCGGCGAGCCGGGACCGGGCCCCGGGTTCTGGTACCCGCCGACGGTCCTGGCCGACGTCGCCCCCGACAACCCGATCCTCGCCGAGGAGATCTTCGGGCCGGTCGCCCCGATCGTGGTGGTGGACGACGCCGAGGAGGCGGTGGCCCGGGCCAACGACACCGACCTGGGGCTCGTCTCGTACCTCTGCACCGGCGACCTGCGCCGGGGCCTGGCCCTGGCCGAGCGGCTGGAGGCCGGGATGGTCGGCCTGAACCGGGGCCTCGTGTCCGATCCGGCCGCCCCGTTCGGGGGCGTGAAGGAGTCCGGTCTCGGGCGGGAGGGCGGCCACGAGGGCCTGCTCGACTACACCGAGGCGAAGTACGTGGCCACCGAGTGGTGAGCCGTCGATGGTCGGCGGGCCACCGCAGCGGGTAGACCGGGCAGATGCCCCCCGTGATCATCGCCCACCGCACGTCGCCGCTGGACGCACCGGAGAACAGCCTCGAGGGGATCGCGGCGTCGGTGGCGGCCGGCGCCGACTTCGTCGAGGTCGACGTCCGCCTCACCCGCGACGGCGTGCCGGTGCTGCTCCACGACGCGCTCCTGCTGCTGACCGCGTGGGTGCCGCTCCCGGTGTCGTGGCTGCCGGCCCGGTGGGTCCGCTGGCTGCGGGTGCGGGGATCGGGCCGGCCGGTGCCGACCTTCGCCGAGGCGGTGGCGGCGGTGCCGCCCGGCGTCGGGCTGGCCGTCGACACCAAGGCGCCCGACGCCGCTGACGCGGTCGTCGCCGAGCTGCGCCGCCAGGGTCGCCTCGGCGACTGCCTGCTGTGGGCGCAGAGCGAGCAGGCGGTGCGCCGCTACGTGGCGCTGGCCGGCGACGAGGCGCCCGAGGTGGCGCTGCTGCGCGACGCCCTCACCCCGGAGGCCATCGACCGCTTCCTGGCCGATGCCGTGGCGTTCGGGGCCAGGGCCATCTCGGTCCACCAGGACAGCCTCGACGAGGCGCTCATCGCCCGGGCTCACGACCTCGGCCTGAGGGTCCACTGCTGGTTCCAGAACCGCGAGACGCAGCGGGCCAAGGCCCGGCTGCCCCTCGACGGGATCGTGACCGACTGGCCGGCCGAGGCCCGGGCCCTCAGCCACGGGCCGGCGTCGTAGGCTTCGGGCCATGTGCGCCGGCTGCATGGGCACCGCCGACTTCCTGCTCACCGGGGGCGTCCTCGGCGTGGCCAGCCTGAAGGTGGCCGGCCGGCGGCTCCTGCCCGGCCGGGGCGACCGCGGCCGGGTCACCGATGCCGAGGCCGAGGCGTTCGTGGCCCGCCTCCGCGCCGGGGCGCCGGCCGAGGACCCGGTCGAGCGCTGACCGGGGCGGTGGAGCGCTCCGAGCCGGCGGTCGACCGGCGCGCCGGCGAGCCGGGCCCCCTGGCCCGCGCCGGGCTGTTCCCGGTGGGGCGACGCCGGGCGGTCGTCGCCGTGGCCGTGGCCCTGGCCGTCGTCGTCGCGGGTGCGTGGCTCGTGGGCGACGGGCAGCCGCGGGCCGGCGAGGTGGCGCTCGTCGAGTGGTGGAACGGCCTGCCGGCCGTGGTGGGCTGGCCGCTGCGGGCCGTCATGCAGCTGGGCACGCTCGTCGCCGGCGTCGCCGCGCTCGTCGCCACCGCCTGGTGGTGCCGCCGGGCCGGGATGCTGGCCCCGGCTGCGCTCCTCGTGTCGGTGGCGCTGGCCTTCCGGCTCGACAACGTGATCAAGGACGTCGTCGAGCGGCCCCGCCCGTGGGACGTGGTGCCCGACGTGGTGGCGCGCGACTCGGTCGGTGGCTACGCGTACCCGTCCGGCCACACCACGATGGCGGTGGCCATCGTCGCCGCCCTCCACCCCGTCCTGCCCCGCCCGGCCCGACGGGTGGCGTGGGCCCTGGCCGCGCTGACGGCGCTGGCCCGCCTCCACGTGGCCGCCCACTGGCCGCTCGACCTCGTCGGCGGCGCCGCCTTGGGCGTCGCGATCGCGGCGGCGTCGTGGCTGCTCGTCGACCGGCTCCCCCGCTGCTGGTTCGCGCCGCCGGCCCGCTGAGGCACGGCTGGGGTCGCCCGTCGTCCGGGGCCGCCGCCCGGGTTGGGTAGCGTCGAGCGACGTGACGGCTGGAGGACGTGAGGAGGCGGCGCCGCTGCCCGCCCTCGGCGAGCCCACCGGGCGGCCGGGCGACCCCGCCTGGTACACCCGCCGCTTCGAGCTCGTGCTCTACGTGCTGGCCGGCGTGACCTACATCGGCTTCGGGGTGTTCCACAAGTGGCTGCTCAACTGGGTGGTCGGGCCGATCTGGCTCGTCGCCTGGATCTGGGCGGCCCCGGCGATCGTGGACCGGCTCCGGGGTCGACCGGGGGGCGCCCGGTGAGCTGGGCCGCCCACCAGTTCGAGACCTACGCCATCCAGGCCCACCTGCCGAAGCGCTGGGCCGGGCGGATCAGCTACCTGGCCATCGTCGTCGGCGACCAGATCCCCGACTTCGTGGCCAAGTTCTGGGTGTACGGCTTCGACGTCGGCGGCCGGCACTACGGTGCCGCCGAGCCGTTCAAGTTCCACCGGGGTTGGCCCGGTGCCGGGTTCAGCCACAGCCTCGGCTTCGCGCTGCTGCTCGTCGGGCTCGTCTGGTGGTTCACCCGGTCCCGCAGCTGGGCGGCTGGCCTGCTCCTCGGCATGGCCGCCCACTCGATCACCGACATCAACGACTCGGTGGGCACGATGCTGGCCTTCCCGTTCTCCACCGAGAACTTCTCGATCGGCACGTGGGCCTACGCGGCCACCCCCGGCGGCAAGTATCTCGACGCTCGGGCGTACTACTCGAGCTTCGGGTTCGTCATGGACGCGCTCTGGCTCGCGATCCTGCTGATGACCCCGAAGGTGCTGAGCGAGCGCTACTGGCGCGACGTGGTCGTCCCCGCCGACGCCAAGGTGTGGGCCTGGTTGGGCCGCCGGCTCCCCGACCGGGTGCTGCTCGCCGTCTACCGGGCCACGTTCTTCTACGGCCTCACCCGGATGATCGCCTGGACCGGCTGGGCGCACCTGCTCGAGCCCGACCCGCTGCGGGGCTGGGACCTCACGTGGACGGGTCCCTCCTGGATCCCGGCGTTCGAGCTGTCGGACCTGTCGCCGTGGGTGGCGCTGGCGGTGGCCCTCGGGTTCGCCACGGCCATCGTGCTGTCGGTGGGCCGCATCCTCGGGCCCGACGACGACGAGGTCGACCCCGTCACCCTCGCCGACTGACGAGGCGGGCGACGACGCCGCTCAGCGGAAGCGGTACTCGATCGGGAGGTGCTTGACGCCGGACACGAAGTGGCTGGCCGAGTGCTCCACGTCGCCCACCAGCTCCACGTGCTCGAGCTGGGTGCTGAGCCGCTGGAGCATCGTGCGGATCTCGCGGCGGGCGAACTGCGAGCCGAGGCAGAAGTGGGCGCCCATGCCGAAGCTGATGAGCTTGTCGGCGTCGCGCCGGCGGACGTCGAAGACGTCGGCGTCGGGCCACACGTCCTCGTCCCGGTTGGCCGACGGGTACGACAGCAGCACCCGTCCGCCCTTGGGGATCTCGAGGCCGTTGACCTCGACGTCCTCGGCGGCGTGGCGCATGAAGTGCCGCACCGGGGCCGTCCACCGGATGATCTCGTCGGTGCCGGTGAGGAGCAGGTCCGGGTCGTCGCGCATCGCCCACAGCTGGCTCGGGTCCTGGGCCAGCTCGGCCATGCCCCCGGCGAGCGCGAACGACGTGGTGTCGTGCCCGGCGGTGGCGACGATGATGTAGTACCAGAGCCGCTCGACGTCGCCGAGCAGCTCGCCGTCGATCGTGCCGTTGGCGATCACGGAGGCGAGGTCGTCGCGGGGGCAGGCCCGCCGGTCCTCGGTGAGCTCGTTGAAGTACTGGATGAACGTGAACACCGCCTGCGTGAGCCGGGCGGCGGGGTCCTCGGCGTCGCCCATGTACTCGGGGTCGTTGGCCCCGAAGATGCCCTGGGTGAGGTCGAGCATCAGCGGCTCGTCATCCTCCGGCACCCCGTAGATGTCCATGATCACCCGCAGGGTGTAGGGCTGCGCGATGTCCTGGGCGAAGTCGCAGCGGCCGCCCATCTCCCGCATCCGCTCGACGAACAGGTCGGCGAGCTCGTCGATGCGGGGCTGGCGCTGCTTGACGGCGGCCGGCTTGAACCAGTCGTTGGTGACGAGCCGGTGGTCGCGGTGCTTCTTGCCGTCGAGCTGCACGAGGCTGGAGGGCGGCGGCATCCCGCTGCGCTCCATCTCCTCGTAGTTGGCGTCCGGGCCGAGCACGACCCGGTGCGTGTTGAGCCACCGGGTGTTGTCCCGGGACACGGCGAACACGTCCTCGTGCTTGAGCAGCGCCCAGTACGGCGAGTAGCCGGGCTCGTCGATGAGCACCCGGCCGTGGTTCCGCCGCAGCTCCCCCGCTCGGCGGTGCCAGGCTTCCATGTCGACCCACTGGTGCGGGTCGTGGAAGAGGCCCCCCGGTGCGTCGGCTGCGGTCTCAGGGAGAGACGCGGTCTGCGACATGGCAACGAGCGTAGCCAGATCGTGGCGGGCGGTCGCCCGCGGCGTCACTCGGCCCGGCTGAAGGCGGCGCGGCGGCTGGCCCGGCGCAGCGCGGCGAGCACGGCGGGGCCCACGAGCAGCACGGCGGCGGTGTTGGTGATGGCCCGGCCGGTGTCCCACCCCCAGGTGCTCGTGGCGAGGGTGTAGAGCACGAAGCGGTGCAGGTTGTCGAGCACCGCGGCGCCGGGCACGTAGGAGAGGTCGGTGTCGGCGCCGAGCGCGAACGGCCACCCGGAGAGGTTCACGAGGAACCCGTACAGGTAGGCCGACGCGGCGGCGTAGAGGGCGAGGAGCGCCACCTCGGCTCGGCCCCGGGCCGGTGGCAGCAGCCCGGCGCCGAGCCCGATCCACGACGAGGCGAGCATCTGGTACGGCAGCCACGGGCCCACGCCGGCGGTGATGAGCGCCGAGGCGAACAGGGTGGTGGCGCCGAGCACGAACCCGAAGGCCGGCCCGTACACCCGCCCGCCGAGGACGAGCAGGAAGAAGACGAGCTCGATGCCGCCGGTCCCCGCCCCGAGGGGCCGCAGCGCGGCGCCGACGGCCGAGAGCACGCCGAGCATGGCGAGGGCCTTGGCGTCCATCCCCCGCCCGCTCAGCTCGGACAGCACGACGAGGACGAGCACCGGCAGGACGAGCGCGAAGACGTACGGCGCGTCCTCGGCGTGGGAGTAGTCGGCCGGCGGGTCGATGACGAGCGGCCAGGCGAACATGGCCAGCCCGGCCACGGTGGCGAGGAGCAGGACGACGACCGTCCGGGGCGCAAGGGGGATGGCGCTGCGGCGGCGAGCGGCGCGGGCCGGGGCGGGGGCGGTCACGTCGCCCCCTCCGGCGCGGCGGCAGGCCCCGGCTCGGCGGCGGGAGCACCGGCGGCGACGACGGCGTCGACGGTGAGCCACGGCAGCGGGGCCAGCACCTTGGCCACCTGCGGCGCGAACGCCGGGGAGGCCACGAGCACCTCGGCGGCCGGCCCCTCGGCCACCACCTCTCCCTCGGCCATCACGACGACCCGGTCCGCGACGACGGCGGCCAGCTCCACGTCGTGGGTGGCGAGCACGATGGCGTGCCCGGCGGCGGCCAGGTCGGCGAGGAGCGCCGCGAAGCGCTCCTTGGCCTCGTGGTCCAGGCCCCGGGTGGGCTCGTCGAGGAGGATCGCCGCGGGGCCGGCGGCCAGCTGGACGGCCAGCACGAGCGCGAGGCGCTGCCCCTCGCTGAGGTCGCGCGGGTGGCGTCCCGGGTCGAGGTCGGGCACGAGGCGGCGCAGCAGCGCTTCGGCGGTGCCGGCCGGGGCCCGGGACTCCCGGTCGGCCTGCGCGAGCTCCTCGGCGACGGTGGCCAGGTAGAGCAGGTCCGACGGCGTCTGGGGGACGAGGCCGACGAGGCGGCGGGCGGCGGCGCGGGGCGCCCGGGTGGGTTCCTCGCCGGCGACGGTCACGGTGCCGCCCTGGCGGGGCCCGGCGCCGTGGAGGGCCCACAGCAGCGACGACTTGCCGGACCCGTTGCGGCCCATGAGGGCGACGACCTCACCGGCCCGGGCCTGCAGGTCGACCCCGCGCACGGCGAGGACCTCGCCGTGGGCCACGGTGACCTGTCGGGCGTCGAGGACGACGTGGCCGGTCGGCGCGGGTCGGGTCGGGGGCGCCACCGTGCCGAGGCGGGCCCGCAGCGCGCCGGCCTGGCGGCGGGCGTCGCGCACCGACAGCGGCCCCGGCGACCAGCCGAGGCGGGCGCCGAGCTGGGCCACCGGCGGGGCCAGCGGCGAGGCGCGCAGCTGCTCGGCCGGCGAGCCGATCGTGGCCCGGCCGCCCTCGACGAGCACGACCCGGTCGGCGTGCTGGGCGACGCGCTCGACGCGGTGCTCGGCCACGACGACGGTGAGCCCGAGGTCGTGGACGAGGCGGGTGACGACGGCGAGGACGTCCTCGGCGGCGGTGGGGTCGAGGGCGGAGGTGGGCTCGTCGAGGACGAGGATCCGGGGCTGGAGGGTGAGGACCGAGCCGATGGCCACCCGCTGCTGCTGGCCGCCCGAGAGGGTGCGCAGCGCCCGGTGGCGCAGGTCGGCGATGCCGAGCAGGTCGAGGGTCTCCTCGACGCGCTTGCGCATGGCCGTGGGCGGGACGGCCAGCTGCTCCATGGCGTAGGCCAGCTCCTCCTCGACGGTGTCGGTGACGAACCCGGCGAGGGGGTCCTGGCCGACGGTGCCCACGAGGTCGGCCAGCTCGCGGGGCGGGTGGTCCCGGGTGTCGCGGCCGCCGACGACCACGGCGCCGTCGAGGCGCCCGCCGGTGAAGTGCGGCACGAGCCCGCTGATCGCGCCGAGGAGGGTGCTCTTGCCGGAGCCGGTGGCACCCACGACGAGGCACAGCTCGCCCTCGTCGATCGCGAGGTCGACGTCGACCAGCGCCGGGGCGTCAGCCTCGGGGTAGGTGACGGTGACGTGGTCGAACCGGATCACCGGGCCACCTCCGGCAGCGGGATGGCGCCGACGGCGGGTGGGGCCGACGGCTCGTCGCCGAGCTCGGCCGCGCCGTGGGGTGGCCGGGGCTGCGACCGGGCGCCGGGCGGTTGCGGGGCGATCCACGCCGGGAGGGCGCCGACGAGCACCGCCAGCGCCGGCACCGCCGGCAGCGGCGGCCAGGTGAGGGGCACGACGCTCGGGTGGAGCGCGACGGGGTCGAGCGCCCCGGCGGCGATCACCACCCCGGCCGCCACGAGCCCGCAGGCGGAGACCCCCCACTCGGCGGCTCGCCACGGGTCGGGCCGGTAGCGGCTGCGCACGACGCGGCGCCCGGTGAGCACCATCCCCACCCAGGCCGCGGCGGCCCCGAGGAGCAGCATCGGCAGGCCGAGGTGGCGGGGCGAGCTGCTGTCGAGGAGGCCGTAGGTGCCGAGGCACGTGCCGACGAGCCCGCCGAGGACCAGCCCGGCGGCCAGGCGCCGGGTCCCGGCGGGGACGGCGGCCTGCCGGCCGTAGCCCCGGGTCTCCATGGCGGCGGCGAGGAGGAGGGAGCGGTCGAGGGCGTCGGTGAGGACGGGGATGGCGACCTCGCGCACGACGTGGCGGCCCCGCACCCCGTCGCCCCGCAGCCGCCGGGCCCGCCGGACCCGCTGGCCGCTCTCGACCAGCTGGGGCGCCACGCTGAGGGCGACGGTCACGGCCACGCCCACCTCGTGGAGGGCGCCGGGCACGGCCTTGAGGAGCCGCTTCGGGTTGGCCAGCACGTTGGCCGCGCCCACGCAGAGCAGCAGCGTGGCGAGCCGCATGCCGTCGTAGCCGGCGGCCAGAACCGCCTCCGCGCTGACCGGGCCGCCGAGGCGGATCCCGGCCGCGGCGTCGGGCAGCGGGATCTCGGGCAGGCGCAGCAGCACGTGCTCGCCGCCGGCGCCGCCGAGCAGGATCCGGAACCCGACCCGGACGGCGATCACGACGAGGCCGAGGACGATGTAGGCCTTGAAGCCGCGGGCCCAGGGGGCCTCGGTGCGGCGGGCGTCGACGACGAGCCACACCACCCCCACCACGAGCGCGAGCAGCAGGGGGTTGGTGGTGCGGCTCGCCGCGGCGCCGAGCGCCAGCGCCCAGAGCCACCAGGCGCCCGGGTGGAGGGTGCGGCCCACGCCCGTCCTCGCCACGGGTCAGCCCGCCCGGCTCCGGCGGCGGCGGGCGAGGGCGCCGCCGCCGACGAGGGCGACCACCGCCGCGCCGGTGGCCACGGCCGGCAGGGGCGAGCCCCGGTCGGGCTCGGCCGGACGGTGGGAGGCGGAGGGCTGGCCGCCGAGCGCCTCCTCGCCGCTCGTGTCCTCACGAGCCGGTTCGGCGGGGGTGGTCGTCGTGGTGGCGACCTCGACGTCGGCGCTCGCCTCCGCGTCGGCGCCGCCGTCGGGCCCGGGACCGTCGGGCTCGGTGGGCGCCGTCGTGGGCCCCGAGGCGGGCGGCGGCGCGACCGTGCCGGGGGCGGCCGGGGCGGGCGCCGTGGGCGGCGGGGCGGTGGGGGGCGGGGGCGGGGCGGTGGTGGGCACCGGCGCCGGCGGCGGCACCGACGGGCGGGCCCCCTTCCCGAACGCCCAGCCCTCCACGCTGCCCGGCGGCACCTCGCGGACGAGGGCGCCCTGGCTGCTGTAGGTCCAGCTGCCGCCGCGGGCGGCGTAGGAGTAGCCCCAGTGGGCGTTGCCGGGCGGGGCGGTCACGCAGGCCTGGTCGGCGGGCAGGCCGTCGATCTTGCAGAGAAGGCCCGGGTAGCGGGTGGTGTCGGTGACGGTGAACCCGGCCTTGCGCAGGGCGTCGTAGCCGTCCTCGACGGGCCACCCGGCGCAGCGGACGTGCACGCCCCCGCCGAAGGCGCCGAAGTCCACGATGACCGTCACGCCCTGCGAGTCGGTGCAGGCGCCCGACGCCGCCGGCGCCGGGGCGGGCGCGGCCGACCGGCCGCTGGCCGGGGCGGCCGGGGCCAGCGCGGCCGCGGCCAGCACGACCCCGACCACCAGGCGGCGGGCCACAGCGGCCATCAGCCGGCGGTGCCGCGGCGGGCGGCCGCGGCGCGCTGGAGGCCGAGCCCGACGAGCACGAGCGCCACGCCGGCGCCGGCCAGCCCGGTGGACGCGCCGGTGACGGGCAGCGTGCCCGGCGCCGCTCGGCCGAGCACCTCGACCGGCGCGCTGGCGGTGCGCCCCGAGGTCTCCCCGGTGAGCACGAGGGTGTGGACGCCGGGCTCGAGGTCGGCGGGGATCGTGAAGGCGAAGGCGACGGCGCCGTCGTCGTCGGCCACGACGGACCCAAGCACCCGGGGCGTGGAGTGGAGGGTGGCGACGACGACCTCGCCGGGCTCGAACCCTCGGGCGGTGGCGTCGAGGACCTCGCCGGCGAGCAGCGAGGTGTGGGCCAGGTCGATCACCGGGTCCGTCGCGGGCGGCGGGGTCGGCGGCGGCTCGGTGGCCGGCGGGGCCGGCGCCTGGCAGGTGATCGTGCCGGCCGGGACGGGCGCGGCGACGCCGATGTCGCCGTAGGCGGGCAGGCCGAGGGCGAGCGCGCCCTGGCTGGTGGCCCGGCTCCACTGGCTGCGGTCCACGAGCGCGCCGGCCGCGGTCGACGCGGTGTGGGCAGCGGCGTCGTAGGCGACGGCGCCGAGGTCGGCGCCGCAGACCGTCCACTGCAGGGAGCGCACGAAGGCGGCGGCGGCGTCGGCCGCCGCCGTCTGCCCGGCGGCCCGCAGGGCGGCGGCGGCCAGGCCGGTGGTGTTGGCGTTCTCGGCGCCGGTGCCGGTGACGCCCCCGTCGGGGCCCTGCTGGGCGAGCAGGTGGGCGACGGCGGCCTCGACGGCGGTGGCCACCTCGTCGCCGCCGGGCACCTCGAGGAGGGCCATGACGGCGAGGGCGGTGGCGTCGGGGTCGCCCTCGGCCGGGTCGGCGCAGGTGCTGCCCTCGTCGTAGTAGAGGCGGAAGGACCCGTCGGCGCACTGCTGGGCGAGGAGGTAGCTGACCGCCGGGGCGGGCACCTCGCCGTCGGTGCGGGCCAGCGCCAGGACGGCGAAGGCCTGGCCGAGGCCGTTCGAGAAGTCGCCGAAGCCCTCGCGGTCCTGGAAGCGGCCGGTGTGCTCGCCCTCGGTCGCCATGAGCGAGCGGAGGTCGGCCTCGAGGTCGTAGGCGGGGCTCACGTCGACGCCGAGGACCAGCTCGGCGAGGAGGGTCTTGGCGACCGCCCCGGCGGAGCGGGCATCGCCGCCGGCGAAGCCGGTGACGTAGTCGTCGAGGGCGGCTTCGAGGGCGCCGCGGGCGGCGGCGACGGCGGCGCTGTCGCCCCGGCCGCCGGCGGCCAGCGCGAGGACGGCGTCGAGGGTGAGGCCGGCGTCGTCGTAGGCGACGTCGCCGTAGACGACCTGCAGCATCCCGTCGCTGGCCACGACCTCGGCGGCCAGCCAGTCGAGGGCGGCGTCGACCGCCGGCACGGGATCGTCACCTGCAGCGGGCGCGGCCGGGGCCGCCGCCGCCGGCGAGACGGGCGCGGCGCCGAGGCCGAGCGCGAGGAGCACCAGCAGCGCGGTGGCGGTCTGCCGGACGCGGGAGCGGGTGGAGGGGGACATGGCCGGGCCTTTCGGTGAGGTCGAGGCCCTCGGACATGCCCGACCGCACACGGCACCCCGAGTGCTTCCGAGCTCCCGATCCGCAGACCTCGACGGTTGATGGAGCTGTGCCTCGAGCAGGCATTCCGACTCGCCACCACCCGGAGGTGGTGACCTACGGCTGCGGGTCAGTGCCGGACTTCGACCGGGCTTCCCCTGCTCGTGCACTGGTTGTGGCGCCCTCCGAGGAGGGTGCAGGACCGCACCATAGCCTGAGCGCCATGACGAGCGCCGAGCCCGACGACGAGCTCACCCTGCGCTGCGCGCCGTGGACGCAGGCCCAAGGCGTCGACCCGATCGGCTCGGCCACCCGCTTCGACGTGCTCGTCCTGGTGGAGCACCCCCTCCCCTGGCCCGACGACGTCAGCGAGCTGCCGCTGCTCGCCGGGCGCTCGGCCCCGGGCGTGCGCATCATGGCCGTCGCCCCCGAGGACCGCGCCGGCCGCCGGGCCGGGCACCGCACGGTCGTGCACTGGCGGCGCACCGGGACGAACCGCTTCGTCGGGACGGACCACCTAGTCCCCGAGCGGGACCTGCCCGCGCTGCTCGACGACCTGCTCGCCGAGCCGGACGCCGACCATCGCGACCGGCCCTCGGCCGTCGGGCTCGCCCCGCCCGAGGTGCTGGTCTGCGCCCACGGGCGGCGCGACCCCTGCTGCGGCCGGTGGGGGACGCTGCTGCACCTCGAGCTGGCCGACCGCTGGAGCGACGTGCGGACGTGGCGCTGCTCGCACACCGGCGGGCACCGCTTCGCCCCCACCGCCATCACCCTCCCCGACGGGCGGGCGTGGGCCTACGCCGAGCCCGAGCTGCTCGACCAGGTGGTGCACCGCCGCGGGCCGCTCCCGCCCCTGGCCGAGCACGACCGGGGCACGAGCGCCCTGTCCCCCTTCGCCCAGGTGGTGGAGCGGGCCGTCTTCCACGCCGTCGGCTGGCGCTGGCTCGACGAGACCGTCACCGCCGTGGAGGAGGTCGTCGACGACGACGGGCAGGCTGCCACGGTGACCCTGCGCTGGCCCGGCGGGTCGGCCACGGGCCGGGTGATCGTGGACCGGCTGGTGCCGGTCCTCGTGTGCGGCGAGCCGCCCGAGGCGGCCACCAAGTCGAGCCCGGACCTCGCCCTCGTCGACCTCGTCCTCCACGCCTGAGGCCCGGCCCCGACCGGGGTTTTCGGCGGTAGCCTCCCGAGCCATGGCCGAGTACGTCACCCCCGAGTTCCACCCGGCGTTCGAGGAGTACTGCATGGCGGTCTTCGAGCTCCGCGAGGACGGGGTGGAGGTCATCCAGGCTCGCATCGCCGAGCGCCTCCAGGTGTCGCGGCCGGCCGTGTCGGAGATGGTGCGGCGCATGGAGGCCGAGGGGCTCGTCACGGTGGAGCGCAACGAGATCCGCCTGACCCCGGCCGGCGACCGCCTGGCCGAGCGGGTCGTCCGCCGGCACCGGCTGGCCGAGCGGCTGCTCACCGACGTCCTCGGCCTGTCGTGGGCGTTCGCCCACAAGGAGGCCGGCAAGTGGGAGCACGTGATCTCCGACGAGGTGGAGGAGGCGCTCGTGCGGGTGCTCGGCGAGCCCACCACCTGCCCGCACGGCAACCCGATCCCGGGGACGGGTTACGTGGAGCCCGACACGAAGGCGCTCTCCGAGCTCGAGGTGGGCGACACCTTCACGGTGAACCGCATCCCCGAGGAGCTCGAGTTCGAGCCGGGGCTGCTCGAGTTCCTCGAGGAGTCGGAGATGATGCCGGGCAGCGAGGGCACGATCACCGCGCTGTCCCCCGACGGCACCACCACCGTCGAGATCGACGGTCGAGCGGTGGGCATCGGCGCCTTCGCCAGCCAGCGCATCCTCGTCACCACCTGAGCGTCGGCGGCGGGCCCGCCGAGGGGGCTCAGACCGAGACCGGCTCCGCTGCGCCCGGGTAGCCGACCGCCGGCTCCCCGGCGTAGGCCAGGCCCACCACGTCGCCGCGGCGCAGCGTGGGCGCCGCCGTGGTGCGGACCCGCACGAGCGTGCCGTCGGCGCCGCGGACGAAGTAGAGCGTGTCGTGCCCGTAGAACTCGACGAGCTCGATCGTGGCCGAGCCCTGGCCGGGCACGAGGTGGAGCTGCTCGGGGCGCACGAGCACGGTCACCGGGCCCGTGACCGACTCCCGCAGCGGCACCGGGCCGAGCGGGGTGGAGGCGGTGGCGCCGTCGGCCTCGCCGGGCACGAGGTTGGCGCCGCCCACGAAGTCAGCCACCCACGGCGTGGCCGGCGCGTCGTACAGCTCGGAGGGCGGGGCCTGCTGGACGATCTCGCCGCCGGCCATCACCGCCACCTCGTCGCCGAGGACGAACGCCTCCTCCTGGTCGTGGGTGACGAAGACCGTGGTGATGCCCAGCTGGGCGAGCAGGTGGTGCACCTCGGTGCGGACCTGGACCCGCAGGGCGGTGTCGAGGTTCGAGAACGGCTCGTCGAGGAGCAGGACCCGGGGCTCGGGGGCGAGGGCGCGGGCCAGGGCGACGCGCTGCTGCTGGCCGCCGGAGAGCGTGCCGGGCGAGCGCCGGCCGAGGCCGCCGAGCCCGACGAGCTCCAGCGCGGCCTCGATCCGCTCGGGGGTGCGCTCCTTGCGGGGCAGCCCGTAGCCGACGTTGCCGGCCACGTCGAGGTGCGGGAACAGCGCCCAGTCCTGGAAGACCATGCCGATGCGGCGCCGCTCGGCCGGCACCCAGACCCCGGGGCCGACGAGGACGCTGCCGCCGACGGCGACGGTGCCCGCGTCGGGCCGCTCGAGCCCGGCGATCGTGCGCAGGAGCGTCGTCTTGCCGCAGCCGCTCGGCCCGAGTAGGGCGACGATCGTGCCGGGGGCCACGTGCAGGTCGACGCCGCGCAGGACCTCCTGGCGCCCGAAGCGCTTGTGGATCCCCTGGACGTCGATGACGCCGCCCTCGTCGTGCAGCACGCTTCACAGCGTACCGTCGGCGCTGCGAACGGCCCCAGGCCGGCGCGGGCCGGCCGGGCAGAAGGGCGGGCTACCGCTCCCGCTCGCGCAGGACGAGCACGGCCATCGGCAGCGACGACAGGAGCACGAGCGCGAGCGCTGGGGCGGCGGCCCGGGCGAAGAACGCCTCCGACGTGGCGTTCCACACCTGGGTGGCCAGCGTGGGGTACCCGGTGGGTGCCAGCAGCAGGGTGGCCGGCAGCTCCTTCATGCAGGTGAGGAACACGAGCGCGCCACCGGCGAGGACCCCGGGACGGGCGAGCGGGAGCACCACCCGGCGCAGCGTGGCCACCGAGCCGTGCCCGAGCATCCGGGACGCCTCTTCGAGGCGGGGGTTGATCTGCAGCAGGGACGCCCGCATGGCGCCGAGGGCCTGCGGGAGGAAGAGCACCACGTAGGCGAGCGTGAGCATCCAGTGCGTCTGGTAGAGCGACGGCGCCATCCGAGCCCCGAAGAACACGAGCGACAGCGCCACGACCACGCCCGGCAGCGAGTGCCCGAGCCAGCAGGCGCCCTCCACCAGCCGGGCCAGCCAGCCCCCGCGGCGCACCGACAGCACCGCCACCGGCCACGCGGCCACCACGGTGGCCACCGCCCCGGCCGCGGACGCCCGCAGGCTGTTGGCGATCAGGGTGGTGGTGAGCCGCAGCGGCTCCCCCGCGCTCATGCCCCGCAGCAGCCAGGTGAGGATCACGCCGAGGGGGACGACGAGGGCGACGAGGAGCAGGAGGCACAGCAGCCCGAAGACGGGCCAGCGCCACCGCCCGAGCGGGGTGATCGGCGCCGCTCGGACGCCGCCGCTGTGGAGGCGGTGGTAGCCCTCGGAGCGGCGGGCCAGGCCCTCGCCGGAGAGCACGACGAGCGTGACGGCCACGAGGACGAGGCCGAGCACGGCGGCCATCGACCGGTCGAGCGACGCCCGGTACTGCACGAAGATGGCTCGGGTGAAGCTGTCGAAGCGCAGCATCGAGACGGCGCCGAAGTCCGACAGGGTGTAGAGCGCGACGAGCAGCGAGCCCGCGGTGATCGAGGGGCGCAGCTGGGGCAGCACGACGCGCCAGAACGTGGCCCACCGCCCGTGGCCGAGGGTGCGGCTGGCCTCCTCGAGCGTGGGGTCGAGGCGCCGCACCGCGGCTCGCACGGTGAGCAGCACGTAGGGATAGGTGAACAGCGTGAGGACGAGCCACGCGCCCGGGAAGCCGTAGATCTCCGGGAGCGCCTCCACGCCGAGGGGCTCGAGCCAGCCCTGGAGGATCCCCCGCGGCCCGAGGGCGCCGATGAAGGCGTAGCTGCCGACGTAGGTGGGGATGGCCAGCGGCAGCGCGGTGGCGATCACCCAGAACCGGCGCAGCGGCAGATCGGTCCGCACGGTCAGCCAGGCCAGCGGCACGGCGATGAGGCACGACGTGGCGGTCACGCTGACCGCCAGCAGCCCGGTCCGCCACAGCAGGCCGCGGGTGCGGGCGGAGGTGGCCACCTCGACGACGCGGTCCCAGCCCAGCTCGGAGGACCGCACGAGCAGGTACCCGAGGGGCAGGAGGGCGACCGCGGCCACCACCACGCCGGCCACGGCGAGGAGCGGCATGCCCCGGGTCGGACGCGCCGGACCGGCGCGCCAGGCGGCGCGCCGGTCCGGCGTCGCGGTCTCCTGCACCAGGTCAGATTGCCCGAGGCGCCGTGCGGGCGGCGAAACCTCGGGCCGGCGCTGGCTCAGACGATGCCGAGGTCGGTCAGCAGCGCGAGCGTGCCGGCCAGGTCGTCGAGCTGGTTGAGGTCGATCTCGGGGAGGGTCAGCTCGTCGATGGTCGGGACGCCCTCGACGGGCGAGACGCCGGCCACGACCGGGATCTCGAAGGTCTCCTCGGCGAAGTAGGTCTGCGACGCCTCGGTGAGCAGGAAGTCGATGAAGGCCTGGGCCTCGGCGGTGTTCGTGGCCGTGTCGACGATGCCGGCGCCGGCCACGTTCACGAGGCCGCCCGGGTCCCCGCCGCCGAAGATCTTGTTGGCGGCCGGGTAGTCCGGGTCCTCGGCCAGGTACCGGTAGAGGTAGTAGTGGTTCACGAACCCGGCGTCGATCTCGCCGGCGGCCACCGCCTCCACGATGGCGCTGTTGCCCTCGAACACCTTGGGGCGGTTGGCCTGGATGCCCTCGAGCCACGCCCGGGCCCCGTCTTCGCCCTCGAGCACCCGCAGCGCGGTGACGAAGGCCTGGAACGAGCCGTTGGTGGGCGCCCAGCCCAGGCGGCCGCTCCACTCGGGGTCGGTGAAGTCGAGGATCGAGTCGGGCAGGTCGTCCTCGCTCAGCTTCTCGGTGTTGTAGACGACGACCCGGGCCCGGGCGGAGGTGCCGACCCAGCGGCCCTCGTCGTCCTTCAGGCCGTCGGGGACGAGGGAGAGCACGTCGTCGGACAGCTCGACGAGGCGCCCCTCGTTGGCGAGGGCGCCGAGGGCGCCGGCGTCCTGGCCGTAGTAGACGTCGGCCGGGGAGTTGCTGCCCTCCTCGAGGATCTGGGCCGCCATCTCGGCGGTGTCGCCGTAGCGGATCTCGACGGAGATGCCCGTCTCCTCCTCGAACCGCTCGACGAGCGGGCCGACGAGCTCCTCGCTCCGGCCGGAGTAGATGACGAGCGAGCCGCCCTCGAGGGAGCCCTCGTCGCCCTCCTCGGTGGTGCTCGTGGTCTGGGGTTCGGTGGTCTCGCTGGTGCTCGTGTCGTCGTCGTCACCGCAGGCGGCGGCGAGGAGCGACAGGCCGAGCAGGGGGACCAGCAGGTTCCGTGCGCGCATTCAAGACCCTCCAGACGGGTCGTAGACGTTCAGGGCGCCTAACAATTGCGCACAGGTGCCGGGAATGTCCAGAGTCAGGCTCGGCGGGGTCAGGGGCGGAGGACGTCGGGCAGCGGCCGCTCGTGCACGAGCACGAGGCGCTTGGTGGCGCGCGTGAGGGCGACGTAGAGCGCCCGGGCCCCCTGCACCTCCTCCTCCAAGATGGCGGCCGGCTCTACGACGACCGAGGCGTCGAGCTCGAGGCCCTTTACGAGGCTGACCGGCACGATCGTGATCTGCTCGTCGAGGCCGTGGCGCACGGCCCGGCCGAACGGGACCTCCGCCGCCTCGAAGGCGGCCACCACCGCGCCGAGGGCGGAGTCCGGCACGATGACGGCGACGCTGCCCGGGTCGACGGCGTCGCGCTCGACGAGCGCCTGCTCGAGCGCGGTGGCGCCGAGACGACCGGCCGGCGCCTCCACGAAGCGGGGCTCGTGGCCGGTCTGGCGGACCGAGCGGGGCGGGGTGAGCTCGGGAGCGGCGACGCGCAGCACCCGGGCGGCGAGGTCCATGTTCGGCCCCGGCAGCCGGTAGCCGAGCGTGAGCTCCACCTTGCGGGCGGGACGGCGGTCCGGCAGGTGCTCGAGGATCTCGTCCCAGCTGGCGTGGGCCCAGGCGCCGCTGGACTGGGCGATGTCGCCCACCACGGTCATCGAGCCGTTGAGGGAGCGCCGGCTCAGCATCCGCAGCTGCATCGGCGACAGGTCCTGGGCCTCGTCCACGACGATGTGGCCGTAGGTGCGGAGCTCGTCGTCGCCGGCGCGGCGCCGGCGGGGCTTCGGGCCGAGCAGCGCCCGCGCCTCGTCGAGGAGCGCCACGTCGTCGACCGTCCAGACGACGTCCTTCGGGGACTCGGACCGCTTGCGGTAGAGGGCCAGCTTCTCCTGCTCGTCGAGGAGGTCCCCGGCGGCGAGGTCGATGAGCGCGTGGGAGCCGAACAGGTCGTGGAGGAGCTCGGCCGGGGTGAGGACCGGCCACATCCGCTCGAGCGCCTCGCGGACCTCGGGGGCGTGGCGGAGGCGCTGGCGCACCTCCCCGGCCTCGACCGGCACCCGAGCGCTGTCGGCCAGGGTGGCGAACACGCTGTTCTCGACGTGGCGGCGGCCGGCGTTGTGGACGCGGAACCGGCGCTTGGCGTCGGCGACGATCGCCCGGCTCTGCTTCGGCGTGAGCGTGAGCGTCTGGAGCCCGTAGCCCACCCGCATCGGCTCCCGCAGCGGCCGCTGCCGGTCCTGCACCGCCTTGGCCAGGACCTTGGCCATGCGCAGGTCGCCCTTCACGCGGGCGGCGGCCGGCTCGTCGCGCCCGTCGACCCGCAGCTCGGTGGCGCCGTCGAGCAGGTCGGCCAGCACGGCCAGCTCCACGCCGGCCTCCCCGAGGCTGGGCAGCACCTGCTCGATGTAGCCCAGGAACAGCCGGTTGGGGCCCACGACGAGCACGCCCTGGCCCTCGAGCGGGAACCGGTGGGTGTAGAGCAGGTAGGCCGCCCGGTGGAGGGCGACGACGGTCTTGCCGGTGCCGGGGCCGCCCTGGACGACGAGCACGCCGGGCAGCTCGGCCCGGATGATCTCGTCCTGCTCGCCCTGGATCGTGGCGACGATGTCGGTCAGCCGGCCGGTGCGGGCCTCCTCTAGCGCCGCGATGAGCGTGCTCTGCCCGCGGATCTCCCGCCCCTCGTCGTCGATCGACAGGGCCCCGCCGAGGAGCCCGGCCGACTCGCCGAACAGCTCGTCCTCGATGGCCAGCAGCTGGCGCCCGCGGGTGGCGAAGTGCCGGCGACGGACCAGGCCCATCGGGGAGCGACCGGTGGCCCGGTAGAACGGCTCGGCCACCGGGGCCCGCCAGTCCACGACGAGCGGCTGGTGGTCGTCGTCGGCCACCGCCACCCGGCCGATGTAGAAGGTGTCGCCGCCGTCCGCCTGGGTGCGGTCGATGCGACCGAACACGAGGCTGGCATCGCCGAGCTGGAGGGCGGCCAGCCGGTTGGCGATGTTCTCCTCGATCATCTCCCGTTCCCAGCGGGCCTGCTCGGTGCCGCCGCGACCGACCTCCACCATCGATCGGAGACGGGTGGCCTCCTCGCGGGAGGCCTCCAGCCGCTCGTAGGCACGGTCGATGTGGGCCTGCTCGGCGGCGAGGTCGGGATGGGGCGCCATCGTCCTCCCAGACGGAAACGAGGGATCGGCCATCCTACTCCCGCGACCCGTCCGGCCAGCAGGTCAGGGGCCGGGGTCCTCGCCGACCTCCCGCAGGGCGTCGCGCAGGGCCACCCGGAGGCGGCGGGCGATGCGAGGCGTCAGGTGGGCGATCAGCCCGGCCCCGGGGCGGCCCACCTCCTCCAGGGTGAGCACCACCCGCGGCTGGGCGTCCTCGTAGTCGTCGCTGATGGCGACGGCCCACGACAGGCGCTGGAGGTCGTCGTCGCCCGGGGGCAGGTCGTCGGGCTGGAGGGGGTGGTCGTCGATGGAGCGGCGCACCACCGCATCACAGCACGACCGGGCGCTGAGGCGATGCCGCGTCCACGAGGAGGGGGTCCTAGCGTGGGCCCATGGCCGCCGCCGATGCTCCTCGCACCACCGCACCGGACGACGACGCCCCGCCGCTGCTGCGCGCCGCCCGCGGGCTCCCGGTCGACCGGGTGCCGGTCTGGTTCATGCGCCAGGCCGGACGCTCCCTGCCCGAGTACCGGGCCATCCGGGGCGAGGGCAGCATCCTCGAGGCCATCCACGACCCGGACCTGTCGACGGAGATCACGCTGCAGCCGGTGCGCCGCTACGGCGTCGACGCCGCCATCCTCTACAGCGACATCGTGGTGCCGGCCCACGCCATCGGCTTCGGCGTGGACGTCACGCCCGGCGTCGGCCCGGTCGTGTCGGAGCCGTTCCGCAGCGCCGCCGACCTCGGTCGCCTCCGCCCCTACGAGCCGGCCGTGGACGCCCCCTACGTGGGCGAGACGGTCCGCAACGTGGTGGCCGACCTGGGCGACGCCACCCCCCTCATCGGCTTCGCCGGCGCCCCGTTCACGGTGGCCAGCTACCTCATCGAGGGGCGCCCGTCGCGCACCTACGGCCGCACCAAGGCGATGATGCTCGGCGAGCCGGCCCTGTGGCACGAGCTGTTGGACCGCCTCGCCGACATGGCCATCGCGTCGCTGCTCGACCAGGTCGCCAACGGCGCCCGCGCCATCCAGCTGTTCGACTCGTGGGCCGGGGCGCTGTCCCCCGACGTCTACGAGGACCTGGTCATGCCCCACAGCGCCAAGGTGTTCGCGGGCGTCGCCCACACCGGGGTGCCCCGCATCCACTTCGGCGTCGGCACCGGCGAGCTGCTCACCCTCATGGGCGACGCCGGCGCCGACGTGGTCGGCGTGGACTGGCGGGTGCCGCTCGACGTGGCCCGCACCCGCGTGCCGGGCAAGGCCGTGCAGGGCAACCTCGACCCCGCCGTCTGCCTGGCCCCGTGGGAGGTGGTGGCCGAGCGCACCCGCGACGTGCTGCGTCGCAACGCCGGTCGTCCGGGCCACATCTTCAACCTCGGCCACGGCGTGCTGCCCGAGCTCGACCCAGGCGTGCTGAAGGCAGTCGTCGACCTCGTCCACGAGGAGGGGCTCCGCCACGGGGGTGCGGAGGAGGCCGATGGCTGAGCCGGCCGCCGACCGCCTCGGCGTGGTCGTGATGGCCTACGGCACGCCGGCGCGTCCCGAGGACATCGAGGCGTACTACACGCACATCCGCCGGGGTCGGCCGCCGTCGCCCGAGCAGCTGGCCGCCCTGACTGCCCGCTACGAGGCGCTCGGCGGCACCTCCCCGCTGGCCGAGCGCACCGAGGCGCAGCGCCAGGCCCTGGCCGACGCGCTGCAGGTCCGGCGCCCGGGCGGGACCCGGGTGGTGCTCGGCCAGAAGCACGCCGCGCCGTTCATCGAGGACGCCGTCGCCGCGCTGGCCGACGACGGCATCGACCGGCTGGTCGGCCTCGTGCTGGCGCCGCACTACTCGGGCGCGTCGGTCGGCGAGTACCTGGCCCGCCTCACCGCTGCCGCCGACGAGCGGGGCCTGGCCAGCGCCGGCGTCACCTCCTGGCACCTCGAGCCCGCCTACCTCGGGTTCCTGGCCGGGGCGCTCGACGAGGCCCGCCAGGCGCTGCCGGCGCGCACCAAGGTGCTCTTCACGGCCCACTCGCTGCCCGAGCGGGTGCTGGTCGACGACCCGTACCCGGAGCAGCTGCGGGAGTCGGCCGCCGCGGTGGCCGAGATGGTGGGCCTGGACCGCTGGGCCGGCTGGTCGCTGTGCTGGCAGTCCGCCGGCGCCACCCCCGAGCCGTGGCGGGGCCCCGACGTGCTCGACGTGATCCGCGACCTGGCCGCCACCGGGCGGGCCGACGGCGTGCTCGTCTGCCCGCAGGGGTTCGTGAGCGACCACCTCGAGGTGCTCTACGACCTCGACGTCGAGGCCCGCCGGGTGGCCGAGGAGGTCGGCCTGGCCTTCGGGCGCACCCGGGTCCTCAACGACGACGCGGCCACGTTCGCTGCGCTGGCCGACCGGGTCCTGGCCCTCGACCCGGCCGGGGAGACGGCCCGATGAGCACCCCGTCGGTCGTGGTGGTCGGGGGCGGGATCACCGGCCTCGTCGCCGCTCGCGACCTCGCCGGAGCCGGCGCGCAGGTCGCGCTCGTCGAGCCCGACCGCGTCGGCGGCAAGCTCCAGACCACGCCCTTCGACGGCGGGGTGCTCGACGAGGCGGCGGACACGTTCCTGGCCCGGGTCCCCGAGGGCCTCGCGCTGTGCCGGGAGCTCGGCCTCGACGGCGACCTCGTGTCGCCCGCCTCCCGCCAGGCGTACGTGTGGAGCCGGGGCGAGCTGCGCCCCCTCCCGCAGGGCCAGGTCCTCGGCGTCCCGACCGACCTCGACGAGCTGGCGGCGAGCGGGATCGTGTCCGACGGCGGCGTGGCGGCGGCCCGCCGCGACCTCGAGGTGCCGCTCGAGGCACCCGAGGGGGACGTGGCCATCGGGCCGCTGCTCCGGGGCCGGCTGGGCGACGAGGTGGTGGAGCGCCTGATCGACCCCCTCGTGGGCGGCATCAACGCCGGCGACGTGGACCACCTCAGCCTGGCCGCCACCGTTCCCCAGCTCGATGCCGCCGTCCGCAGCGGGGCCGGGTCGGTCATCGAGGCCTGCCGGGCCCAGCGGGCCCGGGTGGCGGACCCCGACGCCCCCGTCTTCTTCGCGCCCCGGGGCGGGATGGGCGCCCTGGCCCAGGCCACCTGGCGCGACGCCGAGGCGCGGGGGGTCGTGCTCGTGTCGGCGGCCGCTGTCGGTGTGGAGCGCCGGGGGGTGCGGTGGGCGGTGTCGCTCGACCGCGGCGGCCCGCTCGAGGCCGACGCCGTCGTGATCGCTGCGCCGGCCGGGGT
>Ga0079224_100001504_pt1 | contig 26966 bp, 6 predicted proteins | sample Stecom2015_FD_80414 | JGI IMG/M metagenome (GOLD analysis project Ga0079224, IMG submission 80414) | Agricultural soil microbial communities from Utah to study Nitrogen management - Steer compost 2015 | ecosystem: Environmental > Terrestrial > Soil > Agricultural land | place: USA: Utah... | reverse complement strand
TCTACCGGATCGTTTTCGAGGTCCAGAATCGAGAACTGAATAAACGGATAGGCCGCAAATTTCTGCTGCGCCCGCGCCAGGAAAAAATCGGAGACATCGGTAAACTGGTAAGCTACACGTTCGGTTCTGAGTTCGTGCGCTAATGTCGCTGTGGTGCCCCCGGTGCCGGCCCCGACTTCCAGAATGCGCAGCGTCCGCGGACCCGCAGCTTCGACAGCCGCCCGGACAACGCTGGACACGATATGGTTGAAGTAAGCCACCATCTGAAAATCGTGATACAGGTAATCAACCGTTTCGTAACTCCCGTCGGGGAATAACGTCTCCAATGGGCTAATCTGCCCGGTCAACACGCCTGCCAGGTTCTCACCGCAGCGTTCGACATAATCCAGCAGCGGACGGGCGTCGGCCAGAATATCGCGGGCTTCTGCCTGGATAGCGGCCAGGTCCGGTTCCGCCAGCGGTGCGCTATTGGTGTACATCATATCGACCTGTTGAATCATGCCGGCTTCGGTCAGGTGAGCCAGCCAGCGCCCGATCAGGTGATCGTAAGTAGACTCGATTTGCCTGCTCTCGATCAGGCTGGCAACCGTATGTTGTTCACCGGCCCGGGTAAACACATCCAGTTCGCGCAGCGTCTTGATAATGTACGCCCGTGTGAGTCGTTCCAGCACATCCCATTTGGCGGAAAACGTCTGCGCCGCCAGGTTCAGCGGCCCCTGCTGTGATTGTCGCAGCCCTGCTTCAATCACCCGATCCCATACCGGCTCTGACTTTGGATGTGACGACCGGGCTGTTTCAATCCAGTAGCGCCCGCCTTCCCAGGGATAAGTCGGGATGGATACTTTGCGCCGCAGATAAGCCTGGTCAAACCCGTCCCAATCCACCTGGACGCCCGCCACATACAGCGCGCTCAGGCTGTCGAGCATTTGGGTCCAGTCGTCCCAGCCTTTGCGCAGCGAAGGCAGCCACAGGCTGTTTTCTTCCGGCACAGTACGACGGGCGTTGCTCAACAGAGATGGATCTGGGCCAATTTCGACAAATACCCGATAGCCCTCGTCGTACAGCGTTTGTACCCCCGCCGAAAACTGCACAGCTTCGCGGCTGTGACGCCGCCAGTAAGCCGCATTGCTGACTTCTGTACCACTGGCTAAACGACCGGTCATGCCGGATACGTAGCCAATCCTGGGTGACCGGAACGTCACCGTGCGCGCAACCGACTCGAACTCATCCAGCATCGGTTCCATGAGCGGCGAATGCGATGCCTGGGTCACGGCCAGCCGCCGGCTGCGAATCCGTTCCGATCGCAAAATTTCAATCACTTCATCCAGTGCAGCGGCCTCGCCTGAAATGACGATATTGCCCGGCGCATTGACAGCAGCCACAGAAACCCGCCCGGACCAGGGTGCAATGGCGCGGCGCACCACGTCTTCTTCGGCAAACACAGCCACCATCGCGCCTTTATCTGCCAGTTCATCCATCAGCCGCCCGCGCGTCGCCACCAGCTTCAGGCCGTCGGCCAGGCTGAAGACCCCGGCAAAACAGGCTGCCGCGTACTCGCCGACGCTGTGGCCGAGCACCATCGTGGGCATTATGCCCCAGGAAGCCCACAGTTTTGCCAGAGCATATTCGATGCTGAAAATCGCCGTCTGGGCGTATTTCATCTCTTCCAGCGGCGAGTCCATGCCCGCGTCAGGATACAGCACTGACAGCAGGGGCAGAGGCAGATGGTCGTGGAGCAGTGCCTGGCACTCATCCATGATCTCCCGAAACAGCGGCTGCGTTTCATAAAGCTGCCTTCCCATATCCACGTACTGCTCGCCCTGCCCGCTGAACAGAAAGGCTACTTCCGGCACGTCGTCGTGCTGGCCTGCCTGGACTCCAATCGGCTCCTCGCCCTGCAGCCAGGCCTGAAGTTTGTCATGAGTCTCCTGCGCTGTAGCTGCGCTCACGGCAAGCCGGTGACTCATGTGCGACCGTCCGGCGCTGGCCGTGTAAACCACATCGGGGAAATCGTCCGCACCGTGTTCGTTCAAAAAGGCAGCATACTGTCTGGCCTGTGCCTGCAAGGCCGATGAGGTCTTGCCTGATAAGGTCAGCAGGTGAAGCGGTCGCTCCATCTCCCGGTGGATTGGCTCTGGAAGAGGTGCTTCCTCCAGGATGACATGAGCATTGGTGCCGCTGAAACCAAACGAACTGACACCCGCGATACGAGGCTGAGAGCCGCGCGGCCAGGGTGTCAGGCTGGTTGGCACATCAATGGGCAGGTTCGCCCAGTCAATAAGCGGGTTGAGCTGGCGCAGGTTGAGGTGTGGCGGCAGCGCTTCGTGGTACAGCGCAAGTACAGTCTTGATGAGGCCGGCGACACCCGCTGCGGCCTCCAGATGTCCCACATTGGTCTTGACCGACCCAATTTTCAGCCGGTTGGTCTCTTCCCGACCCACTCCCAGCACTGCGCCGAGCGCCTGCACCTCAATTGGGTCACCCAGCGATGTCCCGGTTCCATGCGCTTCGACATACTGTACCTGCTCCGGCGATACACCAGCGTTAGCAAGGGCCGTGCGGATGACCGCCTCCTGGGCTGGACCATTGGGCGCTGTCAGTCCACTGCTGCGGCCATCCTGATTGACTGCCGAACCGCGAATCACAGCGTAGATCGTGTCACGATCGGCCAATGCATCCGAGAGGCGCTTGAGAATCACCACCCCGCAACCCTCACTACGCACATAGCCATCGGCGGCGGCATCAAAGGTCTTGCAGTGGTCGTCGGAGGCGAGCATCTGTGCTTTCGAGAAGTTGATGTTGGCTTCCGGGGACAGAATCAGGTTGACCCCGCCGGCAATTGCCAAATGGCTTTCCTGCATCCGCAGGCTCTGACAGGCCAGATGAACCGCCACGAGCGAGCCGGAACAGGCTGTATCCAGGATCAGGCTGGGACCCTGCAAACCCAACAGGTAGGACAGCCGCCCCGCCGCCACACTGAACGTGGTGCCGGTTGCATAATAGACATCAATATTGTCGATGTCAGCCCACACCATGCGCGCATAGTCGCTGTTTCCTATCGCCAGAAAGACGCCGGCAGGGCTGTTATACAACTTGTCAGCGGACTGCCCCGCATGTTCCAGCGCTTCCCAGGCGACTTCCAGCAGCAGGCGCTGCTGCGGGTCCATACTGGTGGCCTCGCGGGGGGAGATACCGAAGAAAGCCGCATCAAACCGGTCGATATCTCGCAGGAAGCCGCCGCCGCGCGTGTACATCTTGCCGGGCGCTGTGTAATCCGGGTCAAAGTACGCCTGTATATCCCAACGTTCCGGTGGGATAGGTCCAATCGCGTCGACACCATTGCGCAACAGTTCCCAGAATGCCTCCGGCGTGCGCGCATCCCCCGGAAAACGAAGTCCCATGCCGACCACCGCAATCGGTTCTGTGCGCTGTGATTCAAGCTGATCCAGTCGCTCGCGCAGGTCGCGCAGTTCAAGAAGGGCGCGCTTAACCGGCGATAACTCTTCAGGGTTTGCCATCAGCGGCTTCCTTTCTTTTTCATACTATCCAGTTCTTGCAGCAGCAGGGCCTCCGCCTCGTCATCGGACATATTCGCCAGGGCGTCGTCCACACGAGCCGGTTCCGGGGCTGTATCGGGTTCATCCGTGATGTCGTCACCCGGCAAATCGAGATGCGTCAACAAATAGCCCACCAGCGCGTCGATGGTTGGATAATCGAACAACAACGTGGCAGGCAGGGTCAGCCCTGCACCACGAGCCAGCGCATTGCGCAGCTCAACTGCCATCAACGAGTCCAGCCCAAGCTGGTTCAACGGCAGCAGGGGATCAATCGTATGCGTGCCTGCCAGCCCCAATACCGCCCGCGCATTCTCCCTGACAAACTGAAGCAAAATCGCGCGGTGTTTGCTGGGAGGCGCATCGATCAACTGTTCCTTCAGGCCGGGTCCTGCCGCCATTTGAGTTGGCGCGGCCTTTGAGTCAGCAAATGCCTCGTACAGCGGATCGGGATGCTGCGCCAGAAACTGACGCCAGTTAACCGGCATGACGATCACCTGAGTAGGCGATGCTGCCAAAATATCCGCCAGTATATCTACCCCTTGCTGCGCCGTGAACGTCTGCAAGCCCTGCTGACCCCAGCGGGCCTGATCGTGCGCGGCAAGCACGGCTGTCATACCGGTATTTTCCCAAATACCCCAGTTGATGCTGGTAGCTGGAATACCCTGCGCCCGCAGCGTGTGCGCCAGCGCATCCAGATAGGCATTGGCAGCAGCATAGTTGCTCTGTCCAGACCAGCCAATCACTGGCGCTATGGACGAGAACAGCAGGTAAAAATCCAGACTGAGATGCCGAGTCGCTTCGGCCAGCAGCAAGGCGCCATCCGCCTTCGGACGCATCACGACAGCGAGTCGTTCGGCGTCCTGCTGCATCACCGGGGCGTCCGCATTGACCCCCGCGCCATGCACGATCCCCCGCAGCGGCGGCATGGTGGCGCTGATCTCGCTGATAATCTCATTGACGGAGTCCGGGTCAGAGACATCACCGGCCATCAGTCTGATCTCTACACCCATGCCGGCGTACTCGTCCGCAAGGGCCAAAGCCTCATCAGTGACACCCCGACGGCTGAGAAGCACCAGGTGGCGTGCGCCCCGCTCAATCAGCCAGCGCGCCACTTGCAGGCCAATGCCGCCCGTACCGCCGGTAATCAGGTAGGTGGCCTCATCAACTATCTGGCCGCGCTTGTAGTCCTGCGACAGCACAATCTTGCCGATGTGCCGGGCCTGCGCCATGTAGCGGAAGGCGTCAGTTGCTTCTTGCAGCGAGAACACCTTAAGCGGCAGCGGTTGCAGGCTGCCATCCTCAAGCCCGCGCACAATTTCCTGAAACATGCTCTGAATCAGGTCCGGTTGGTCAGCAATCACATCGCCCAGAAAGATAACCGAATAATGGACGCCTGGGTTCGCGGCCTGCACCTGCTCGTCATCCCAGATGCCGGTCTTGCCGATCTCCAGAAAATGGCCGCCCGGCCGCAGCACCGACAGACTGGCTGGAATGAAATCGCCGGTCAGCGAATTCAGAACGATGTCTACGCCTTCACCATTGGTCTCGCTCAGAATCTGATCGGCGAAATCGAGGTTGCGTGAATGCAGCCGATGCGGCACGCCCATTGCCGCCAGAAAGTCGCGCTTGGCCGGGCTGCCTGCTGTACCAAAGACTTCGGCTCCGGCCCGCAGCGCCAACTGCACGGCGGCCAGCCCTACCCCGCCGGCTGCGGCGTGGATCAGGACACGATCACCTGCTTTCATATTTGCCAGGTGATGCAGGGCGTAATAGGCCGTCAGAAATGTCATTGGTATTGTAGCGGCTTCTTCGTAACTGAAAGCCTGCGGCACGCGAACGGCAAGCGCCGCTGGTGTCGTGACGTAAGTGCTGAAAGTGCCATAGGCCACTGCCATCACCGCATCGCCGACCTGAAGATGCTCCACGCCTGCGCCAACAGCCACCACCTCACCAGCACACTCATTGCCCAGCGCGCCGGCGTTGCCGGGATACATTCCCAAGGCATTTAACACATCACGGAAATTCAGTCCGGTAGCGTGTACGCGGATCTCGATCTCACCCGGGCCGGGAGCGCGCCGGGCCGCTGGTATCAGGGTGAGGTTGTCCAGAACGCCTCGTTCGGAAATTTCCAGCGTGACGGGTTGGCCGCTCTCGAGCAGGGAGCCGTGCGAAGCGACCTGACTGCGAGCCAGGCGTGCAATGTAGCGGGTCCCGGACCGAAACGCGATCAGCGGCTCATCATGTTTGCCAAAGGCAACTTCTTCAGCCAGCCCTTCGGCAAGGGCGGCAGCGTCAGGGTCAAGATCGACACGCATTACGTTCAGTTCAGGGTGTTCGAGCGCCAGAGTGGCCCCCAGACCCCACACAGCCGCCTGCACAGGATGGTGCAGGCTGCCGCTGACCGGCTGCGCACCACAGGTCACCAGCCACAACTCTGCCCGAATGTTCGCATCCACCAACGCCTGAGCAGTCAGAAGCACGCTGGCAGCGCCGAGAGTCTGGCTCTGGCTGACGATACCTTCCGGCACATCCAGACTCCACAGATGGATCACACCACCCAGCGGCAGCGAGTTTTCATCCTGGACCGCACGCAGAACCTCATAGTAATCTGCCCGATTCGCAGGATCGATTTGCCAGTGGTGCGCGCCCACTTGCGCAAAGGCATCCCCGGCGGTCACGATGCTGGCGGCGTGTCCCGCATCCTGCAACTGCTGTGCCACACTGCGACCTGTACCCCGCGCATCGTCAAAGATCAGCCAGCTTGCAGGCGACTGATCCGATTGATTGCGAGCGGCGGGAAGCCATTGAATCTGGTACAGAAAGTCGGCCTTATTCGCCATGATGGCCGAGGCTGCCTTGAAGCGCAAACCACGCACTTCCGCAATCAATTCACCCGCCTCATCCCAGATGCACACATCGACCAGTCCGGCATCGGCGTCCATCGTGCGCAGCTGCGTGTGACACCAAACCGAACCCTGCGGCCGGGCGTACTGGCGAATCGTCTCGTAGCTGACCGGCAGGTAGGTGCCGCCGTTAGCAGCATCGAACAGCAGAAAGATGGGATGAAAACAGGCATCGAGCTGCGACGGATGGAAATGATAACAGGCGGCATCCTGCCCCGGTGAACCCACCAGGCCGACAGCCTCCCCGTCGCCCAGCCACAGACTTTCCAGAATGCGGAAGGTCGGGCCAAATTCCAGGTTGCGTTCGGCAGCCAGATGGTACAGATCGTCCACAGGAATAGCCTGCGTGCAGCGTTCACGAGCAGCAGCCAGGTCAACATCAGGCAGCAATCGCTCCTCTGTCGCGGTCACTACAGCGGTTCCGGCAGCGTGCTGCTGCCAGCTACCATCGTCTTGCAGGCTGTAAATCTCGATGGACGCCGGTTCGCCGGCCTTGACGATCACCTGAACCGTACGCTCCGCGTCTTCGGGCAGAATCAGGGGTGACTGAATCAGGAAATCGTGGAGCGCGATACCCTCCGTTCCGAGTGCCGCCGCCGCTGCTTCTGAAGCCATCTCCAGAAAAGTGGTTCCACTCAGGATCACAGAACCCAGTACCCGATGATCTGCCAGGAAATTCGGGTGCTGCACGCTGAGATAAGTTTCAAACACGGTATCCTGCAAGAGGGGCGAATGCAGCCGCTGGCCCAACAACTCGCCCGCGCTGGCGCCTACGAAAGCCCGCCGTCCCGCTGCCGGCAGATCGACCCAGTAACGCTCCCGCTGCCAGGGATAAGGGGGCAGACTGACGATACGGCCACCCTCAGGATAGATTGCTTCCCAGCGAATCTCGGCCCCGCTTCGCACATAAAGCCCACCCAGCGCCCGGAGCATCGTCGCTCGTTCGTCCTTGTAGCGACGCAGCGAATGCAGGACTTGGCCCGGATGATCGACCGAAGCAAGACACTGCTCGATTGAACTGGCGAGCACCGGATGCGGCGCAATTTCCAGGAAGGTATCAAAGCCCAGTTCCGCCAGTTTCAGGATCGCCGGGGCAAATAGCACCGGCTGGCGGATATTGCGCCCCCAGTAGTCCGCTGTGTATTCCAGTCCGTCGCTTTGTGCGCCCGTCACCGTCGAGATGAGCAGCAGTTTGGCAGGCTGAGGTTGCAGGCCAGCCAGTTCCCGCGCCAGTTCGTGCCGGTACGGCTCCATCTGAGGGCTGTGGAAAGCATAATTGACAGGCAACCGGCGATGAAAGATGCCCTGCTCAGCGATGATGGCTTCGACTGCTTCCAGCGCGTCCGCCTCGCCCGACAGCACCGTCGATGTTGGGCTGTTAACCGCCGCCGGCGTGAGCCGGTCTGCGAACGGTTCCAGCAGCCGCTCGACTTCATCCAGCGGCAGATCAACCGTCATCATCTGGCCCAATCCGGTTGCCTGCTGCATCAGGCGGGCACGATGGTAGACTACGCGAATGGCATCCTCCAGACTCAAGACGCCGGCAACGTAAGCCGCCGCGATTTCACCAACGCTGTGCCCCACCACCGCATCAGGCACAATTCCCCACGAGCGCCACAATTCCGCCAGCGCAATCTGCAAGGCGAAAATGGCTGGCTGTGCGATAGCAGTCTGATCCAGCCGGGACTCTTCTTCGGACCGTGTCAGTTCGCTCAGCAGCGACCAGTCCGCATACTGGCTCAGCAGGGTATCGCAGGCTTCGATTGTTGCTCGAAAGACCGGTTCCTGTTCGAGCAACTGCCGTCCCATGGCCCACCACTGCGGCCCCTGGCCCGAAAAGACGAAGGCACGTTTATGCTGTGATCCGATCGCCTGATGCCCATCCACTACATTGGCGTGCGATTCGCCGTTCAGATAGGCCGCTAACGCCTCCGCCATTTCAGCCGGTGTCGCGGCCACAACCGCCAGTCGATGGTTGAACAGCGTCCGCCGGGTATTGGCCGTGTAAGTCAGATCGTGCAGGTTGGGGACTTCATCGTGCGACAGATAGTGACGATAGGCTTCGGCGTAATCGCGCAGCGCCGCCTCCGTCAATGCCGAGATGGTCAGCAGATGTGCGCGCTCCGGTGACTCCTCGTCCAGTGGCGGCTCTTGCGGACCCGCTTCGACAATGATATGAGCGTTCGTGCCGCTGGCACCAAACGAACTGACCCCACCAATACGCGGGCCGTTCCAGGGGGTGATTTCCGTCGGGATATGCATGGGCATTTCATCCCACGCGATATACGGATTGAGTGTCTCGAGGTGCAGATGCGGTGGAATTTCCCCGTGATAAACCGCCAGTGCCAACTTCATCAGGCCAATAATGCCCGCCCCGGCTTCCAGATGACCAAAATTGGTCTTCACCGATCCCAGCATCAGCGGATTCTCGGGTGTGCGGCCCTTACGCAGCACCTCGGCAAGAGCGCGGATTTCAATCGGGTCACCCAGCGATGTGCCGGTCCCATGCGTTTCGACGTAGCTCACTTCAGACGGGTCCACACCTGCGTTTTTCAGGGCTGCCATAATCAGGGCTGATTGCGCCAGCCTATTCGGCACCGTAAAGCCGCTGCTGCTGCCGCCATGATTGACCGCCGAGCCGCGAATCACGGCAAAGATGCGATCTCCTGCTTCAACGGCATCTGACAGCCGCTTCAGCGCGACCATGCCACAGCCCTCGCTACGCACAAAGCCATCGGCCCGCGCATCAAATGTTTTGCAGCGTCCATCCGGGGCCAGCATGTGAGCTTTTGTCAGGCTAACCGTCATTTCTGGAACCAGTATGACGTTTGACCCACCGGCCAACGCGAGATCACATTCGCCATTGCGCAGTGCCTGGACGGCCAGATGCACAGACACCAGCGACGACGAACAGGCTGTATCCACGGCCATAGCGGGACCGTGCAGCCCCAGAGTGTAGGATATTCTGCCTACAGCCGCGTTGAGCACTCCGCCGGTGGTATGGTAAGCATCGATCTGATTCACATCGATGCGATTTGCCTGAGCCATCAGATAATCCTGCATGGTCATGCCGATATAAACCCCGGTCCGGGTGTTGGCAGCCTTTCCTGCGGCGATACCGGCGTGATCCAGCGTTTCCCAGGCCACCTCCAGCAGCATACGCTGCTGGGGGTCCATACTGCGCGCTTCGCGGGGAGATATGCCAAAGAATGTCGCATCAAAGCGATCAATCGGCTGTTGGATAAAACCGCCCCAACGTGTACCGATTTTCCCCGGTGCATCCACGTCTGGATCAAAATACTGATCAATATCCCAGCGGTCCTTTGGCACCTCCTGAATGGCATCACCGCCATCGCGCAGGAACTGCCAGAATTGTTCCGGGGTATTAATGTTAGCCGGATAACGACAGCCCATACCGATAATGGCGATAGGTTCGCGGCGCGATTTTTCCAGCGACTCTAGCCGCATACGCATCTTCTGAAGTGCCAGGAGCGCATCCTTCAGACGAGACTGGACATCCTGTTCATTTGCAGCCATCAATCTTCTCCCATCAGTCTGTTAATGGATGCCATTTCCTCATCGAGCAGGCTCAACAAATCGTTGTCACTAAGACCCTGCAAATGATCATCAGCCTCAGACTCCGCTGGTGTATCCGTGTTCAGATCAAAAATCGTCTGAGCAATGAAGGTCGAGAGCGATTCAACGGTTGGGTATTCGAACGCAATCGTTGCCGGCAAATTGCAACTGAACACAGCTTCCAGATGGTTTCGCAAACGAACACTCATGAGGGAATCCATGCCCAGCGTAAAGAAGCCTCGTCGGATATCAAGCAGCTCGGCAGGGCTGAAACCCAGAATCTGCGCAGCTTCGTCGCGTACCTTTGTCTGGATATAGTTATAGCGTTCTTCCGGCGTGAGTGAATTGAAGTATTCCTGCGATTTCAGGGGTTGGGACACGTGGGTTTCTGTCTGGCTGCTCAGCAGTTCAAGCATTGCCCGATTTCGTTTGGTCGAGAAGTTGGATATGAACGTCTCCCAATCGACATCGGCCACCAGCATCTGAGTGACACGGGTATCCAGCAAATAGGGCAGTATCGCTACGCCCTTGTCGGGAGCCATCAAATTTAACCCAATCCCGCTCATGGTTTTGCCCATGCCAGCCGCCAGCCCGATTTCAGCCCATGCCCCCCAGTTGATGCTCAACCCGGGAAGGCCCAGCGTCGTCCGATAGTGGATCAGGGCATCCATAAAGGCATTGGCCGCTGCATAGTTACCTTGTCCGGCAGTCCCGGGCATTGCAGCCAGCGAAGAAAAGACCACGAAACAATCCAGTGGCAAATCCTTGGTCAATTGATGCAGGTTCCAGGCACCCCGAACTTTCGGTGTCATCACGCGTTCAAAACGTTCAGCGTTCTGCTGGAGCAGGAGGCCATCATCCAGTACAGCGGCGCAGTGAATGACTCCGCGCAGGGGTGGCATCTCATTCTGGATATGACCAATCATATCCGCAAGGGCGTTATAGTCCGTAACATCCATGCGCGCGACAACGATTTGTGCGCCCATCGCCTCGAGCTGAGCCAGCACGGGGAGTGCTTCCTCAGATGCTCCGCTGCGCCCCATCAGTACGAGATGTCGCCCGCCTTGCTCAACAATCCATTGTGCGAACTTCAGGCCCAATCCCCGTAGCCCGCCGGTAATCAGATAAGTGCTGTCCGCTCGCCATTCAAAGGCATTCTCGATGGCGCGCTGTGGGCTGCGCACCAGGCGGGCCACATAACGCTGGCCGTTTTCATAGGCGATCTGATCCTCCGGTCCGCGTGTCTGCAATTCAGCCAGCAGGCGAGCCGCATCCTCGTGCAGATCAGACTGAAGTGGCAGGTCGATCAACCCACCCCAGAAATCCGGGTGCTCCAGCGCAATGGTGCGGCCCAGACCCCAGAGCGGCGACTGTGCGACACCCGGCAGCCCGGAAGGTCGGAGGTTGCCCACCGCGCCGCGTGTCACCATCCACAGCGCCGCCGAACGGGACCAATCCGCAGCAGCCAGTGCCTGAACGACATAAACAGCACTGATGGCGCTCAGATGATAAAGTGCGTCGACAGCCGCCTCGTCGAACGAGTCGAAATCGGGCAAATCCATCGCCCAGAGATACACCACCACGTTGTATGGTCCGGTTTCGGCGATCAACTGCCTGAAATCCTGGGCCTCAGTTGGGTTGATGGCATATTTCCCATCCCCGACTTCAGCGTAAGCATCACCCGCAAAGACAAGAGTATGGGCGATATTGCTGTGTGCCAGTTGCGCGCCAAGTTCGGCGCCAACCCCACCGTGATCGGCAAAAATCAGCCACCGACCCCCTTCCTGCCGGGTTTGTGCCTGAGCAGAAACTTCAGGCCGCCACACGAGTTCATATAACCAGTCTGTTTCGGCCAGGCCAAGCTGAATTTGCCCGCTGGCGTGTTCGACCCACGACACCGGTTCGTCCTCGGCTGCGTGAGCGAAGATGCGAAAAGCGGCGCTTTCACCCTGGTCTTCAAGCACAATCTGGACAGCGCGATTGTCGACCGCCAGCGGGCTGCTGATATTTAGCTCAGCCACACGATGATTGCTGGGTCCGTAGGCTTCATCTGCTGCGGCCAGCGCCATCGCGGCAATGACTCTGTCATCAACAGCGCCATCGAAGTGGGTAGTGATATAACGGTTGAAGCGGCCATCCAGCATATTCTCCCACACCCAACAGCCGGGCAGGTGCGCCAGATCAGGCAGTCGCTGGCCAATGAGCGGATGCCCCCCGGCTGTACTGCGCCGTCCGGTTTGCGCTTTCGGTTCCATCCAGGAACGCTGCTGCTGCCAGGGATACGAAGGCAAGGTAACCACCCGGCCTCCGTCTGGATGCTGGCGCGTCCAATCGACTGAATAACCGGCAGTGTAAAGCTCCCCAAGCGATTCCAGCATCACCTCGCGTTCGGGTTCATCGCGCCGCATTGAGGCCAGTGTAAGCCCATCGGTCATGCCCACATGCTGCATATTCTGCTCAACCGCCGTGAGCAATACCGGATGCGGCCCAATCTCTATGAAGGTGTTGAAGCCATCTGCCAGCGCCTGCTGCACAGCAGCCGCAAACAGGACGGGCTGGCGCAGATTATCCCCCCAGTACTGAGCATCAAACGCTTTTTCATCGTGCCTGATTCCGGTGACAGTCGAATAAACTCGCACGTCTGATGCAGTAGAGCGCAGATCGCCCAGATCGCGGATCAGTTCAGGCCGCAGCGCCTCCATCTGAGGGCTATGAGCCGCAACATCCACCTTTACAGGCCGGCAAAAGATGTTTTGTGCCCGCAGCCCATCGAGCACTGCGTTGAGTGCCGCCGGGTCGCCAGACAACACCGTCGAGCGCGGACCGTTGCTCACCGCAATGCCAAGCCGATCTGCATAACCGGATTCGTGGATTATGGCCTCAGCCTCTTCATAGGACACCCCAATAACTGCCATCGTACCCTGACCGCTTACACGCTTCATGAGCTGGCTGCGGCGGCAAATCACGTGAGCCGCATCCTCGAGGCTTAGCGCCCCGGCGACATAAGCGCCCGCCACCTCGCCCATGCTGTGGCCGATCACCGCTTCCGGCTCGATCCCCCAGGAACGCCAGAGTTCGGCCAAGGCGACCTGGATAGCAAACAGGGTCGGCTGGATAATGTCGATTGCCTCCAGACGCGACTCTGCTTCCGGTCGGGTGAGTTCTTCCAGCAGCGACCAGTCCACATACTGCTCAATCGCGGCGGCGCAACGTTCCAGGGCCGCGCGAAATACCGGCTCCTGCTCGAGCAGTGCTTTGCCCATACCAACCCACTGCCCCCCCTGGCCGGGGAAGATCATCGCAATCTTGCGCGGCGAGAACGTGCCGCTGGCATTCGAGACCCGATTGTCTCGCGGCTCATGATTGAGGAAGGCTGACAGCTTCGCGGCTATCTCGGTATGGGTCTGGCCGACCAATGCGAGACGATGCTCAAAATGGCTCCGCCGCACGCTGGCTGAAAAGGCGATGTGGCGCAGCGGTGTATTCTGTCCGGTTTCGCTCAGCAGATAAGTATGATAGGCCTGCGCCAGGGCGGATAACGCGCCGGGCGTGTGAGCAGACAGTGGAACCAGCATGGCTTTCTCTGCCCCGGCAGGCTCGTCGTGAGGGGCCGGTGGCGCAGATTCCACGATCAGGTGCGCATTTGTGCCAGACCAGCCAAACGAACTCACCCCAGCAATACGCTGCTCGCCGGTCCACGGAATCGGTTCAGTTGTTATGGTAAGGGGTGTGCCCTCAAATGAAATGTGCGGATTCAGACCGGTAAAATGCAGCAGCGGCGGAATAGTCTCGTGCTGCATGGACAGGATGACTTTGATGAGACCGGCTATCCCGGCGGCCCCTTCCGCATGGCCGATATTGGACTTTGCCGAACCCAGGTAGCAGGGTGGTCGCTCCGGCGCATCGCTGCGCAGCACTTCGGCCAGAGCTTCAACCTCAATCGGGTCGCCCAACGAGGTGCCTGTGCCATGCGCTTCGATATAAGTGACCTGCGATGGGTCTATCCTGGCATTGGCTAGCGCGGAACGGATGACCCGGACCTGAGACAGGCTGTTCGGCGCAGTCAGGCCATTGGTCTTGCCGTCCTGGTTGATGGCACTGCCACGGATTACGGCATAGATGCGGTCGCCGTCCGCCTGCGCATCCTTCAGGCGTTTCAGCACCACCACGCCACAGCCTTCGGCACGCACAAATCCATCAGCCCGCTCATCAAATGCCTTACAGCGGCCATCCGGGGCCAGCATATGCATCCGGGAAGCGGTAACGGTAAATTCCGGTGTGAGTATCACGTTCACACCTGCCGCAAGCGCCACGTTGCATTCACGATTACGCAGGCTCTGCACAGCCAGATGCACAGCGACCAGTGACGAGGAACAGGCAGTATCCAGCGTCACATTTGGCCCCTGAAGATCAAGCAGGTAGGACAAGCGGCCACCGGTAACACTGTGCGAAGTGCCGGTCCCGGTGTAGACATCGATTTCGTCCAGAGTCCGGGTTTGCATCAGGTAATAATCGATACTGTGACTGTGAAGCCCGACAAAGACACCTGTGAGGCTGCCGGCCAGGCTGTCACGGCTGAGGCCGGCGTCTTCCAGTGCTTCCCAGGCCACTTGCAGCACCAGCCGCTGCTGTGGGTCCATCAGCGCAGCTTCTTTGGGCGCAATCCCGAAGAAAAGTGGATCGAACTGGTCGATCTGATCCAGAAAACCACCGAAGCGGGAAACAATTTTGCCGTTTGCATCCGGGTCCGGGTCATACAGCAGATCAATGTCCCAGCGGTCTGGGGGTGTTTCGCTGATGGCATCCACGCCATTGGCAAACAAATCCCAGAACTGCTCAGGCGAATTGGCCCCACCGGGGAAGCGGCATCCCATCCCAATGACGGCGATGGGTTCATGCTGCATCTGCTGCGCTTCGTCCAGCCGAACGCGAAGCTCTTTGATCGCCGCCAGAGCTTTTTTCAATTGCGTCAAGGTGTCATTCGACGCCACTTACATTTCCTTTCAAGAGATCGTCCAGCGATGATAATTCTTCCGCCAGCATCGCCTCAATTTCGTCCTGCATCAACCCCTCCAGTTCGTCGGTTGATGGTTCTGAGGCGATCTCTGCTGTTTCGACAGCACGCTCCTCCGGCCTTTCTGCATCCAACCGTTCCAGCAGGTAGTGAGCCAGTGCCGCAACAGTTGGATAATTAAAGGCCAGGGTCGCCGGCAATTTCAGATGCAGGCTGTGCTCCAGCCGGTTGCGCAGTTCCAGCGTCATCAGTGAATCCAGCCCCATGTTTCGGAGCGGCTTCTGAACGTCGACGCGCGCAGCCGCCATGCCCAGGACGTAACCGACATGTTCCTGTACATGGGTTTCCAGCAGTCGGATGCGCGCCACCCGATTCTCGGCTGCCCATATCAACGCTCGAATATCTTCATCTGATTCGACCCGATCAGATTCAGCCAGCGGAATATCGCTCGTAATCAGATCGGCCAACAGGGACGACTGAGCCGCCGCCACATAAGTCTGGGTCCACTGTTCGACAGCAAATGGCATGACCGAAGCCTGCGTGATCCCGAGGCCCAGCAGCCGCTCCAGCGCGATCACACCCTGTTCTGGTGCGATGCTGCCGACACCGCGCATTGCCAGTCGATCACCTCGATTCGCCTGGGCTGCTGCCAACCCGATTTCGGACCACGGCCCCCAGTTAATGCTCAATGCGGCCAGGTTTCGGGCACGGCGGTAATGGGCCAGCCCGTCCATAAACGCATTTCCAGCCGCATAATTGGCCTGGCCGGGCGTTCCCAGCACAGCCGTCACCGACGAGAACAGGACAAACCAATCCAGTTCCACATCCTGCGTAGCCACGTGCAGGTTCCAGGCGCCAGTTACTTTGGGTCTCATCGCATTGCGCAGGTGCTCCGGGTCAAGTTGCAGCAGCATCGCATCGTCCAGCAGTCCGGCTGCATGGAACACCCCCCGCAGCGGCAGCAGTCGTTGCTGGATGTCTTCAACAAGCTGCTCAACGGCTGCCGCGTCAGTCACGTCACAGCGCACAGTCTGCACATCTACCCCGGCGGCGCGAACAGCTTCGATCTCAGCGCGGGCCGATTCTCCAGGGTCCCGGCGCGCCGTCAGCACGATTTGTCTGGCTCCCTGTGCCGCTAACCAGCGCATCACGGTAAGTCCCAGCCCTCCCAGACCACCTGTAATGAGGTAGGAAGAGTCGTCTCTCACCCCCGAATCGGCCTGCACAAAGACCGGAACCTTATCCCCTTGTGGGACGATCACAATCTTGCCAATGTGTTTGCTTTGCGCCATGTAGCGGAAAGCATCCGCCATCTGCGTGGCCGGGAAGCTGGTCAGAGGCAGCGGCTGGATTTCGCCAGCATCGACAAGCGTGACGATTTCCCGCAGCATTCCGCCGACTACAGCAGGGCGCTCGCGGGCCATTCGATCAAGATCGACCGCGAAGTACGCCAGATTCTTGCTAAAGGGAAGCAGACCCACCGGGCTGTTATCGTAAATGTCTCGTTTGCCAATCTCCACAAAACGACCGTAAGGGCGCAAGATTTCCAGGCCGCGTGTGATGGCTTCGCCCGCGAGCGAATTCAGCACCACATCGACCCCCTCGCCGTCAGTTGCCGCCAGGATGTCATCCGCAAACGCCAGCGTACGCGAGTCCGTTACGCCGCGCACTCCCATCGAAAGAAGCAGGTCACGTTTTTCCGGCGTTCCCGCAGTTGCCCAGACTTCCGCCCCGATCCGCCGGGCGAGTTGAATAGCTGCCTGGCCTACACCGCCTGCCCCCGAATGGATCAGCACCCGCTCACCACACTCCAACCGCGCGAGATGGTGAAGTGCATAATAAGCAGTCAGAAAAACAATCGGGATGGTAGCCGCTTCCTCAAAAGTTAGCCCTTCCGGCTTCCGCGCCACCAGTTGGGCGTTAGTAATCACATGGGTTGCAAGTGAGTTGAAAGCCACCGCGACGACCTCATCACCCACCTGCCATTCGTCCACATCCGCGCCCACGCGCGTAATGCGCCCGGCGCACTCGATCCCCAGAGGGCCGACACCGTTTTCATAGCCCGGATAAATACCCAGCGCCGACATCACATTCATAAAGTTCAGGCCCGTTGCCATCACTTCGATCTCTACTTCGCCCGACGCGGGAGGTGACCGCCTCATCGCCTGAAAACGCAGGTTATCCAGCGTACCCGGTGTCGTCACCTTAGCTCGAAACGCCTGCTCAGCCGAATTGACGATGCGCACCTCACCCTCAGCCTGGTCCGCAGGCAGTTTCGTCAGCCGCGCCGCGTAGCGTTGTGATCCGCGATAGGCTACCTGATCTTCGTCCTGATCGCTCCATAATTCGTGGAGCAGTTCATCGAGATTGAGGTTCTCCGGGTCCAGGTCAACCCTGACCGGATGCAGCTCAGGATGTTCATTACTCAGGACAGCGCCGAATCCCCACAGGCTGGACTGTGCCGGGCTGGTTACAATCCCGGTCACAGGCTGCGCGCCACAGGTCACCAGCCACACACGCGGCGCTAGGCCGTCTGTCATCAGCATCTGGACCAGATGCAGCGCGCCAGTTACTGCGGAGTAACTCCATTCCGGCAGATCATCGCCGCCCTCATCGAGCGCCCACAGATACACCACCCCGCGCCAGTCGGAACCGGCGTCTGTGCTCATGTCCTGCGCCATTTGCTCAAAATCTGACCGCGATGCCGGATTCACGATATACGAATTGGCAGCCGCCTGATAAGTGTCGCCCGCAAAGACCGTTACGACATGTTCACCCAACGACTCAAGTTGAGATGCGAGCGCATCGCCGACTCCCAGAGAATCCGCAAAAACAACCCAGCGCCCCGGAGAATGCGGTCGTGTCATCGCAGTCGGCTCGACCGGCAGCCATCGCACCTCGTACAACCAGTCATCAAGGCTGCTCTCGTGCTGATCCAGTCGTTTCATGCGCAGATCATCAATCGAGATCAGCACCCGCCCTGTCTCATCCAGCAGCATGACATCCCCAACCAGCATGTCTGCGGATTTCCCGGTCAGCCGGGCATAAGCATACAAAGACTCGCTGACGGCCGGCCGGCTGTGGTATATCAGGCTGCCCACCTCAACTGGCAGGTAGGTGGCCCGATCATCTTCCGGCAGGGTTGCCAGAAGTAACTGAAAACAGGCATCCAGAAGCGCAGGATGAACCTGGTACTGGCTGCTGCCATCCCGAACCACGTCATGCAAACTCAGCGCCGCCACGCTCTCCCCGTCCCGGGTCGACAGCATGGCAATTCCCTGAAAGGTTGGACCGTAACCAAGCCTGCGCTGATCCATGCGCCGATAATGCGTCTTGCCTTCCGCTACGCTGCCCAGACGGGCCTGAATCGATGCCGGGGTTTCGTCTAATACCCGGTCAGCAACAGCAGTTGCAAGGATTGTTCCGCTTGCGTGACGAGTCCAGGTATCGCCCTGACGCGCATAAATGGCAACAGTGGCTCGCTCTGCTGACTCTGCGGTCAGGGTAATCTGCACGCTAGTGGCTTTATCCGTGCTCAGAAACAGAGCCTCCTCAAGCATCATGTGGTGCAGTTGAAGCGAGCCTGTTTCCATCACCTCATGTGCCGCAGCCAACGCCATCTCCACATAACCTGCGGCAGGAAACACGATACGCCCCTGTACCTGATGATCCACCAGATACGGCAGCACCGCGGTGGCAATCTCCGTTTCCCAATAGTGAGAACCGCTGTGTGTGCGGAAATACGCCCCCAGGAACGGTCGTGTTTTCTGGCGGTCACTTCGCAGGGCAGCCTGCCTCGTAACGCGCCGTTCACTTTCAGAATACCAGAAACGCTCCTTCTGCCAGGGATAGGCAGGTAGCGGAACAAGATTGCCGCCATCAGGGTACAAACGCGTCCAATCCACTGCGTAGCCCGATGCGTAAAGCACGCCCAGACTTTCCAGCAGCGCGGCCCGTTCATCCTCATCCCGCCGCATGGACGGCAGTGTAATCAGGGTTGTCCTGTCACTGTAACCCCGCTCGATGGCGGACAACAGCACCGGATGCGGGCTGAATTCGATGAAGGTATTGAAACCTGCATCCAGCGCGTTTTCCACAGCCGCAGCAAAACGAACCGGCTGCCTTAGATTTTGCCCCCAGTATTCTGCATTGAACTGCCGTCCATCAAGCTGCTCTCCGGCCACTGTCGAAAAAACAGGCACATCACCAGATTGTGGTTGAAGCCCCGTCAGGGCATCGACCAGCAGCGGACGAAGCGCATCCATGTGCGGGCTGTGCGCAGCTACATCGACCTTGACGAAACGGCAGAACACCCCCTGATCTTCAAGCTGATCGACCACAATCTGGAGCGCAGCGGGATCACCCGACAGCACCGTCGAAGTTGGCCCATTGCTGACCGCCACGCCCAGACGGTCAGCCAATCCAGAAGCAATGACCACCTGTTCAGCTTCGGAAAACGACAGTTCGACCAGTGCCATCGCACCCTGACCGCTCACACGCTTCATGAGCTGGCTGCGGTGGCAGATCACCCGCGCAGCTTCCTCCAGGCTCAGAACACCGGCCACACACGCCGCCGCGACTTCGCCCATACTATGACCGATCACCGCATCTGGCTCAACTCCCCAGGAGCGCCACAACGCCGCCAGCGCGATCTGGATGGCAAAAATCGCCGGCTGAATGACATCAATCTCATCCAGTCTGGATTGTGCCTCCGGGGCCGTCAACTCGGTCAGCAAGGACCAGTCCGTCAGGGGCCGCAAGGCGGCCTCGCAGCGTTCCAGCGCAGCGCGAAAGACGGGTTCCTGATCCATCAGTTGGCGCCCCATGCCCAGCCACTGACCACCCTGCCCGGAAAAAACAAACGCGATCTTGTGCGCGGCAGGCCGGTTTTGCGGGCTTACCGCCACACCGCGCAGCATGTCCCCATCGACAAAGGCGGTCAGGCGCTCGCGCAGTTCCTCCCACGTTTGAGCAACTACAGCGAGGCGCTGGTCAAAGTGCGTGCGCCGGACACTGGCGGTAAAAGCAACATCATACAGGTCTACCGCCGGATCATAGCCCAGCAGTTGCCGGGCACGAGCCACCAGCGCGTCACCCCGCTTTGCCGACAGCGGAATCAGTACAGGCTCCGATTTGCGTTTCGGTTGCCGAAGTTCGCGCTGGGGCGCTTCTTCCAGCACGATGTGAGCGTTCGTGCCGGTCACCCCAAACGAATTGACTCCGGCGTAGGCTGGAGATGCGGTGTCGGGCAAGGGCGTCAATTCTGTCGGAATCACCAGCGGTAAATCTGCCCAGGGAATAGCCGGATTAGGATTGTGAAAGTGCAGGTTGGGCGGAATCATACGGTGTTTCAGACACAGCACCGCCTTAATTAGACCGGCGATCCCTGACGCCGCCTCCGTATGCCCGATGTTGGTTTTCACCGAACCAACCAGACAGGGCCGATCAACTGGCCGTTCTTCACCCAGGACGGCCCCTAACGCCTTCAGTTCTACAGGATCGCCCACGCGCGTGCCGGTGCCATGAGCCTCCACATACTGCACATCTGCTGGCCGAACACCCGCCGCGCGATAGGCATCTCGCAGCATAATCGCCTGGGTGTCCGGGCTGGGCGCAACCAGCAATTCGCTGCTGCGTCCATCGTTGTTAGTTGCGCTGCCGCGAATTAACGCATGAATGGGGTCGTTATCGGCCAGCGCACGCGAAAGCGGCTTGAGGACAATCATGCCCACACCTTCGCTTCGCACGTAGCCATCGGCTGCCGCGTCGCCGAATTTACAGCGGCCATCCGGCGACAACATCCCTGACCGCGAGTAGCCAATGGTAATCTGTGGCACAAGCAGCAGGTTGATCCCGCCAACCAGTGCCATCGTTGATTCGCCATCCCGCAGACTCTGGACAGCGAGGTGAGTTGCCACCAGGGAAGACGAACAGGCTGTATCCAGGGTTATACTAGGCCCGTTGAAATCGAAGAAATATGACAACCGCCCGGACGCCGCATAGCGCCCGCCACCTGTCGTCACGTACAGATCAACGTCTTCGCTGGCTGCGTACATTCGATCTTCATAATCGTTTGTCCACATACCGATGAAGACACCGGTTTTGCTCCCTCTGAGTTGCTCAGGGATCTGCCCTGCATCCTCCAACGCTTCCCATGCCACTTCCAGCAGCAGCCGCTGTTGTGGGTCCATGACGTTGGCCTCGCGCGGTGGAATACCGAAAAACTCCGCATCGAACAGGTCCACATCGCTGATAAATCCCCCCTCACGGCTGGCGATCTTGCCAGGCGTTTTTCGAACCTCATCATAATAAGCGTTTACGTCATACCGGCTGGGCGGAACCTCATCAATCGCATCGACTCCCTCGACCAGCAGTTTCCAGAACGCATCGAGATTCGGGGCTTTTGGAAAGCGGCAGCTCATACCGACAATTGCAATAGGCTCATTCATGAGATTCCCTCTCGTCCTATGGCCGTGCCAGATGCTGCGATATACAGCGCCAGCGTCGAGAATTCCAACCCTGCCCTTCAGCAGTCATAGCGGTAATATGATTTGCCGATTGGGTTTGCTGATACTGAATGTCCACCCCAGGCTCCCAGATTTTCACTATAGCATAGACCGCAGTGCCACACGAATGGCAACAATTGAGGCGGAATGATTTGTCCGTTTGGTTGTCACAAAACTGCGCGATGCCGGTGCTGCACCCGCGTAAATGGAAAGGCTGTTCAAAGAACACACAGCTCATTATTCTCCGGGTCAACAGGACGCCAGACCGCGCGAAATAACCTCCAGAACAGCCTGCTCGTGTTTCTGAATGAAAAAGTGACCCCCATCGTAGATGTGGCACTCGAACCGGCCCCGGGTCTGTTCACCCCATGCCCGCAGCCGGGACTCATCGGCTGCAGGGTCAGATGTGCCGCCAAAAGCAGTCAGCGGAAAATCGAAGCGTGTATCATCGCTGTACTGATAGGTCTCGATCATCGTAAAGTTGGCTCTCAGCACCGGTGTAAAAACAGCCATCAGTTCCTGATCCTCGAGAATCGCCGCTGGAATACCCCCATAACGCCTTTGTATGGCTTGGATGAACAATTCATCGGGCAGTTGGTAAATGGGCGACATCAATGGCGGCGTTTGTGGAGCGCGCCAGGCGCCCACAAACAGGTGCGCGGGCTGAGGCAATCCCTGACGCCGGAGTGAGCGTGCCAGTTCAAAAGCGAGCAGCGCGCCCATACTGTAACCAAACAGCGCAAAAGGCTCATCGACATAGGGTTCGACAGCCTCACACAATTGCGCGACAAGGGCATCGACCTTAACCGGCGGCTCCTCCCGAAGCCGAGAACCCTGGCCCGGCAACTGCGCCGCAAACACACCGATATTGGCGGGCAGACGGCCTGACCATGTGCGGAACAAAGCAGGTCCCCCGCCGGAGTTGGGTATACAAAACAGCCGTATCCCTGTCTCCTGAGAAGGCGACATGTTGACAAACCAGTGATTAAGAGCAGACTTCAATCAACCACACTCCTGAATTTGATAACTGTGTTCTGCACAAGTTGCTATGGGAAGCTTAAAGGACACACATTACATCGACCTTGCGACTTAGCAGGCACATATCGGGCTACTGATTAGAAGGTGGGGCAGGTAGATAACAAAAAATGCCGCTCAGAATATATGTCCTCCAGCCACAGAAGCGAGAACAACAGTGTAATGGACAGCAGTACGCCGCTGGTGTTGATTTGACAGAGCGCGGCCGGCTATTATCGGCGGAACGGGTCAGCAAAATCAGAGGCGAACACATTATAAGCCCGCCGAAAAGGCAAAGGCGGTGCCGCTGGTGATACCAGAACTCGCACGCTGACTACAGGCCAAAGCATCTGTAAGGTACGTGAAAGGTTGGCTGGTTACGATCTTCACCAGAACACTTCACCTCTATCATCCTTCCCAAAAAGTCATGGATTCAATGGCCGAATCACCACAAAACGCTGTGCGAACCATCGCCCGGAACACAATCTTCATGATGGGTGGTCAGGTTGCACTTCGCCTGAGCACCTTTCTGTTCAATGTTCTGGTTGTTCGACAACTAGGCGACGAGAGCTTTGGTCAATACTCCGTTGTCCTCGCCTGGACCGGGTTGTTCTCCGTACTTGGTGACCTGGGCATCACCCAGTACTTCATGCGTGAAGTTGCCCGTGACCCTGAGCGCAGTGAAGAACTGTTCTGGGATGTGGCCGCCCTGCGCTTCATCTTTGCGATTGTGGCGAGTGTTACCACCATCGCAGGTGCAGTTATATGGGGCTATCCAACCGAAATCGTGATTGGGGTGGCGCTTTTTACCGGGACCTACTTTCTGCAAGCCATCCTCGCTCCCTTAACGAGCATCCTCGCTGGCAACCAGCGCCTGGATATAGTCTCTGTCATCACGGTGATAGGACAGATCGTGTTCATCGTGGCCGGCACGGTGGTCCTGTTTGCCGATGGCGGCCTGATCGCCCTGATTGCTGTCTCCTTTGTCAATATTCCGCTGATGATTGGCATGACTCTGTGGGCCATGCGGCGCTACAATATGCGCCCATCAAAGATGAAATTACGCGTTCATAGCTGGTGGGCGCTGACAAAATGGGGCTTGCCCTTCGCTCTTATCCAACTGACACTGACCTTCAATTTTCGGTTTGATACGCTCGCGCTGGAATACTTCCAATCGTTCGAGGTGGTTGGCTGGTACAACGCTGCTTACAACTTTACACGCGCACTGCTGACCTTCAGCAGCGCCATCATTGTTGCCCTGCCGCTGACGATGGCCCGCGAACACGCCCGAAACCCGGAAGCGGTTCGCCCCTGGTACTACCGATCCGTCAAGTTCATGGCGTTTGTTGGGCTGCCGCTGGCCATTGGCGGAATGCTTCTGTCTGATCAGATCGTCAACGCCGTCTATGGTGAAGCATACTCACCATCTGCGGTGGCGCTGGCAATTCTGATATGGGATGCACCCCTGCTCATGTATACCGCCCTCAGCGGCAATCTGACGACCGCAATCAAACGTGAGCATGGCGCAATGCGCATCTATCTGGCAGTTGCCCTGTTCAATGTGGTCATGAATCTGCTGCTCCAACCCCTGTTTGGAATCATCGCGGCTGCGCTGATCACGGTGGCGTCGGATGCAGTGGGCGCGCTTCTGTTTTATACCCTGTTTCGTCGTGAGTTCGGTCCGGGTCTCAGCTTCCATCACTTCAGCCGCCTGGGTTTGTCCGCCGCAGTGATGGGAGTCGGGATCATGTCAATGCGCGGCCTGCCTCTGGTGGCGAATGTTGCGCTGGGTGGCATCCTCTACCTGGTTCTGGTTGTTGTCACTAGAGCATTGACGGCAGATGAGCAGCGCATGTTGATCGGGCTGATCCAGCGCAAACTCGGCAGATTTCTCCCGGCACGCCTTCGCGCAAAGGAAACCGCATCAATGCCCTGAGCGATAATCCCTAACACCCGGCGTTTTTTGCACCGGTTTGCTCAACATACTGGTGTTGACCGGCTGGTCAATCAAAATACTCTCGCATCATCATTTCAAAAGTAATGAGCGGGGCGATCTTGCCGATTGTCCACATCTCGCGCCCATCCAGATGTCGCGTCATAAGCGAGCGAACATAATCCGGGTCAAAGATACCCCGTTCGGCAAACGATGTGCTGTAGAGAATGCCTTCCGCCCAATCGCGCAATCCACGTCGCAGATAGTTTTCGTAGTCTGCATAAAGCGTGGAGCGGCGCGACATGAGTCGCAGCCGACGGCGGGTACGCACCGTCAGTGCTTGCAGATTATGCACCAGTGGCCTGACGGTCGGCAGATGTTCGTTTTTGTCGTAGGGAATAAGCGCCAACCGGGGCATCCATCGGGTAATGATATGGCGAAACATCAGCTGATCGCGCCGAATCTCAGGCCGCAGTGAGTACAAAAAATCGATCAGCGCATAATCCCAGAAAGGGAACCTGGCCTCGACAAAACCGCGCGTGAACACGATCATATTGCCGGTGTGCCGCCAGCAGTGATTGACTATATAGAAGTATTCAGCCGCATAATCGCGCTTGAACTGCCAGAATCGTTTCAACTCCTCGCGCATGGATTCAAAAGCCAGTCCCCAGACCTTCTTGCCAAAAGCCGGCTGATAAAGCAGCCGCTCCTCGGCCTCGGTTAGCCCCGGCCATGTATAAACCTGGTTGAAGCGCTTGAAGTTCTCGGCCAGAATCGTTGGGAAATCAACAGGGTTATTAAAGATCGGGTTGATGTGGTCGATATGCCCCATCACTGTGCCGCCATCCCAACCCGAAAGGTTGAAATCGATGACACCACGCAGCACGGGCAGCATAGTGATCCCGTGCATGTGAATCCAACTGTGAAACCCTTCAGTCAGCTTCAGGTGTAAATCCGCATTGTCTTTGACCCAGTGTCCATCTTCCGGGAGGTCAAACCACAGATGGCGACTGCCCACAGCGGCAGCAATCCGCTCCGCATAATAAACATCCCGGCATTCGCGCGTGCCAAAAGTTGCCGTCACAAAGGATGAGGTGTGGCGTGCCATCATGCCGGCAATCGCCCGCGAATCAAGGCCGCCGCTGAGAAAAACACCGGGTTTCTCGGTATCCGCCGATAATTTATGGACAGCCTGCTCAAACAGATGGCCGGTAGCGCTCACCGCCTCATCAAAGGTGATATGGGAGTTATCCGGGATTTGATCCCAATCCCAGTAGCGGCGCAGTGTCCACGTACCTGCGCGCAGGTCAAACACCCCGCTGCTGCCGTATGGAAAGCGAAAAATGCCTTCATGAAAGGTCTTGTCGCCCAACAACTGTTGAAAGCGCATGTACTCGGCAAGGGCGGTCACATCCAGCTTTCGGGGGATGGAGAACGCACAAAGCACCCCTTTAACCTGTGGCGCAAAGATCAAACCCCCATCATGCAGGCAGTAATAATGAGGATAGAGTCCAAAGCGGTCATTCAAAAGCGTCAGCCGCTGCTCACGCTTTTCGTACACCGCAATAAAAAAGGGTCCTTCCAGATAGCGGGCACATTCCTGGCCCCAGGTCTCGAAGGCGTACAGAGCAAGTTCAGCCTGGGTGATCGTGGGGGAGGCAACATCACGCAGGTTTTTCAGTTGGCTGCGTACATGAGCCGCGTTGTAGAACTCCCCGCACATCAGCAAAACAAGATTCCCATCCGCACTGATGACCGGCTGCGGTTCCGTGTTCAGGATGCCAATACCAAGCTGCGCCAGACCAACACGCTGGTCATCTGAAATCCAGGTTTGATGCGTCTGCCATGAAAAGAGTTTCATCGCGGCAATTGCAGTGCTTATCGAGTCTGACGCATTGCCTACGTTAACGTGACCGAGAAGCCCGGACATATATGTTCCCGCCTTTATGAGTTTCCATCAATAAGAATCGGATTTGTTGACCTGGTGGATCAAACAACAAGACCGGACCTGACACACAGGGGATTCTGGCCCCCAGTGTCATTGACAAAAACCGGCTGCCTCATTGGTTGAGCTGAAATACACAACCAGTACAACAAATTATACTGACTTCCGGGTGATGTCCATATTATGGCGGAAAAAGAGGATCGGGCCACACTTTCAACAAACCAGAACAATCACCACTAAGGCAGCCTGCACGGTGGTGACACGCGGCAACGGACAAGGGCAAAATGCGGAAAACCGCCAAATGGCGCATGCCACTTTCGACACAATCCGTTAGCATAGACTTAATTACTGCGGATAATGTCGAGGCAACAAAATGGCAACGAGACAGATCGAGCTGCCCGTTACCGGCATGACCTGTGCAGCCTGTGTGCGCAATGTCGAACGGGCTTTGAGCCGGACCGAAGGTGTGATCGAAGCAAACGTGAATCTGGCGACTGAGCGAGCCAGCATCCGTTACG
>Ga0079224_100001503_pt1 | contig 26979 bp, 22 predicted proteins | sample Stecom2015_FD_80414 | JGI IMG/M metagenome (GOLD analysis project Ga0079224, IMG submission 80414) | Agricultural soil microbial communities from Utah to study Nitrogen management - Steer compost 2015 | ecosystem: Environmental > Terrestrial > Soil > Agricultural land | place: USA: Utah... | reverse complement strand
CTCCTGGGCGCCGAGGGGCTCACCTACGACGACTGGACGTTCCGCCGTCCCGAGCGGCCGGACCTGCTGGGCCGCGGCGCGGGCTTCCGCTACCTGCGCTCCCGGGGGAACTCGATCGAGGGCGGGACCTCGGAGATCCTGCGCACCATCATCGCCGAACGCGTCCTGGGGCTGCCCGCCGAACCGCGGGTCGACAAGGACGTCGCCTGGAAGGACCTGCCCCGTTGAGCGAATCCGAGCTGAACCTGCTGTACAGCGACGTCGAACAGGAGCTGCGCGCCAGCGTGCGGGAGCTGCTGGCCGCCCGGTGCCCGTGGCAGTCCGTGCTGGACCGGGTGTCGCACCGGAGCGACCCGGCCGAGATCGCCGACCTGGAGCTGTGGCGGGACCTGGCGGCCGTGGGCGTCGCCGGCCTGTCCGTGCCCGAGGAGCTGGGCGGGGCGGGCGCCACTCCGCGGGAGAGCTCGGTGGTCGCCGAGGAGCTCGGACGCTCCGTCGCCCCGGTGCCGTTCCTGGGCAGCGCCGTGCTGGCCACCTCCGCCCTGACCGCGCTGGACGCGGACGGGGAGGTCCGCGCGCTGCTGGCCGACCTGGTGGCGGGAGAACGCGTCGCCACCCTGGCCGTGCCGCTGCCCACCACCCCCGGTTCGGCCTTCCCCACCCTGGTGCGCGCCGGGGAGCACGGCCTGAGCGGCACCGTGTCCGGCGTGGTCGACGCGCTCAACGCCGACGTCCTGGTGGTGCCCGCCGTCGGCGCGGACGGCCCCGGCCTGTACCTGGTGGCGGCCGGACAGGCGACGCTCACCCCCTTGGTGAGCCTGGACCAGACCCGGCCGCTGGCCGAGGTGCGCCTGGACGGGGCCGCGGCGGTGGCGGTGGCCTCCGGGCAGCGGGCGGCCGACGCGCTGGAGGCCGCCCTGGTCGCGGGCGCGGCGCTGCTGGCCGCCGAGCAGCTCGGCACGGCCGAGTGGGCCCTGCAGGCGACCGTGGACCACCTGAAGGAACGGGTGCAGTTCGGCCGCCCGGTCGGTTCCTTCCAGGCCCCCAAGCACCGGCTCGCCGACCTGTGGGTCCTCATCTCCCAGGCCCGGGCGGTGGTCCGCAACGCGGCGAGCGCGCTGGCCGCCGGGGCCCCGGACGCCCCGCTGGCCGCGGCCCTGGCCCAGGCATTCGTGTCGGAGGTGGCGGTCCGGGCCGCGGAGGAGGCGGTGCAGCTGCACGGGGGCATCGGCTTCACCTGGGAGCACCCGGCCCACCTGTACCTGAAGCGCGCGAAGAGCTCCGCCATCGCCCTGGGCACGGCCGACCGGCACCGTGCCCGGATCGCCGAGCTGGTGGACCTGCCCCCCGCCCCCTGACGGGCGGCTTCGAAGGCGCCCGTCAGCCGCGGTCCTCGCCGTCCAGCGCGGCGACGACCGCGGTGACGGCGTGCTCGACGCACTCGATCCCGCCGAAGTAGTCGGGATGGTGGTCGGACAGCACCACGATCAGGTACTCGTGGTCGGCTCCCGCGACACGGCCCGCGCTGGTGACGGCCCACCGGTCCCCGTCGTCGCTCCGGGGCACCCAGCCGTTCTTCAGCTCCACGGTGTCGCCCTCGTCCGCCGCCGCCGACACCCCCCACGCCTGCTCCGGCGCGACGCCTCCCAGCAGTTCCCGGGCGTAGCCGCGGCTGCGTTCGGACAGCGGGCTGTCCTCGGTGAAGACGACGCGCAGCAGCCGGAGCTGGTCGGCGGTGGTGGTCCTGGTGACGCCCCACACCCCGCCGGCCCCGGGTTCGGTGGCGTGCAGGCCGAGCCGCTCGTTTCCCCTGGCGAAGCCCTCGTCGAAGCCGATGCGCGCGTACAGTTCGTCGGTGGCGTCGTTGTCGCTGTAGCGGATCATCTCGGCGGCCAGCCTCCGCTCGTGGTCGGAGAGTTCGCGGTCCTCGTCGTCGGCCTGGAGCAGGAGCAGCACGAGGACGTTGAGCTTGGCCAGGCTCGCGGTGATGTAGGTCTCCTCCGCCCCGTAGGAGTAGGTGGCGCCGCTGTCCAGGTCGTGCAGCGCGATCGAGAGCCGGCCGTCCTGTCCGGCGAGGTAGGCGTCCAGGGAGCGGGTGAGCCGCTCGTACTCGTCCGGGGACAGGGGCGGCGGCTGCGGCTCGGGCTCCGGTGCGGTCCGCGGCGGGGAGGGCGCCTGGGCCCGCGGGGGGTCGGCCGGGGTGCGGGGCGTCCCGGGCGAGAGCACCGCGAGCACCGTCGCGGCGAGCAGGAAGAACAGCGCCGCCAGGAGGGCCCTGCGCAGCGGCGCGGGCTCGGGCGGCTGGCCGGACGTCACCGAACGTTCTCGCATGCCGAACGCCTTCGTGAAGGGAACCGGACTCCGCGACCGCGGATTGCCCCCACCATGCCACACTTGTGCCGCACACACATTGCCGGAAACGGTCGACCGGTATCCGGCGGCGGACGCCTGCCGCGGCCCGGCGCCGGCGCTAGTCGACGCCCCGGGCGCTCATCGCCGCGCCGAGCGCCTCGGCGGAGCGGATCAGGTTCACGATGACCGGCACGACCATGCGGTGGGCCCCGCCTCGCAGGCCGCGCGCCAGATACGCCTCCCGCGAGGCCCGCCACGACTGGGCCACCATCGGGATGCAGCGGATGGTCAGCGCCAGCACCAGTCCCACCCGTTCCGAGCGCACGCCCACCCTCCGCAGCGGACGGGCCAGCCGTTCGAACAGGTCGAGCATCTCGCTGACCCGGGTGGTGCGGGTGACCAGTCCGGCCAGCAGCACAGCCGCGGCGATCTGGGAGCACACCCGCACCGCCGTGTGCGGGTCGGTGAAGAGGACGTGGAACACCGCGATGACCGCGAGGAACAGCAGCACCGGCCGGAAGGCGTGCCACAGGTGGGCGGCCAGCCCGAACAGCGTGTACAGCAGGACGACGGCGACCGCGGCGCCCAGGGACACCCAGGGGTTGCCCAGGACCAGCAGGACGGTGACCACGCCCAGCAGGACGAGCAGTTTCGCGCCCGCCGTCATCCGGTACGGCAGCGAGGTCCCGGGGACGTAGAGCCCGACCGTGTTCACGGGCGCCGCTCCATCAGGTCGACGTAGTACTCGACGGCGGCCTCCGGGCCGCCGTCGAACACGATCCGTCCCGCGTCCATGACCAGCACCCGGTCGAACCCGGTGAGCGTGTCGAGGTGGTGGGTGAGCAGGATGACCTGCTGGGGCAGGGTGCGCAGGGTCTCGGTGATGATCCGCACGTTGCGCAGGTCCAGCAGGGTGGTGGGTTCGTCGCAGACCAGGATCCGGGGCTCGGTGACCATGACCGAAGCCAGGGCCAGCATCTGCTTCTGCCCTCCCGACAGCAGGTGGGCGGGGTGGTCGCGGTGGTCGGCCAGACCGTGCCGGGCCAGGATCGCGTCGACCCGCTCCTCGGCCTCGGCACGGTCGAGTCCGCTGCCGCGCAGGCCGATCCGCACGTCCTCGGCGACCGTGGGCATGATGATCTGGGTGTCGGCGTCGGAGAACACGAAACCGACCCGGCGGCGGACCTCCCGGACGTTTCTGCGGGTGTCCAGGCCGTCGACGAGCACCCGGCCCGTGTCGGGGACGACCAGGCCGTTGAGCATCCGGGCCAGGGTCGACTTGCCCGACCCGTTGGCGCCGATCAGTCCGATGCGGTGCTCGCTCAGCTCCAGGGAGACGTCGTCGACGACCACCCGGTCGCCGTAGGCGTGGGTCACGTTCTCCAGGCGGATCATGGGCCGCGGCTCCGCTCAGGCGACCCGGTTCCCGGCGGGTGGGACCGGGTAGGCGCGGTGCACGCTGGCGGCGATGAGGGTGGCCAGGACCGCCTTGGCGACGTCGCCGGGGACGAAGGCGGCCAGCGCGACCAGGGTGGCCGTGGCGTCCAGTCCGGCGACCACCGCCATCCAGGGGCCGCCGATCAGGTAGCACACCGCGATCCCGCCGGCCAGGTTGATCAGCAGGCCCGGCCAGAACCGGTACTTCGGCAGCATGCGGTCGGTCAGCAGTCCGATGAACAGCGCCACGAAGATCCAGCTGATCAGGAACCCGCCGGAGGCGCCGGCGAAGGAGGCCAGGCCGCCTCCCCCACCGGACAGGATCGGCAGTCCCGCCATCGCCAGCGCGAGGAAGGTGGCGACCGCCAGGACGCCTCGTTTGGCTCCGAGGATGCTGGGAGCGAGCATGACGACCAGGGTCTGCAGGGTGATCGGCACACTGCCCACGGGGATTCCGGGAACCAGGCTCATCGCGGCGAGCAGCGCGGCGAACAGCGCGATGAGCGCGAGGTCGCGTGTCGCCAGGCCGCGGTAGCGAGGAGACGGTGAGGAGGCGGTCATGGTCCATCCTTGCTGTTTTCCGGGATTTTGGAGGAAATCTCCAGGTCAATTGTTACCGTCCCGCCGTGAACAGCTGAGATGCGACTCAGAACAGCTTTCCCTTGAGGGGTTTTGTAGGGTTCGTCCAAAAATTTCCGTTATTTCCCCTTTTTTCGTGAGCCACGCCACACCGAAGCGTGGCACAGGGCACACCGTCACGCCGGAGCGTCGTCCCTCCCGCGGACGCGGAGCGGGTCATTCGGCCCGGGCGGGCAGCACGCACACCGGGGTGGGCACCGGGAGGATGTGGCGTGCCGGACCGGGAACCCCGTCGGCCGGGTCCACCGGAAGCGCGGCCAGGGTCGCGGAGTTCTGGTTGGCCACCACGAGGTGGCCGTCGACCAGCGCGAAGTGGCGGGGCCAGGCGCCTCCGGAGGGGGTGTCGGCCAGGTGGCGCACCCGCGCCCCGTCGGCCGACACCTCGAAGGTGGAGATGGTGTCGGCGCCCCGGTTGGCGACGTAGAGGCGGCGCTCGTCGGCGGAGAGCGCGATCTCCGCCGGGTAGTTGTCCCCGCCGGCCTTGGTCGCGGGCACGGCGTCGACGGTCTCGGCCCGGGCCGTGGCGGGGTCGAACCGCAGGACGTGCACCCGCGAGTCCAGTTCTCCCGCCACGTACAGGTGGCCGGAGGAGTGCACCGCCAGGTGGCGCGGCCCGCTTCCCGGGGCCAGACGGGCCGCGACGTGCTGCGGTCCGGCGGGCCGGTCGGCGGCGGCGTCGAAGGGGAAGCAGCGCAGTTCGTCGGTGCCGAGATCGACGACCAGGAGGTGGGTGCCGCCCGGGGCGGGGTAGACACTGTGCGCGTGCGGCCCCTCCTGGCGATCGGTGTTGGGGCCCGAACCGGTGTGCGTCAGCCGCTGGACCGGTTCCGCGGGGGCGCCGTCCGGGCCGATCGGGTGCACGCTGACGCTTCCGTCCCCGTAGTTGACGGCGACCAGGTGCCGCCCGGCCGGGTGGGCCAGCAGGTGGCAGGGGGAGGAGCCGCCCGTGGAGGCGCTGCCCCGGACCTCCAGCCGCCGTTCGCCGGCGACGGAGAAACCGCTGACCCGTCCCGCGTCGAGTTCGTTGACCGCGTAGACCATCCTCCCGTCCGCGGAGTGCACCACGAACGAGGGGCCGCTGGCCGGTACCGCCAGTTCCGCCTCGGCCAGGGTGCCGGTGTCGGCGTCCAGCCAGACGCTCTGCACTCCCGCCGCGCTGCCCGGGATGCCGGAGTCGGGGGTGTAGGAGCCGATCCACAGCAGCCGACGTCGTGTCATCGGGATCCTCCCGGTGGTCGCTGACCCCGGCTCTCGGGGCCAGCGACACTCTAGTGCGCCGGATTCCTCACGGACAGTCGCCGTCCGTCGCGGAGGACGCGCTGGGCGGGGGCGCGCTCAGTCCAGCAGCGCCTGGAGCGCCCGGCGCTGGCTGTCGGTGAAGAAGTGCCCGCCGGGCAGCCGCTCCAGTCGGAACGGTCCGGTGGTGTGCTGCTGCCAGGCGCGCAGTCCCGCGTCGGTGACGACCGGGTCGCTGGTTCCGCCCACGACGGTGAGCGGGACGTCCAGCGGCGGGCCGGAGCGCCACACGTACGCGGCGACCGCGTCGAAGTCGGCGCGCATCTCCGCGCCGACCACCCGGGCCAGTTCGTCGTCCTGGAGCAGGATCTCGGGGACCCCGCCGTAGTAGTCGACCACGGCGCGGACCAGGTCCACGGGGTCCTCGGGGAGTTCCGTCCCCCTGGGCAGGTGCGGGGCGTCCCCGCCGCTGACCACCAGACGGGCGACCTCCCGGCCGCGCCGTCGCAGTTCCCGGGCGGTCTCGTAGGCCGAGAGCGCGCCCAGGCTGTGCCCGTAGAGGGTGAGCGGTCCCGTCAGTGCCTCCAGCGCGTCGGCCTGGCGCCGGGCGTAGTCGCTCCACAGGTCCGCTCCGTCCCCCGCGCAGTCGCGGTGGCGCACCGTGGCGACCCACACGGTGAACCGGTCGCCCACCTCGGCCACCCAGGGCCGGTAGACGGTGGGCAACCCTCCGGCGTGCAGGAAGCAGACGAGGTCGGCCTCGGCCGTCGGCTCGGTGAAGCGGTGCACACCGGAGCCGGTCGACGGGGTGGTCCGCGCCTGGTTCATGGATCTGGGCCTCTTTCCCTTCAGCGGCACAACGCCCTGAAACGTACCCTTTCCCCACTCGCCGGACACGCCGGGGGAGGTGAGTCAGCTCACGAACCGTTCCCGGGGACTCCCCGCTCAGCTGTCCGGGCTCCCTCCCCTGGTGCGCGACAGCGTGTGGCGCAGCAGCGTCTTGAGGACGTTGCCGCTGTCCAGGCGGTCCCTCGCGTCGAACTCGACGATCGGCACCTCGGGGCCGACCTCGACGGCCTCGCGGATCTGCTCGACCGTGTAGTCGAGCTTCCCGTCGAACTTGTTCACCGCGATGATGTAGGGGACGTCCTGCTTCTTCTCGAAGTAGTCGATGGCGTCGAAGCAGTCGGCCAGCCGGCGGGCGTCCACCACCACGACCGCGCCGATCGCCCCGCGCACCAGGTCGTCCCACATGAACCAGAACCGCGCCTGCCCCGGGGTGCCGAACATGTACATGATCAGCTCGTCGTCCAGGGTGAGCCGGCCGAAGTCCATCGCCACGGTGGTGGTCTTCTTGTCCGGCGTGGCGGAGACGTCGTCGTGGGCGACGCTCGCCTCGGTCATCACCGCCTCGGTGGTGACCGGCGGGATCTCCGACACCGAGCCGACCAGTGTCGTCTTGCCCGCGCCGAATCCCCCCGCGATGACGATCTTGGTCGACGCCACGGACGAGCGTTTATTGGAAGAGACGTTCGAGGCCACGGAGCGCCCTCTCCAGCACTTGGTTCTCGGACGGGCTGTGCCCGGTGATCGTGGGGTGGATGTAGACCAGGCCCTGGTCGGCCAGGTCGCTGATGAGCACCTGGGTGACGCCCAACGGCAGCTTCAGCTCCGCCGAGATCTCGGCCACCGAGCGCACCTGGGCGCACAGCCGGTAGATCCGCTCCGACTCCGGCATCAGGTGTTGCGGGGGGTCGGCCTTCTCGTCCGCGATGGAGACCAGCGTCTGCACCATCAGCGGATGGCGGGACCGGGTGCGGCCGCCGGTGAAGGTGTACGGACGGATCCGCGCTCTCCGGCGTCTGCGGTGACTCCTCATGGAATTGGCTTCCTCTTCATCGTCTCAGAGCCCGGTGTCGACGCGTCGGTCAGCGGATGACCTCGCGCAGCTCGGATCGGAGCTGCGGGGTGAGCACGTGGCCGGCGTTCTCCACGAGCAGGGTCATCTGGTAGGCCACGATCTTCATGTCGGCGTCCTTGGAGGTCAGCACCGCCAGCGAGGAACCGTCGCTGATGGACATGACGAACAGGTAGCCGCGTTTCATCCGCAGGATCAGCTGCTCGGAGTCGCCCTTGGCGAACATCCGGGCGGTGCCCTCGGCCAGGCTCTGCAGTCCGCTGACGATCGCGGCGAGCTGCTCGGCGTGCTCCTCGGGGAAACCCCGGGAGGCGGTCAGCAGCAGGCCGTCAGAGGAGACCACGATCGCGTGTTCGGCTCCGGGCACCTCGGAGACGAAATTGGAGACGAGCCAGGTGAAGTTCTCAGCGCTCTCACTCAAGCGGTTATCCATGTCCGTCCTGCTCCTGTTGTGGCGGGGGTGTGGCTACACTGCGCATCCGTCATTCGTCCCCGGTGGCGGCTCGTTCGCCTTCGAGGAACTCTTCGAGGTCGGCGCGGATGCGCGCGGCTCTGCTCTCGGCGTCTTCCGGTTCGGCCGACGGCTCCTCCGCGGAGGGGTCTGCTAGGGGGAGGGCCGGCTGGTTGTTGCGGTGTGCTCCGCGTCGGGGCAGCCCCGCCGCGGTGAAGGCGGGACCGCTGTCGTCTCTGCTCTGCGTGCGCTGGGTCGGAGGGGTCATGGGCGGCGGGCTCACCGTTACCGGGGTGGTGGTCACTGTCTCGAACGCGGACTCGGGACTGGGGCCGGTCTCGCCGACCAGCTCGGTCGGCACGACCACGTGGGCGCTGATGCCGCGGAAGGCGCGCGCCTGCAGCTGGACCCGGAAGCCGTGCCGGTGCGCGATCCGTCCCACCACGAACATGCCCATGTGCCGGATGACGTCCTCCTCCAGCAGGGGGGGCCGCTCCAGCCGCTGGTTGATCTCCGCCAGCTGGTCCTCGGGGATGCCGATGCCCTCGTCCTCGACGGTGATGAGCAGGCGCCCCTCGCTCATCACCTGGCCGCTGATGACCACCTGGGCGTAGTCGGGCGACTTGGCGGTGGCGTTGTCCAGCAGTTCGGCCAGCAGGTGGCTCAGGTCGTCGGAGACGCGGCCCTCGATGAAGAGGGCGGGCATGCGCCCCAGGCGGACCCGCTCGTAGTCGCCGATCTCGGAGATCGCCGCACGGCAGACGTCCAGCAGCGAGACCGGCTCCAGGTGCGGGTCCCCGATGTCCTGGCCGGCGAGGATGAGCAGGTTCTCGCCGTTGCGGCGCATCCGGGTGGCGAGGTTGTCGATCTTGAACAGCTTGGCGAGGAGCTCGGAGTCCTCGGTGGTGTCCTCGAGCTCCTCGACGATGTCCAGCAGCGACTCGACCAGGGTGAGGTCACGCATGGCCAGGTTGACCAGCGCTCCGGTGACGTCGTTCCCGGTCACCGCACCGGCCGGGGAGGCGGACGCCTTCCCGGTCCCCTCGGCGCCGGCCGGTTCGCCGGTCGGCGCCGGCGCCTCCTGCACAGCGGAGGGCTGCACCGGCTGTTCGGGGGCGCGGTGCTCCACGGGTTCTGCAGGGGCGGGAGGCGCGGCGGGGGCCTGCTGGGCGGCCGGGGGGTGGCCGTTGGGGGCGGCCGGCGGCGCCGGGGGGTAGCCGTACGGGGCCGCCTGGGGGCCTCCCTGAGGGGGGTACTGGTACGCCTGCGGGTACTGCGGATACCACTCCTGGGGGTGGTGGGGAGGAGGACCCCACTGGTAGGCCTGGGGCGGCGCCGGAGGATGGCCGTACGGGACCGTCCCGGAAGCGGGCTCGGGTGTCCTGCCGAACCGGGCGAGGATCCGGGAGAACAGGCGGCGGCGCGTCCCGGACTTCTCGCCGTGGGAGGAGCCGGTCTCCGCCTGCGGCGGGTGCGACGGGGGCTGTCCCGTGTGCTCACCTGGTGACGGCACCTGTGCCACGGCACATCTCCTCAATGTTGTTGCAGGGGGTTGCCAGTGCCGGCGGCGCGACTCCGGTGCGGACGGCGCCCTGTGGGGCGGCCCGGCGTCGTCGGTCGCGTGTGGGTGCCATGTGCGGGCACGACGACGCCGACTGCGGAGACGCGGCCGCCATTACTGACGGCACGCCGCCTAAAGACACTGATAAAGAACGAATCGGCGGTCACACTAGCACAAAAACCCCTACCTAACCGGCAAAGAGGATGTTTTACGAGCTAAACGGGTGTGACCGCCACCCGTCTTTCCGGCGCGCTCCGCGGCGGCCGACCGCCGTCCGTTCCCCTCCGCCAGACCGCGCCGGAGGCCAGTTCCCCCCACATTCGTGAAGAAGCCCCGGGTTCCTCTCACCCCTCCAGGGCGAGTGACCCTCGTCACTTTTGACCGATTCACCGGACAATCTGGAGGTTTGTATGCTTGCGCTCCGCAGTCTCCCTGAAATGGCACCTGGGAGGAGGTTGCCCTTTCCGGGAAAGGGCGACCTCCTCCCGAACAATTCCACATCGGGCGGTTTTTGACGATTTCCGACTTTCCTCGGGGAACCCTCCCGGCGGAGCACGGCCACGAGGCCGGCGGGGACGGCGCTCAGCCGCTCCCGCCCGCCTGGACCTCGCTGATCGCCTTGAGGATGCGCTTGTCGGAGACGCTGTGGGCGGTGCCCACCTCCTGCGCGAAGTAGCTGATCCGCAGCTCCTCCAGCATCCAGCGGATGTTCTCGTGCTCCGGGCCGGGCGGCACCCCCGGGGGCAACCGGTCCAGCAGCCGCTGGTAGGCCTGGCGCATCTGCTCGACCTTGGCCATGTTCACCTGGTCCCGGCGGGGGTTGTGGGGCAGCCTGGCCAGCCGCACCTCGATCGCCTTGAGGTAGCGCGTCAGGTCCCGCAGCCGCCGGTGGCCGACGGCCGTGACGAACCCGGGGCCCACCAGCGCGCCGAGCTGGTTCTGGATGTCGGTGACCGACGGCAGCACGGCCAGGCTCGTGGCGCTCTTGAGCTGCTTCTCCAGCCGCTGCGCCGCGACCAGGATCCGCTCGACCGCCGCGAGGATGTCCATGACCCGCTCCACCAGGTTGACCCGGACGTGCTCGCGCAGCTTCGCGAAGGACTCCGGATCCCACACCGGCCCGCCCGCCTCCGCGACCAGCGCATCCACCCCGCAGGCCACACAGTCGTCGAAGAGCGCGGCGACCGAGCCGTGCGGGCTGCGGCTGAACACCAGCTTGCTCTGGTTGCTCAGGTGCCCCTGGAGGAACTTCACCGGCGAGGGCACGGTGAGCATGAGCAGCCGCCGGGTGCCCGCGGCCATCGCCTGGCGCTGGGCGGGCTCGTTGTCGAAGATGCGCACCCCCACGCTCGTCCCCTCGTCCACCAGCGCCGGATAGCCCTTGACCAGGTGTCCGGCGGTGCGGCGCTCGAAGGTCCGAGGCAGCGGACCGAAGTCCCAGGCGGTCAGGCCGGTGCGCTCGATCTCGGCGGCCTCGGCCGAGATCGCCTCGCGCAGCCGCGGCTGCAGGCGGCGGCGCAACTCCTCCAGGTCCTTGGCCTCGGCGAGGGTCCGCCCCTTCTCGTCCACGGCGCGGAAGGTCATCCGCAGGTGGTCGGGCACCCGGTCCAGCTGCCAGTCGTCGACCGTGACCCGGGGGCCGCCCATCGCGGTGAGCTCCCGGGACAGCGCCTCCAGCAGCGGCTCGGAGCGGGGCTTGAGCCGCTTGAGCACCGCGGCGGCGTGGTCGGGCACCGGCACGAAGCTGCGCCGGATCGCCTTGGGCAGCGACCGCATCAGCGCCGTCACCAGCTCCTCCCGCAGGCCCGGGATCTGCCAGTCGAAGCCGTCGGCGCTGACCTGGTTGAGCACCTTCAGCGGGAGGTGCACGGTCACCCCGTCCGCCGCGTCCCCCGGCTCGAACTGGTAGGTGAGCCGGAAGCGGTGCTCCCCCTGCTGCCAGAAGTCCGGGTAGTCCTCCTCGGTGACCTCCCCGGCCGCGTCGTTGACCAGCATCGACCGGTCGAAGTCCAGCAGGTTCGGGCGTTCCCGGCGGACCCGCTTCCACCAGCTGTCGAAGTGCCGGACCGAGACCACCTCGGCGCCGACGCGCTGGTCGTAGAAGTCGAACAGGACCTCGTCGTCGACCAGGATGTCGCGGCGGCGGGCGCGGTGTTCGAGGTCCTCGACCTCCTTCAGCAGCTTCCGGTTGGCGTGGAAGAACGCGTGCCGGGTGTCCCACTCCCCCTGCACCAGGGCGTGCCGGATGAACAGCTCGCGCGCCACCGCGGGGTCGATGCGGCCGTAGTCGACCCTGCGCTGCGTGACGATCGGCACCCCGTACAGCGTCACCCGCTCGTACGCCATGACCGCGCCGCGCCGCTTCTCCCAGTGCGGTTCGCTGTAGGTGCGTTTGACCAGGTGCCCGGCGAGCTCCTCCACCCACTCGGGTTCGATCCGGGCGTTGACGCGCGCCCACAGCCGCGAGGTCTCCACCAGTTCGGCGGACATCACCCACCGCGGCTGCTTCTTGAACAGCGCAGACCCGGGGAAGATCGCGAAGCGGGCGCCGCGGGCGCCCAGGTACTCGTGCTTCTCGGGGTCCTTCAACCCGATGTGGGAGAGCAGCCCCGCCAGCAGGGACAGGTGGATCCGCTTGGGGTCGGCGGGCGCGGTGTTGACGTCGATGCCCAGGGACCGCACGATCTGCCTGAGCTGGGAGTAGATGTCCTGCCACTCCCGCACCCGCAGGTAGTTGAGGAACTCCTCGCGGCACATCTTCCGGAACTGGTTGCCCGACAGCTCCTGCTGCCGCTCCCGCAGGTGGTTCCAGAGGTTGAGGTAGGCCAGGAAGTCCGACTCCGGTTCGGCGAACCGGGCGTGCTTCTGGGCCGCGGCCTGCTGCTGGTCGACCGGACGCTCCCGGGGGTCCTGGATGGACAGCGCCGCGGTGATGACCATGACCTCGTGCACGCAGCCGTTGCGCTCGGCCTCCAGGACCATCCGGCCCAGCCGCGGGTCGACGGGGAGCTGGGCGAGCCTGCGGCCCAGCGGGGTGAGCCGGGTCCGCCCGTCCTCCGCGGGCTGGAGCGCGCCCAGCTCGGTGAGCAGCGCCACACCGTCCTTGACCTGGCGCCGGTCGGGGCCGTCCACGAACGGGAACTCCGCGATGTCGCCGAGCCCGAGCGCGGCCATCTGCAGGATGACCGAGGCCAGGTTGGTGCGCAGGATCTCGGGGTCGGTGAACTCCGGACGGGAGAGGAAGTCCTCCTCCGAGTACAGCCGGATGCAGACGCCCTCGGCGACCCGGCCGCAACGCCCCTTGCGCTGGTTGGCCGAGGCCTGCGAGATCCGCTCGATGGGCAGCCGCTGCACCTTGGTGCGGTGGCTGTAGCGGGAGATGCGGGCGGTGCCGGGGTCCACCACGTACCTGATGCCCGGAACCGTCAGCGAGGTCTCGGCGACGTTGGTGGCCAGCACCACGCGCCGCCGGGAGTGCGGCCGGAACACGCGCTGCTGCTCGGCCGCGGACAGCCGTGCGTACAGCGGGAGGATGTCGACGGCCTGCGGGCTCCCCTCGGGATACCTGCGGGCCAGGTGCTTGCCGAGCGCCTCGGCGGTGTCGCGGATCTCGCGCTCCCCGCTGAGGAAGACCAGGATGTCGCCGGGCCCCTCGACGCACAGTTCGTCCACGGCGTCGCAGATGCCCTGGATCTGGTCGCGGTCGTCGGTGACGGCGTTGGCGTCATCGTCGTCGTCCACCAGCTCCTCGGCGGCGAGCGGCCGGTAGCGCACCTCCACCGGGTAGGTGCGGCCCGAGACCTCGATGATCGGAGCGCCGTCGAAGTGCCGCGAGAAGCGCTCGGGGTCGATGGTGGCGGAGGTGATGATCACCTTCAGGTCGGGGCGGCGGGGCAGCAGCCGCTTGAGGTAGCCGAGGATGAAGTCGATGTTGAGGCTGCGCTCGTGGGCCTCGTCGATGATGAGGGTGTCGTAGTCGCGCAGCATCCGGTCCCGCTGGATCTCGGCCAGCAGGATGCCGTCGGTCATCAGCTTGACCAGGGTGTCGTCGCTGGAGGTGTCGGTGAAGCGGACCTTGTAGCCCACGGCCTCGCCCAGCGTGGTGCCCAGTTCCTCGGCGATGCGCTCGGCGACGGTGCGTGCGGCCAGCCGCCGCGGCTGGGTGTGGCCGATCTGTCCGAGCACCCCCCGGCCCAGTTCCAGGCAGATCTTGGGCAGCTGGGTGGTCTTGCCCGAGCCGGTCTCCCCCGCCACGACCACGACCTGGTGGTCGCGCACCGCGGCGAGAATGTCGTCCTTCTTCTGACTGACGGGCAGCTCGGGTGGGTAGTCGACCGCCGGAGAGGCTGAGCGTCGCCGTTCGACCCTGGCCTCGCAGGTGTCGATGTCGGCGCTGATCTCCGCGGCGACGGAGCGCCGCCGGTCGGGGTCGCGGATCTTCTCCGCGCCGTCGATGCGGCGGCGCAGTCGGTGGCGGTCGCGCGGCATGAGCCCGGGCAGACGGCGCCGCAGATCGGTGAGCGGGGATTTCACGGACGGCGTTTTCATCGCACAGCCAGGATAGGCACCGTGCCAAACGGTTTTTCACCCGGCGGCACGGGGAGGGGAGGAAGCATGACCAGTACGGCCGTGGTACCCGAGGACCGGGTGGACATCCTCAACAAGCGCTCGTTCGCGCACGTGGCGACGCTGGGCCCGCACGGGGAGCCGCAGTCGAATCCGGTGTGGTTCGAGTGGGACGGCCGGTTCGTGAAGTTCAGTCAGACCACGACCCGGCCGAAGTACCGCAACCTGCAGCGGGACAACCGGATCGCGCTGTCGGTGCACGACCCGGACGAACCGCACCGCTACATCGAGATCCGCGGCCGGGTCGAGAAGATCGAACCGGACCCGGACAAGTCCTTCATCAACAAGATGTCCAAGAAGTACATCGGCAAGGACGCCTACCCGTGGGGGGCGCCGGACGAGGAGCGGGTGGTCGTCTACGTACGGCCCGAGCACACCACCAAGCAGTAGGCCGCACGCCCCGCGGGGGCTCCCCTGCCGCTCAGGCGGCGGGGAGGCCGCCCGCGGGGCCCTCCGGTCCCGCCGCCCCGGCGGTCGGGCGCGGCTCCTGCTGCGCCGCTCCCCGGTGCAGCAGAAGGCCCAGGCCGCTCGCGGCCAGCAGCACCAGTCCCACGAGCAGGAGCAGCAGCGCACCGCCGATGGCGCCGTCGGTCCAGTCCCAGATCGCCTCGGGTACCGCGAGGGTGAGGCCGACCACTCCGGCGCCGATGAGCACCCATACCCGCCACCAGCGGTGGAGCACCAGGCACAGCACCGACACCGCCGTGGTCAGCGTGTAGGAGAGCAGGGCGTGGTCCTGCCCGTCGAACAGCGGGACCTGCGCGCCGAACAGCGCGAGCACGGCGGCCACGACCAGGCCGGTCCGCTGGTTGGGCAGCCGGACCGCCACCGCTCCCCACAGCAGTCCGAGAGCGACCGTGGCCAGCCCGTAGGGCAGCGCCTCGTTCCCGGTCAGCCCGGCCGCCTCCAGGACAGACCACAGCGCCCACACACTGGCGGCCCCGCAGGCCAGCAGGCCGACAGCGGTGGGCGCCGCCGCGTAGCCGAGGGCGGCGAGCACCAGGCCGAGCAGGGTGGGGGCGGTCGCGGTGTCGGGTTCGAGGGCCGAGCCCAGGGCCAGGCCCGCGGCGACCGCGGCGAGGACGAACAGGGTGCCGCCGACGCGGCGGCGGGTGTCGGGGACGGGGCCGCGGCCCAGCAGCCGCGTGCCCACCGCGGCGAGCCCGCCGAGGCCCGCCAGCACGGCCACCGCCGCCAGCAGGCCGACGCGGGCGGTCCATTCCAGGTCCTCCCAGGAGAACGCCATCAGGCTCACCACCCCGGCGAACACCAGTCCGCCGCCGACGAAGCCGATGATCTCGGTCCAGCGTGCCGGGGCGCCCGCGTCCTCGGCCTCCCGCAGCGCCGCCTCCACCGCGCGGGCCTGCTCCGCCGTGAGGGTTCCCCGCTCGACCAGGCCCCGCAGCGCCCTGGTCCGGGCTTCCTCCGTGTTCCGAGCGTTGACCACTGCAGCCTCTCTCTCCGTCTGGTGGACCGGTCCCGGTGCGGCGGGCGGCCACCCATCTTCGCACTCCTTATGGTGGTTCGTCACCTGCCCGTGGTCCCTGCCGACACCACGCCCGTCCACGGTGCGCGCGGGGTGCGGCGGCGTCTACGCTCGGATTCCACCCTTCAGCGCACCCGCAGGGAGTGCATCCGTGCCACCGCCACCGTGCCGCCGCGCGACCGCCGTCCGAGTCCGTCCGCCCCGGAGCGCCCCGTGAGGGCGCGCGGCCCCCGGCGCCTGGGGCGGCTGCGGCCGGAGGACCCCGCCGCGCTGGGTCCCTACCGGTTGGTCGGACGGATCGGCTCGGGTGGGATGGGCACCGTCTACGCGGGGGTGGCCGACGGCATCGACGGCTACCTGGCGGTCAAGGTGGTCCACGGCGAGTACGCGGCCGACCCTGGGTTCCGCCGCACCTTCGCCCGCGAGGCCAGGCTGCTGGTGCGGGTGGACAGCCCGTGCGTCGCCCGCTTCGTCCACGCCGACGTGGAGGCCGAACGGCCGTGGCTGGTCACCGAGTTCGTCGCCGGGCCGACCCTGCGCCACCACGTGGAGCGGTTCTCCGCCCTGCGCGGCGGCATGCTGCTGGGGTTGGCCGCGGGGACGGCGGAGGCGCTGTGCGCCGTCCACTCCGCGGGGATCGTGCACCGCGACTTCAAGCCGAGCAACGTCATCCTCTCCGCGACCGGGCCGAAGGTGCTGGACTTCGGCATCGCCCAGGCCGACGAGGACCCCACCCTGCCCCTGCGGCTGCGCCGGGCGTACCGGCGGGCGCGGGAGCGGGGGGTGGATCCGCCGCGGCGGCCGCTGCGTCCCGGAGGCCCGGACGCCGCCGCGCGGACGCGCCGCCCGCTGGTGGGCACGCCCGGGTGGATCAGTCCCGAGCAGTACCGGGGGCAGCCGGTCACCGAACGCTCCGACGTGTTCCTGTGGGGCGCCCTGGTGGGGTTCGCGGCGGCCCGCCGCGACCCGTTCGGGCACGGTTCTCCCCGGGAGTTGGCGCGCCGGGTGGTGGCCGAGTCCCCGGACCTGGCCGGCCTGCCTCCGGGGCTGGCGCGGCTGGTGTCGGCGGCCCTGGCCAAGGACCCCGCCGACCGGCCGCGGCCCCCCGAACTGCTCGCCGAGGTCCTGTCGTTGGCCGGGAGGGCGCCTGAACCGGGAGCGAGCGGGCGGCAGCGGGTCCGGGAGTTGTTGGCGCAGGAGTGGACGGGGGTGTCGGCACGCCCGCCCCGGCCGCCGCGCAGGCCGCTGTCGGACTGGCTGCGGTGGGGGAGGTGAAGACGGAACGACCCCGGTGGGATGCGCCGCGCGGGGCGGCGGCCCACCGGGGTCCGCTGTGCGCCATCAGGGACTCGAACCCCGAACCCGCTGATTAAGAGTCAGCTGCTCTGCCAGTTGAGCTAATGGCGCCCGCCCGAAGACCCGGGTTCTCCGTGGCGACGTAGAGAACTCTACCCGATGTGCGGAGTGGACGGTGCGGCCGGTTCGGTCGCGGGGGCGGTCCCGGCGGCACGGCGGGAGCGCAGCATCCCGATCGGGACCAGCGACAGGACGGACAGTGCGGCCGAGACGGCGTAGCTCAGGGTGAAAGCCCACTCCTGCGGGTACGGGGCGCCCCGCGGTGTGCCCAGGACCAGCACGGCCGCGGCGAGTTGGGCGACGACCGCCATGGACACGTGGCGCACGATGGTGTTGACCCCGTTGGCTCCGCCGAGCTGGTCGAGGGGGACGGCATCGGCGAGCAGCGCGGGCAGCGCCGTGTAGACCAGGCCGCCCGACAGGCCGACCACCGCGCCGCCGAGCACCAGCAGCTCCGGGTGGCCTCCTCCCGCGGCGAGCAGCGCCAGCCCGCAGCCGCCTGCCGCCGCGCCGAAGAACAGGGGCGGCCGCGTCCCGAACCGGGCGACCAGCCGCCCGGCCACCGGTCCCGCGACGGTGGACAGCAGTGCCGTCGGCAGCAGGAACAGCCCCGCGCGGTCCACGCCGACGCCCAGCCCCGCTCCGCTGCTCTCCGGCAGCTGCACCGCCTGCGGGATGAGGAAGAACATGGTGCTCTGGCCCGCGGACACCAGGAAGGTGACCAGGTTCGCCGCCCAGACGTCGCGCTGCCGCAGCAGCGCCAGGTCGACGAGCGGCTGGGCGACCCGGTTCTCCACCACGAGCAGCAGCGCGAACGCCACCGCCCCGACGGCGAGCAGGCCGAGGGTCCACGGTCCGGCCCAGCCCCACTCCTCGGCCCGGCTGACCGCGACGAGCGGCCCGCCCAGGGCCGCGCTGAGCAGGATCGAGCCCAGCCAGTCGACGCCGCCGCCCCGTGCGCCGCGGTCGGCGGGGACCAGGCACGCGACGGCCAGCAGCGCCAGCAGCGCCACGGCGGCGGTGACGCCGAACAGTCCGCGGTGTCCGAAACTGCTCGCGAGGAGTCCGCCCAGCAGCAGTCCCAGCGCCCCGCCGACTCCGAACATGGCGCTGATCATCCCCATGCCCAGCGCGGCCCGGCCGCGCGGCAGCTGCGCGCCCAGGATGGAGTAGGCCAGCGGGAAGACTCCGCCCGCGGCGCCCATGATCACCCGGCCCGCGACGATCGGCGCCAGGGAGTCCCCCGCCGCCGCGAGCGCGGCGCCGGCGACGAAGACCGCCAGGACCGCGCAGAGCACCCGCTTGCGGCCGAACAGGTCGCCCAGCCGTCCCGCGAGCACCGTGAGCCCGGCCGAAGACACGAAGAACCCGGTGACCAGCCAGGCGACCTGGCTGGGGCTGCTTCCCGTGGTCTGCTGGACGTGCGGCACGACCGGGACGATCGTGGTCTGCGCGGTGGCGTAGGCGAATGCGGCGAGGACCAGCGGCGCGACGACCCGGAACGCGGAGACGGGGGTTGTTTCGGATGACCGCGCCATACACCTCTCCTACCGACCGGAAGGTCGGACTCCAGATGTCCCATCACAGGACGATAGAGGGTACGGCTCTCCCCGCGGTCGACCGGGTGGGTGGTTTCCCGCGCCCGGGCGCGGGAGAGCACCCGTCCGCTCAGAGGGGGAGTCCCAGCGGCTCCCGCAGCCGCTCCAGGTTGTTCTGCGTGATCGTCCACAGTCTCTGCTGGCACTTGGCCACGTCGTCGACGGCCGCCCGGTGGTCGTCGAGCAGGGCCGAGGCCCGTTCGACGAGGACCGCGCCGAGCCGGCGGTCGTGGACGGACACCCCCCACTCGGGGCGTCCGACGTCGTCGAGGAAGTAGGCGAGCTTGGGGTGCGAGACCAGGCTGAGGATGGGGGTGCCGCAGCCGAACGGGATCATCCCGGCGTGCCCGCGCATGCCGATCACCAGGCGGCAGTCGGTGTAGGTCTCCCGGACCTCGGTGGTGGTCATGTCGTACATCGGCACCACGGGCAGGGTGATCCCGTGCTCGCGCCGCAGGTCGAACACGAACTTCTCGTCGTCGGCGATGTGCGCGGCGTACCGCACCTCGGCGCGCCCCCGCAGCGCGGTGACCGCGCGGGCCATCTGGTCGAGGAAGTTCCCGTAGTCGTACCCGAAACGCAGCCCGGAACGGTCGTAGGCGCAGTTGAGCAGGACGGTCTCGGCGCGCTCCGCCGGTTCCCGCCAGTCCGCGACCAGGTGGCGGGCGACCGTGGTCGGACAGGGCTGGTACACCACCCGCTCGGCCAGGTCGCCCGGGAGCAGCGCCCGGACCCGCTCGATCGACCCGTGGTTGCGCAGCCCGAAGAAGACCGACCGGTCCGCCAGCAGGCGCAGGCTCTCCGTGAAGCGCCGGTAGGAGTAGCCCTGCCCCTCGAACGCGTTGTACCCCACGGCGAACACCACGAGGGGGACGGTGATCTGCCGCAGCACCGCGTCGGGCACGTTCCACTGCCAGCGGCTGTTGCCGTTGGGCGAGGTGTCGGGGATGAACAGTCCGCCGCCCCCGACCACCACCCCCCGCCGGGCGTTGACCTCGCGCAGCGCCGAGGCGTCGAAGAGCCGGTGGACGTGGACGGGGTGCCAGCGCGCGGCCGAGGTGTCGGAGTCGAAGACCAGCCGCACCGCCTCGGGCAGCACCTTGTCCCCCGCGTTGCCCTGGTCGTCCATGTAGAACGCCACGTGCGCGAACTGGCGGGCGGGGTCGGCCGTGACCGCGGCGCGGCGTTCCTCGGCCCGGGCCCGCCGCAGCAGCAGCCTGCTCTTGCGGTCGGTGGGGTCGGCGTCCAGGCCCGCGACGGCGTGGGCGACCTGGCGTCGGCGGTCCCCCCGGATCCAGGCGCACTCGGCGAGCAGACCGAACGCGCTCGCGGCGGTCCCGGGGTCCCGGCTGGCCAGCAGCAGGCGGGCCTCAGCCTCGGCGTAGTGCGACACCGCCATCAGGGCGCGCCCCAGGGCCAGGTTGACGCGCGGGTCCAGCACCCCCCTGGGGTCGCGGACGCGCCGCAGCACCTCCACGGCCTGCTCGTAGCGGCCCAGCGAGTGCAGCGCGGTCCCCGTGGCCAGCAGCACCGCGGCGTCGGCGCCGTACTCCTCGGTCAGCCGGGTCCCGTAGTGCACCACCAGTTCGGGGTGCCTGTCGCCGGGCAGCGCGCAGAAGGCGCGGTAGAACTCCTGGTCGTCCAGGTCGTAGCGGTGCCACACCGCTTCGGCGCGGTCGTAGCCGGCCTCGCCGCCCCGCCAGGGCTTGTGCCGCCCGGCGAAGTGCAGCACGCGCACGTCGTCGGGGACGGGCAGGTCGCCGTCCAGACGTTGTTTCACGAAGTTGAAGCGCGGGTCGAGGCGGACGAAGCCGCCGCCGAGTGCGGCGTTGAGCACGCCCCGGCCGCGGTGCTCCACGGTGTGGCCGCCCGAGCGGCCGATCTCGTCGAGGCGTTCGGCGAACTCCCCGGTCAGGTACTCGCGGTTGACCACCAGCAGGCCGCTGTCGAGCTGTCCGGGGCCTCCCTCGGCGGGGTACCGCTCGACCGCGGCGAGGCCCTCGCGCAGTTCCAGCAGCTCGCGCAGGTCCTTCAGGACCACCAGGTCGGTGTCGAGAACGATGAGGGTGTCGTGGCCGGCCGGTCGGAAGGCGTCCAGGAAGAAGTAGGACCCGCGCGCCGGGGAGCCGTCCCCGTCGCCCCCGAGGTAGGCGTCGTAGCGCGTCGGGTCGACCCGCCGCGGCACGATCCGCGGGTACAGCCGCCGGATCGCCGAGAAGGCCGCGGGCCCCAGTCCATCGTGGAGCACCACGTAGTCCGGGCAGATCCCCGGATTGCTCAGCACCAGGCTGCGCAGCAGGACCAGGAAGCCGGGCAGGTGCTCCTCGTCCACGTAGGAGGCGAAGGCGACGCGCCGCTTCCCCACGGGCGTCGCGCGGCCGGTCTGCTGGGTCGTCGGGTCGCTCATCGCAGCGAGATCCTCGTGTCCGTCATCTTCGTGGCGTGGGCCCGCACCCACTCCTTCTCGTACCGGTGGGCGTCCGTTCCGTCGACGTCGAACCCGACCAGGTCGATCACCGGGTTGACGTCGAGGAAGTCGAGGAGGCGGAGCATGGCGAAGCCGGAGGTCGGCGCGGCGGGGGCCGCGTCGTCCCCGACCAGTGCGCGGTCGGCGACCGGTCGGCGCAGGCTGCGGTCGTTGACGTAGCGCTGCGCGCCCGGGACCAGCGCGCGGATCGACCGCTGCCAGGCGTGCTGCAGGCGGCCGAGGACGATCCGGATCGTGACGGGCTCGCCCCAGTTGCGGGTGTGCCCGTGGTCGGAGACGTGGATGTCGGTGCGCACGCCGGTGAACGGCGCGTCGATGGTGTAGGAGTCGAACCGCACGACCAGGTCGTAGGAGTCGATCTCGGCGCCCGTCGGGGAGCGGCGCAGCAGTTCGGAGTCGGCGACCAGGCAGACGCTGCGGCCCTGGACGAGGTTGCGGAAGTCGCTGACCCCGATGACCCGGGTACCGCCCAGTTCGGGGTCCGCCATCGGCCGGGTGCGCCCCGCGCGGAGGTGGCCGGTGACCGCCTCCACCAGCGCCGTGGACTCCGCCAGCAGCTCGGGGTCGGCCGCGGCGAGGATGCCGAGGTAGTCGGTGAGGGCGGCGCGCGTCCGGACGTCCGACCGGTCCTGTTCGACGAACCGCGCCAGGGCGTGCGCCAGCAGCGGCCGCGCCTCCTCCCAGTTCCCCTGGTCGCGCAGGGCGAGCCCGGTGGTCCACGCCTCCTCGGCCGGGGTGTCGGCGGCGGGGGCCGCCGCGTCGCCGGCCTGCTCCCGCAGCAGTTCGGCGATACGCCGCAGGGCCGGTCCGCGGTCGCGCAGCTCCGCCACGCGCGCGCCGACGCCCAGGTCGTCGCCGGGGACGAGGGCCAGGTACTCCTGGTGCGCCTCGATCGCCTCCGCGACGTTCCCCCGCGCCTCCAGGGTGCGGGCGCGCAGCCGCCAGGCGGCACGGGACGCGGGCTTGGCGGTCAGGACCGTGTCGCAGGCGCGCAGGCTGAGGTCGGTCAGTCCGGCCCGCAGCGCCCGGTCCCCCGCGTGCAGGACGGCGTCCAGCATCCCCGGGTCGACCACGGTCCACAGCTGCTGCCCGGTGTGCAGTGCGCGAGCGCGCTCCGGGTCGGCCAGCAGCGCGGTGCACCGTTCGGTCAGGGCCCCGACCGCCTCCCGCAGCCGTACCAGGTCGGCCGACCTGGCGGTCCGGACGCAGCGGCCGTGGCCGACGAACCGGTGGACGCAGTCCAGCAGCGCTTCCAGCGCCTCCAGCGCCGCGGACGCATCCGCGCCGTCCCGGCGCGCCGTGTCCGCGCGGCCCGCGATCTGTCTGAGCCAGCCGGTCCGGTGCTTGAACATGGTCCTCCCGAGCGGATGTGTCCTGTGCCGGGGCGGCGGCCCGCCCTGTCGCGGGGCGAACGGGCCCCGGGGGACGAGGGAAAGACCATTGATCCAGTGCGGGGTGGCACCCGGGTGTACTCACGGCGAAGAACAGGCCAACACCGGTGGTCGACCGGTACCGCTGGGCGTGTCCCCTCCGGAAAAGCAGAAACCCCGGTGCCGCGACTCTGGTGAGCCGTCACACCGGGGGGAGTGAACCGGGTGCGCCATCAGGGACTCGAACCCCGAACCCGCTGATTAAGAGTCAGCTGCTCTGCCAGTTGAGCTAATGGCGCGTTCCGTGCGGATCAGCGTCGTGCCGTTCCGACGCTGGTAACTTTAGCAGTCTCCGGGACCGCCCGCGAACGGATTCGCCCCGTTCGCCGTCGGTGCCCGCCGCGGGGACGGGCACCCGGCGGCCGGTGGTCGTCGTCATGTCAGGCCGTCAGGACCCAGAAGACGATGAGGCCGATCACCAGGACCGCGGCGACGCCCACGCCGACGTAGACGAGGATCGGGCGGCGGGGTTCGACCTCCTCTTCTTCCCTGTTCTCGGCAACGAACCGCTGGAACTTCTGGGTCGAGCCGGCCGGGTCGAGCTCTTCTTCGTTGTTGTACGACATGAGTCAGACACTAGCGACTCCACCGGAGTGCTCGGCCCGTTCCGGACGGTTTTCCCGAACGTCTTGCGGGCCCGCCCGGAATTCGGGGACGGCCGCCTCAGCCGCGGCGGGCCTGGTCGAGCAGTTCCGCGTGGAGCCGTTCGGAACTGCCCGCACGGCGCAGTGCCAGGGCCGCGGCCCCGTACTCACCGGGCACGGCGACCACCGGGCGCACGCCGTAGCGCTCCTGCAGGGCCCTGCGCACCCGTTCGGCCACGGGCCCCTCGCGCAGCACCGCTCCGGCGAGCACCAGCGGAGCCCGGACCGGTTCGGCCACCACCGCGGCCAGGCTCCGCAGCAGCCGTGCCGCCGCCTCGGAGACGATCTCCAGGGCAGCCCCGTCGCCCTCCTCGGCCGCGGCGCACACCCGGGGCGCCAGGGCGCCGAGCTCGGCGGGGGCCACGGAGTAGGCGGCCCCGACGAGCGCCTGGCGGCTGCCGGCCGGGACGCCGAGGGCGGACGCCAGAGTCTCGGTGAGAACCGTGTCACATCCGCGGCCGTCCAGGGCGGCCAGGGCGGCCCGCAGTCCGCGGACGCCCAGCCACACGGCCGACCCCTCGTCCCCCAGCAGCCAGCCGTACCCGTCGCAGCGGCGTTCGATCCGGCCGTCGCGCACGGCGGCGGCCACCGCACCGGTGCCCGAGACGAGCACCGCTCCGCTCGCCTCGGCGGTGCCGGCCGCGAACGCCACCACGATGTCGTCCCCGACCTCGGGCCGTCCGGGCAGGTCCAGGGCGTGCCAGGCCCGCAGCACGGTCTCCTCGGTGCGGGCCAGGCCCGCGGCCCCCGCCCCGGCCACCCCGAACACCGCTTCCACGACGCTGACCGGTCCCGCCTCGCGCAGCGTCGCGGTCACCGCGTCCGCGAAGGCCACCGCGGGGTCGGCGCTGGAGCGCTGGTTGGCCCCGCCCGCCCGCCCGCGTCCGCGGATCCTGCCGTCGAGGCCGACCACGAGGCAGCGGGTGTGCGTCCCGCCCGCGTCCACTCCGAGGACGACTTCCTCTCCCATGTCCCGCAACCCTACAGACGGACGCCCCGTGCCTCCGGAGGGCACTCCGCGGTTTTCCCCGCCGCAGGGGCCTCATCCGTGGTGTCCGCGGGGCCGGAGGCGACGGATACGGCGCACGGTCCGCGCCGAGCACGTACGCTTCCTTCTCCCGGTCGCTGTCGCCCGACTCCTCCACAACTCTCCACAACTGAGGTGGACCGCTGCGGGTAGGGGCGACTTCGACGGAGCCCGCCGTCGCCCCGGACACGGGTGGGGCGGCTTCCGGATCACACTTATGTAGCAACCAAAACCAACCTTTGCTCCCTTACACCCATTGACGGGAGCCCTCGAAAGAAAGAAACTTTCCAACATGAACCAGACGGCAAAGAGAAACGACAGCAACGGGGCCCCCTCCGCCCAGGACGGAGCCACGCCCAGCACCGTGCTGAAGATCCGCTCGCTGCTGCCGTCCCTGGCACCCGCCGAACAGCGCGTCGCCCAGCGGATCATCGACGACCCCGAACGGGTGGCCGCCTCCTCCATCACCCAACTGGCCCGCGACTGCGACACCTCCGAGGCCACCGTCATCCGGTTCTGCCGCACCATCGACTTCGCCGGCTACCGGGACCTGCGGCTGCGGCTGGCCGCCGAGGCCGGCCAGGCCCGGGGCGCGCGCGGCGGAGCCCAGGAGCTCACCGGAGACATCAACCCCGACGACACCCTCGTGACCGTCGTCCAGAAAATCGCCTACGCCGACGCGCGCGCGGTGGAGGACACCGGCTCCCAACTGGACGTGCAGACCCTCCAACAGGTCATCGAACTGCTCGCCGGAGCGCGCCGCATCGACATCTACGGCGTCGGCGCGAGCGCCTTCGTCGCCTCCGACTTCCAGCAGAAACTGCACCGCATCGGCATGATCTCGCACGCCTGGACCGACGCCCACGCCATGCTGACCAGCGCGGCGGTGCTGCGCGGCGGCGACGTGGCCGTGGGCATCTCCCACAGCGGCGCCACCGGCGACACCGTCAGCGCGCTCGCCGAGGCGCGCCGCAGGAAAGCCTCCACCGTGGCCATCACCAACTTCCCCCGCTCGGCCATCAGCGAGGTCAGCGACCACATCCTCACCACCGCGGCCCGCGAGACCACGTTCCGCTCCGGCGCGACCGCCAGCCGTCTGGCGCAGCTCACGGTGGTCGACTGCGTGTTCGTCGGCCTCGCCCAACTGCGCTACGCCGACACCCAGGAGGCGCTGGCGGCCACCTACGAGGCGGTACGCGGCCTGCGCGTCTCCCGGGAGGACCGGCGCCGATCCTAGGAGGCGCGATGTGCCCCGCCGCAGAGGGCCCGAACAGCACGGACACGAGACAGCGGTAGGCGGTGACCGGAGCACGGTCGCCACTGGCGAAGGAGACGAGATGCGATCCGCACCGATAGAGATCGTGCGTGTCCCCACCGAGGCGCGCAACAGCGGCACCAACGACATCGACCTACTGCCCACCGTGGACATACTGCGGCTGATCAACTCCGAGGACGCGACCGTGCCCCACGCCGTGGCGGCGGTCCTGCCCGAACTCGCCAGGGCCGTCGACCTCGGCGTGGCGGCGCTGCGCGGCGGCGGGCGGGTGCACTACTTCGGGGCCGGCACCTCGGGCCGGCTCGCCACCATGGACGCCGCCGAACTGCCCCCCACCTTCGGCATCGCCCGCGACCGGGTGGTCGCCCACCACGCGGGGGGCGCGGAGGCGCTGGTCCACGCCCGCGAGGGCGTCGAGGACGACTACGCCGGCGGATGCGCCGACGCCGCCACCGTGACCGCCGCCGACCTGGCGGTGGGCCTGACCGCGAGCGGACGCACCCCGTACGTGGCCGGGGCGCTGCACCGCGCCCGTGAGGCGGGCGCCCGCACCGTGCTCGTCACCGCCGACCCGCACTCCGCGCTCGCCGCGGACGTGGACGTGCACGTCGGCGTGGCCACCGGGGCCGAGGTGATCGCGGGCTCCACCCGGATGAAGGCGGGCACCGCGCAGAAGCTCGTGCTCAACACCTTCTCCACCGCGGTCATGGTGCGCCTGGGCTACACCTACTCCAACCTGATGGTCGGGGTGGTGGCCACCAACGCCAAGCTGCGCGGACGCATGGTCACCATCCTCACCGAGGCCACCGGCCTGTCCGAGGAGGTCTGCGCCGAGGCGCTGAGCCGCGCCGACGGCGACACCCGCATCGCCCTGGTCTGCCTGCTCACCGGCGTGGACGTGCCCACCGCGGCCGACGCCCTGCACGCCGCGCACGGATCGGTGCGCGCGGCGCTGCGCGCCCTCGCCCGGCCGTGAGCCGTGCGGTCCGCCCCGGCGGTCCGGTCAGCCGGACCGCTCCGCGGCCAATGCCTCGTCCACCGAGGTCTCGCGGGGGCCGAGGAAGGTCGGCTCCGGGCGCACCGCCATGTCGAACAGCGCCTTGACCGCCGCGGGGACCTCCCGCGCGTGCCCGTACAGCATGGCCGGGGCGCGGTCGTCCCACGCCGGATCGCCGACGCCGACCGCGTCCAGACCGGCCGTCCGGCACAGCGCGACCGCGCGGGGCAGGTGGAAGGTCTGGGTGACCACGGTGACCGCCTCCACCCCGAAGACCTCGCGGGCCCGCACGCACGACTCCCAGGTGCTGAACCCCGCGTGGTCGCGCGCGACCTTCACCGCCGGCACCCCGGCGGCGACCAGGTGGTCGTACATCGTGTCGGTCTCGTTGTAGTGCTCCCGGCTGTTGTCCCCGCTCACCAGCACCGCCTCGACCAGACCCGAACGGTACAGTCCG
>Ga0079224_100001502_pt1 | contig 26979 bp, 22 predicted proteins | sample Stecom2015_FD_80414 | JGI IMG/M metagenome (GOLD analysis project Ga0079224, IMG submission 80414) | Agricultural soil microbial communities from Utah to study Nitrogen management - Steer compost 2015 | ecosystem: Environmental > Terrestrial > Soil > Agricultural land | place: USA: Utah... | reverse complement strand
GTTTCGCGTGTCAGAAGGAAGATGGCGGCAAAGGCGCGCCTCGGCACTTCATTGGCGACACAGATGGTCGCCAGCGCCTCGCCACCCGCTTCATAGATCATGCGGCGGACGAGGTTCGTGCGGAGCTGGCTCAGACGTGCGATGCCCGCTTCGAACTCGGAGATCCTTCCATCTTCCAGCAGCTTCACCAGTGCATCGGGCGTCGTGAGCATATCCGCTGCAGCCTCTGCGCCAGAAGCCTCCTGCACACCGCTTCGCCCTCCCAGTGTGCGGGAAGCCTCCTCCACCGCGTACTGAAGGGCATCGTCGAGCACGACCTCGTCAATCCTCTGTTTCTCCAGGATGTGCTGGCGGAGAGCAACGCTGCACCAGAGGCAAAGGCGTCGGACAAGGCCGGCCGGCAGGTCCTCGGCTTCGACCGCCGGCGCTGGCGCGGTATCGGTCGGTCTGAAGAAATAGCGATGCGCCGCTCCTTCCGGTGCTCGGGCTGCCGGGCCGAGCGCCTCCGCGAGTAGTTCCTCGCGGTCCTCTCGCGGACCCTCCGCGCGCGCGAGGGTCAACTGATGTTGCAGGGCTTTGTGGTAGAGCGCCTCGACCAGCTCGATGTCGCCGAGAACACCGCTGTCGGCCAGGACGGAATAAGCGATCGAATGCGATCCGCCGGACAGATACCCGATCGCAGCATGCGGGGCGTCCGCCAGTGACCCGAGGTAGCTCGCGAGCTGCGAGCGCACCACCGTCTCGATCCGATCCACCAGGGATCGAGCCATGTCGTGCATCAGGATGCGGTCCGACTGCGTCAGAACGCGCTCGCGGCCGTTGAAAAGGTCCTGAGCGATGGCCTGCAGCCTGTCTCTGGCGGTGTTGGAGCGATCGCGCGCGAGGTTCAGGAGGCCTATGACCTGGCGGTCCGGGTGCTGCGGATCCATTCCGGCGCATCCTGCTGTGTCACTGTCTTGCGGGGTGCAAGGCAGGTTGCATAGGGTTGGCGGACGAGGCCAATCTAACGGAGGTTCGTTGACAAACCGTAAAGCGAGGGTCTGTCATCGACAGGCGGGCAAGACAGTGCCACGCGTTTACGCGCGCTTAACCGGGCGCCTGTACTGAGATGGGAACGTAAAGTCCCTCGCTCGCGAGCCCAGGTCCCATGCAGATACCGTCGTCGGGGAGCATCTTCAGCGCACTCAGTAGCCTTACCGGCCCGACCACGCCGTCGCGCGGCGTCGGCGAGGTGGGCCAGCCTGCTCCTGCACGACCGGCTGCCCCGGTTCAGCACCCCGGCGCCGTCAAACAGGCGGCGGCAGTTCAGCCAGCCGCCCAGCACACGCGTGACACTCCCCCGCCCTCCAACCTGCCTCGCGGAAGCCTCCTGAACATCAAAGTGTGAGGCGCGGCAAAGACAGGCTGTCCCGAACGGAAAGGGCCCCGACTTTTGTCGGAGCCCTCCTTAGCACCCTTGGGAAGAACAGGTCTCAGTTGCTCGTGCCCATGCCCGTGGCGGGGGGCGTCGTGCCCTGCTGCATTTGGGCGTTTGATGCGGCATCCTCGCTCTGCTTGTCCTCCAGCGTCTTGAAGGTCGGCGCGTTCTCGAGTTGCTCCTTCGTCATCGAGACCATGATTTCTTCGCCCGCCTCGCTCGAACGGATCTGGAGCTGATCCCAGGCCAGGGCGACGTTCTTCGAGCCGATCCCGAGGAAGCCGCCGACCGCGACGACTGCCGCCTCGATCCGGCCGTCTTCACTGAACACGAGGTCGTTGATCTTGCCGATGCTCTCGTCTTCCGCATTCTTGACGTCTGCACCGATCAACTTGTCGGCGCGCCATTGGTCTTCGCTCTGATCTGTCAGGAAGGTCTCGCCGCTGGCGGTGGAGCCTGCGGCTCCGGTTGTCGCCGTGCTTGCACTATCCTGGGTAGTGCCCATGCTCCCGGATGATGCGGCTCCGCTCTCCGCTGCGGTGCCCGAGCTGGCGGCGGAATCGCCGGCGCCGCTGGTGCCCGTTGAGGTACTGTCCGTCTGCTCTGCGGCGGGGGACATCGTGCTGGGGCTGGCGCTGCCGGCTTGGTCGGATTGTGCGTAAGCCGGGGCGGCCATCAGCGCCAATACGGCTGCGGTCGAAAGAAAGTGCTTCAGCATCGCGCTAGCTCCTGTCTATCAGCGGATCACCAGCTTTAACCCCAGAATGAAGAAGTGGTTCCCATCCGCGAGTGAGATCAGCGAGAGGACAAGAGGCCGGGGAGCCGTCGGCAAGAGAACGGTTCTGCCGGACAAGTCATGTCGTCGTCACGGGTTCGCTGGCGGCGTTGGAATTGCTGCCCGATACTCGCCATGTACTCACCGATCATAGGAGCTGGTGGCAGGTACTCGTTTCGGCCCAGGCGAGGGGAACGGTGTACGGCGCCGTGCTGTATCCGCAATAATGCCCGAGTCTGGGGATCGCCACTTTCAGGCGAACCGGAGAACCGGATGCGCCGCCGAGCACGGGCTGGGCTCTCGGAGCATGTCGAACCGAACTGGACATGCTTACAACTCTCGCGGTCCGCTGGACGATCCGCTATACGTGCCGGCCTGCTGCGGATTCGGTCTCAGGAGGTCCAGGAGCGTGGCGCTCGTCGTATACAATACTCTCACGCGCCGGGAGGAGGAATTCTCCCCGATCGACCCGTCCAATGTGCGGATGTACGTCTGCGGGCCGACGGTCTACGACCTCGCGCATATCGGTAACGCGCGGCCGGTGGTCGTGTTCGACCTGCTTTACCGCCTGCTAAAGCGGCGGTACCCGCGTGTGACCTATGTCCGCAACATCACCGACGTCGAGGACAAGATCAACGCGGCGGCGCGCGCGAACGGAGAGTCGATCCGAGCGCTGACCGAGCGCACCGCCAAGGCCTTCCACGAGGACATGGCCGCGCTGAATGCGTTGCCTCCCGATCACGAGCCGCGGGCCACCGAGCACATCCACGACATGATCGCGATGATCCAGACGCTGATCGAGAGCGGTCATGCTTACGTCGCGGACGGGCACGTCCTGTTCAGCGTACCGTCGATGCCGGAATATGGGACGCTGTCGCGGCGAAATCGGGACGAGCTAGTCGCCGGCGCGAGGGTGGAGGTGGCCCCCTACAAGAAGGATCCGGCGGACTTCGTCCTCTGGAAGCCGTCCGCAGAGGATGACCCGGGCTGGGAGAGCCCCTGGGGTCGAGGCCGACCCGGGTGGCACATCGAATGCTCGGCGATGAGCGCGGCACATCTCGGCGAGACCTTCGACATTCACGGCGGCGGGCTGGACCTGATTTTCCCGCACCACGAGAACGAAATCGCGCAGAGCGTATGTGCCCATGGCGGCCGGCCGTTCGTGCGCTACTGGATGCACAACGGCTACGTCATGGTGAACGGCGAGAAGATGTCGAAGTCGCTCGGCAACTTCTTCACGGTGCGCGAGTTGCTGGACGAGGCGCCGGGCGAGGCGATCCGGCTCGCACTTCTCTCGGCCCACTATCGCCAGCCGCTCGACTTCACTCGCGAGCTGCTGGCGCAATCGAAGCAGACGCTGGACCGGTTCTATCTGGCGCTCCGCAGCGCGCCGGTCGACGATGCGGCCGACCCCGACCCCGACCCCGGCCTGATCGCAAGGATCGAGGCGGCGCTCGATCAGGACCTGAACACGCCGCAGGCGATCGCCGAATTGCACGAGATCACGACCCAGCTGAACAAGGCCAGAGCCGCAGAGAAGGCACGTCTGCGCGCAACGCTGGTGGCGGGTGGCGCACTGCTCGGCCTTCTCGAGGGGGATCCGGAAGCGTGGCTGAAAGGTGGGGCGCGGCCCGGCAGCCTGACCGATGACGAAATCGAGGCGATGATCGCCCGGCGGATCGAGGCGCGCAGGAACCGCGATTTCGCCACCGCCGACAACATTCGCGACGAGCTGCTGGCACAAGGGATTCACCTCGAGGACGGGCCCGGCGGCACCTCCTGGCGGCGGGGTTGAGCTGGTGGCTTCCCATGCACGGCACCCACTCAGTCGTTGCGCGACCCTGAGCCGGTATCGCGAGGAACCAAAGCCGACGCGGCAATCCAGCCCGGTCGCCGCCGCCCCGTGGGCGTGGATTGCCGCGCTCCCTCCGGCCGCTCGCGATGACGGCGTTCTCGTGGCCATGAACCAGCCGAGCATTCTCCGCGCCGACGGAGCCGAGCCATGACCGACCGACGCATCTATCTCTTCGATACCACCCTTCGCGACGGGAACCAGACCCAGGGCGTGGACTTCGGCGTCCCCGATAAGGTCGCAATCGCGCGAGAGCTCGACCAACTCGGGATCGATTATGTCGAAGGCGGCTGGCCGGGGGCCAACCCGACCGACGACGGTTTCTTCGACGCACCGCCGCGGCTTCCCCGTGCCAGGCTCACCGCCTTCGGCATGACCCGGCGCGGCGGCCGAAGTGCCGCGAACGACCCGGGGCTCGCCGTCACGCTCCGCTCGAAGGTCGACACGATCTGTCTCGTCGGCAAGTCGCACGCGCGCCATGCTGAAGTCGCCCTCGGCGTCAGCCGGGAGGAGAACATTCAGATGATCGCCGACAGCATCGGCGAGGTCGTCCGGCGCGGCAAGGAGGCCCTGTTCGACGCCGAGCACTTCTTCGACGGCTACAAGTACGACGCCGGTTACGCGCTCGAATGCCTCAGAGCGGCACACGGTGCCGGCGCCCGATGGGTGGTGTTGTGCGACACGAACGGCGGCGCGCTCCCGGACGAGGTGGAGCGCATCGTCGGAGAGGTGACGAGCGTGATCCCGGGCACGAGCCTGGGCATCCATACCCATGACGACACCGGCAATGCGGTCGCCAACAGTCTGGCCGCAGTGCGTGCCGGGGCGCGCCAGATACAGGGGACCTTGAACGGTTTGGGCGAGCGCTGCGGCAATGCCAACCTCGTCTCGATCATCCCGACGCTGATGCTGAAGATGGGCTACGAGACCGGCGTGACGGAAGAGGGGCTGCAGCGCCTGACCCACGTCTCGCGTCTGCTCGACGACCGGCTCAACCGACCTTCCAACCGGCACGCGCCCTACGTCGGAGCGTCGGCCTTCGCGCACAAGGCGGGACTGCACGTATCGGCGGTAGAGAAGGACCCCTCCTTCTACGAGCATATCGAGCCGGCCAAGGTCGGGAACGTGCGGCACATCGTCGTCTCTGACCAGTCCGGCCGCGCCAACGTTCTCGCCCGCTTTCGCGACCTCGGCATCGCCCTCGACGCCGGCGACGACAAGATCCGCCGGCTGGTCGAGCTGGTGAAGCAGCGCGAATTCGAGGGATATGCCTATGACGGTGCCGAGGCCAGTTTCGAGCTGCTGGCGCGGCGGATGCTGGAGTCCGTACCCGAATATTTCCGCCTCAACAGCTTCCGGGTGATCGACGAGCGCCGTTACAACGCGCAGGGGGACCTCGTCACCATGTCCGAGGCGACGGTGAAGGTGCAGGTCGGAGAGGCACAGGCGATGACGGTCGCCGAGGGGAACGGACCGGTGAACGCGCTCGACCACGCCCTTCGCAAGGCGTTGACCCCCGCCTATGCCGAGCTCGAGGGGGTGCGCTTGGTCGACTACAAGGTGCGCATCCTCACGCCGACCGCCGGCACCGCCGCCGTCACCCGCGTCATGATCGAGAGCGCGGACGCCAACGACGAGCGCTGGTCGACAGTGGGTGTCTCGGGAAACATCATCAACGCGTCCTACGAGGCGCTGTACGACAGCCTCACCTATAAGCTCTACCGCGAGGGCCGGCGCTGCTGATGGCCGGGACGGACTCCACCCGGGTTCCCGTGGAAGAACCCGGCCCCGCCATCATCCTCGTCGAGCCGCAGCTCGGCGAGAATATCGGCATGGCGGCGCGGGCGATGTGGAATTGCGGGCTGACGGATCTCCGGCTCGTACGGCCGCGGGGCGAGTTCCCCAATCGCTATGCGATCGCGGCGGCCTCTGGCGCGGACATGCTGATCGAACGGGCGCGGCTGTTCGACAGCACGGCTGAGGCGATTGCGGATCTGCATCATGTGTTCGCGACCACCGCCCGCCACCGTGACATGCTCAAGCCGATCGAGACACCGCGCTCGCTGGGGACGACGCTCCGCACGCTGATCGGCCGGGGCGAGGCCTGCGGGGTGCTGTTCGGCAAGGAGCGTACCGGCCTCTCGAACGAGGACGCGGTGCTCGCCCAGACGCTCGTGAACGTGCCGCTCAACCCCGCCTATTCTTCGCTCAACATCGCCCAGGCGGTGCTGCTGATCGGCTACGAATGGTTCCAGGCCGGAGACACGACGCCGCCCCGCGAGATGCCGCTCGGCCATACGCGGCCGGCGACCGCAGCCGAGCTCCAGGGCTTCTACGACCAGCTCGACGAGGCGTTGGAGGCGGCGCAGTTCTACAGGACCGAGGAAATGCGCCCGGTGATGTGGCGGAACGTGCGCAACATCTTCCAGCGCGCCGGCCTGACCGAGCAGGAGGTGCGGACGTTGCGAGGGCTGGTGAGTCGGCTCGCGGGAAGCCGGAAGTAGGGCCGTCCGCTCCGGAATGCCACGACGCTGCGCGCCTCGCGATAACAAACATCATTACCCGAGCCGGTAGCTGGAGACCGCAGGGGCGCTTGTGCGGAACTCCGCCTCCGGCCTATCTTCCGCGCGCTGCAAGCAGAGGAAGATCGAGATGATACCGCGTTACAGCCGCCCCGAGATGGCCAAGATCTGGGAGCCGGAGACGAAGTTCCGGATCTGGTTCGAGATTGAGGCGCACGCTTGCGATGCACAGGCGAAGCTGGGAGTAATCCCCGCCGATGCGGCCAAAGCGGTCTGGGAGCGCGGGCGCTTCGAGGTCGAGCGGGTCGACGAGATCGAGCGCGAGACCAAGCACGACGTGATCGCCTTCCTCACGAATCTCGCCGAGCATGTCGGACCGGAGGCGCGCTTCGTTCACCAGGGTATGACGTCTTCCGACGTGCTGGACACATGTCTGGCCGTTCAACTTGCACGTGCGGCCGACATCCTGCTCGACGATATCGACCGGCTGCTTGCGGTGCTGAAACGGCGTGCCCTCGAGCACAAGACGACGCCTTGTGTCGGCCGTAGCCACGGCATCCATGCCGAGCCGACCACCTTCGGCCTCAAGCTTCTCGGCCACTATGTCGAGTTCGAGCGCAACAGGAGACGCCTCCAGGCGGCGCGGGCCGAGATCGCCACCTGCGCCATCTCCGGCCCGGTCGGCACGTTCGCCAGCATCGATCCTGCCGTCGAGGCGCATGTGGCGGAGAAAATGGGTCTCACCGTCGAGCCGGTCTCGACCCAGGTCATCCCGCGCGACCGTCACGCCATGTTCTTCGCGGTGCTCGGCGTTATCGCGAGCTCGATCGAGCGTCTGGCAACCGAGGTGCGGCATCTGCAGCGCACCGAAGTGCGCGAGGCGGAAGAGTTTTTTTCGGAAGGGCAGAAGGGCTCCTCGGCGATGCCGCACAAGCGGAACCCGGTGCTGAGCGAAAATCTCACCGGCCTCGCTCGCGTGGTGCGCTCCGCGGTCATTCCCGCGATGGAGAACGTGGCGCTCTGGCACGAGCGGGATATCTCGCATTCCTCGGTGGAGCGGATGATCGGCCCGGACGCGACGGTCACCCTCGATTTCGCGCTCAACCGGCTCGTGGGCATGATGGACAAGCTGGTCATCTATCCCGATCAGATGCGGCGCAACCTCGACCAGCTCGGCGGCCTGGTCTTCTCGCAGCACGTGCTGCTCGCCCTGACCCAGGCAGGCATGTCGAGAGAAGACGCCTATCGCACGGTGCAAAGCGGGGCGATGGAGACATGGCGCGAAGGAGGCGACTTCGCGGCGCGTCTCAAGGCCGATCCGGCCGTTCGCGAGCATCTCGCCGAGGACCAGATCGATGCCATGTTCGATCTCGATCACCAGTTCCGCAACATCGATCGCATCTTCGAACGCGTCCTCGGCTAAGGGAGCATGTGGGGCGGCTACCCGCCGGCTCGGGCGCGCCGATATCGTGAATCGGAACGTTCCTCGCCGGGGAGGGTTGGGTAAGCGGCCGGAGCCGGGCTGCTGCGCGGCTACGTCCCACAACTCTCGTACAGGCGGAGGTATTTGCTATGGAGCGCGCGAAGGAGCGGCTGGTCCAATGGCTCAAGGACGCTCATGCGATGGAAGCGCAGGCGGAAACCATGCTGAAGGGCATGGCGAGCCGACTGGAGCATTATGACGAGTTGCGCCATCGGGTGGAGCAGCATGTTCAGGAGACACAGGCGCAGGCGAAAAAGATCGAGCAGTGTCTTGAGCGGTGCGGCGCCGGCACTTCAGCCTTGAAAGACATGGCCGGCAAGACGACCGGCATGGGCCAGGCGCTTAGCGGGTTGTTCGTCGGGGACGAGGTCGTCAAGGGTGCGCTCGCCGGCTACACCTTCGAACATTTCGAGATCGCTTCCTACCAGGCCCTGATCACGACCGCGGAAGCCGCCGGAGAGACTGAAATCGCGGAGGTCTGCCGTGGCATCCTGAAGGAAGAGGAGGCGATGGCGAATTGGGTGCGGGAGCATTTGCCGGTCGTTACCCGCGCGTTTCTTGCGCGCGAGGGGATGGATCAACCCGCCAAGCGCTGAGGCAGGACGGCGCAACGGCTCACTTCCGCGTGCGCTCCCAATCCCAGTCGTGGGTTAGGCCATGCGGACGGGGAACTGGCGGCAATTCGTATATCGTCGTCCGATCTATGCCGATCGATGACGGGTAAGGACCCAGCCACGGGTCCAGGGTCGCAGGCGGCGGGTCGCAGGCGGGGCGATTGATGCCGCAGTCCCATTGATACCCGCCTGGCCGATCCGTCATGACGGAGGCGCGGACATAGGTGCACTCGCATCTGACCCCTGCCTGGCAACTCAATTGGCCGAGCGTCGCCCGTTCGCACTGCGGCGGCGTCTCGGTGGCGCCGCCGGCGGCAGTCCAGATCAGTAGGGCCGATGCGGCCAAAGCCGAGACGGCTCGGCGGGTTCTGATGCGGTTCGACATGACATGTACGCTGTGGAATTTGCCGACAGTGTAGCGGCGGATCTTTCCGGCAGGGTTAACGAGGGCGCTTGACGCGCGCCTTCATTTCCATAATTCTGGAAATATGGAAAAGAAACCCGCCATCGCGGCGCTCGCGTCCCTCGCACATGAAAGTCGGCTCGACATCTTCCGCAGGCTGGTGGAAGTGGGTCCGGCCGGGGAAGCTGCCGGGACGCTCGCGGAGCGGCTCCGCCTGCCGGCGGCCACCTTGTCGTTCCATCTCAGTCAATTGCGGCAGGCCGGGCTGGTGGCGTCCAGGCGAGAAGGACGGTCGATCATCTATTCCGCCGACTTCGAAGCGATGAACGCACTGATCGGCTATCTCACCGAGAATTGCTGCCGTGGCAAAGAGGATTGTTTCGGCACGGCGTGCAGCCCGGCGTTGGCAACCGAACCGGCTTGAGGAGCAGCCATGAAGCGCCTGCACATACATGTTTCCGTCAGCGACCTCGCCGACTCGATCCGCTTCTACGCGACCCTGTTCGGCACGCAGCCGACGGTAGAGAAGCACGACTATGCGAAGTGGATGCTCGACGACCCCTGCGTGAACTTCGCGATCTCGGCGCGTGGCCGCAGTGTCGGCCTGGACCATCTCGGGATTCAGGTCGACTCCCGGGATGAACTGGTCGAGGCCTCGCGGAGGCTCGCTTCGGCGGAGCGTCCGCTCGTCGAGCAGACGGATGCCGCCTGCTGTTATGCCCGGAGCGACAAGGCCTGGATCTCCGATCCTCAGGGCATCGCCTGGGAGACGTTTCACACCCACGGCGACCACACCGTCTATGGTGAAGACGGCATCGACCGTGCCGAGCTGAAGCCGGTTGCAGGGAAGGCTTGCTGCGCGAGACCCGGAACTTCTGAGACCTCGGCACCCTGAATGTGGCCGCTCGACCGCATCCTCACGATCTCGGCAACGTGCGCCGAAGAAGACGCCGCGATCCGCACATGATTCCCTGCTGCCGGTGAAGTGAACGATGGGGCTTTTCGAGCGCTGGCTGTCCCTCTGGGTCGCCCTCTGTATCATTGCGGGCGTGGTGCTCGGCAACATGGTGCCGGAAGTGTTCGGGGCGCTCGCCGCCGTCGAGTACGCCAGCGTCAATCTGCCGGTGGCCATCCTCATCTGGTTCATGATCTACCCGATGATGGTCGGCGTGGACTTCGCCAGCCTCAGGCACATAGGCGACCGGCCGAAGGGCCTCTGCATCACGCTGGTGGTCAATTGGCTCATCAAGCCATTCACCATGGCGGCGCTGGGGCTCCTGTTCTTCGAGGTCCTGTTCCGCGATCTGATCGACCCGCAGGATGCTCGCTCCTACATCGCCGGACTCATTCTGCTCGGGGCCGCACCGTGCACGGCCATGGTGTTCGTCTGGAGCCATCTCACCCGCGGCGACCCGACCTACACCCTGGTGCAGGTGTCGGTGAATGACGTCGTGATGGTGTTCGCGTTCGCCCCGATCGTCGCCTTCCTGCTCGGCGTTGCAGAGATCGTCGTGCCGTGGGAGACGCTGCTGCTTTCGGTGCTGCTTTACGTGATCGTCCCGCTGGCCGCCGGCGCATTCACCCGGCGGGCGCTGGAGCGGTGCGGCGATGTGTGGGAGGTGGAGCGCTTCATCGCTCGCTTGAAGCCGCTTTCGATCGGCGGACTGCTCGCGACCGTCGTGCTCCTGTTCGGCTTTCAGGGCGAAACCATCGTCGCCAACCCATTGATCATAGCGCTCATCGCCGCGCCGCTGCTGGTGCAGAGCTATGGCATTTTCGCGGTGGCTTACGCGTGGGCGTGGGTGTGGCGGATCCCCTTCTCGATCGCGGCACCGGCGGCGCTGATCGGCACGTCGAACTTCTTCGAGCTCGCGGTCGCGGTGGCGGTCAGCCTTTTCGGCCTCAACTCGGGTGCGGCACTGGCGACGGTGGTCGGGGTGCTGGTCGAGGTGCCCGTTATGCTCTCGCTGGTCGCATTGGCAAACCGCACGCGCAATCTGTTCCCCGCGGAAACGGTCGCCGGCAGTCTTGCGCCGGAGCGCGGGGCCGTGTGACTCTTTCTCCCAAAGACGGCGACGCCTGGTTCGCCGGATTGCGGGAGGCAAGATCAATGCTCGTTCAGGCCGATGTGCTGCGCCGCCTCGTTTCGGAGATATTCCTGCACGCGGGGTCCGGCCAGGAAGAAGCCGGGCGCATCGGCCACTATCTCGTCGATTCCAACCTCGCCGGCCACGACAGCCATGGCGTGATCCGGGTGCCGCGCTACGTGCAGATGCTGCGCGACGGCCGCATCCACGCCAATCGCACGATAAAGATCGTTCGGGACACCGATGTATTGGCGGTCGTCGACGGCCAGTTCGGGTTCGGCCAATCGATCGCGCCGCAGGCGGTTCAGCTCGGCATCGACAAGGCGAAGAAGCACGGCGTCGCGATCGTGGCCCTCCGCAACACCGGCCATATCGGCCGCGTCGGCAACTGGGGCGAGATGGCGGCGGAAGCGGGGCTGGTTTCGGTCCACTTCGTCAATGCCGCCGGCAGCATCCTCGTGGCGCCGTTCGGCGGAACCGACCGGCGCTTCTCCACGGCTCCGTTCTGCGTCGGAGTGCCGCGACCAGGCGATCCGCCGCTGTTGCTCGACTTCGCCACGTCGGTAGTCGCCGAGGGTAAGGTTCTGGTAGCGGCGAAGGGCGGGAAGCCGGTGCCGCCGGGCAGTCTGATCGACGAGAACGGCAACCTCAGCACCGACCCGATCGTCCTCTATGGGCCCGCCGGACCCGATGCGCCGCCCGATCAGCGCAACGGGAAGGGCGCGATTCGTGCGATGGGTGAGCACAAGGGATCGGGCGTGGCGTTGATGTGCGAGATCCTCGGCGGCGCCCTCACGGGCAACGGCACCGCCGGCCCCGGGTCGCGGCAATTCTCGAACGGCATGCTCTCAATCTATATCGCGCCCGACCTGCTCGGCACCGACGATTTCTTCGCCGCCGAGATGAAGCAGTACGTCGACTTCGTGAAATCCGCCAACCCGGCGACGCCGGGTGGCGAAGTCCTGGTGCCGGGGGAGCCGGAAAGGCGCACCGCCGCCACCCGATCGGCCGAAGGCATCCCACTGACGGATGAAGTCTGGCAGTCGCTGCTCGAGACCGCCCGCAAAGTCGGGATCGGGGAGAACAGTCTGAATTCGCTGGTCCAGTGACCGCTACGGGGCACGAGGCCCGGTCACTGCCGCTGTCGGCCTCAAGGCTGTTCACCCCCTCAGCCGCTCCAGCACCTCCTCCGCCTCCCGCGCGAGGTCGCGTACGATCTCACCGGCCGAGCGGCGCTTCGTGATGCCGCCGGCACCTTGGCCTGCGGCGTTCATGAACAGCTCCCACCGCCCCGTAGCTTTCACGGCCTCCAGAAAATCCTCCATCAGCACCCGCTGGTGAGGAGTCGGAAGCGGGTCGAGCCCAGATTCCGCCCAGGCCTGCGATACCGGATTGCGGTAGGCGCGAAGCGTCTTGCCGGTCCACGATCGGGTGATATCGAAGTCCGTGGCAATGCCGGACACCAGCTCGTCCTTGCAGAGATCGGGCATGTCCGATTCCGCCGCTGTGAGGAACAGGGTGCCGATCCAGGCGCCGACCGCACCGAGCGCCAGGGCGGCGACGATACCGCGACCGTCGGAGATGCCGCCGGCGGCCACCACCGGCACCGGGGCGATCGCGTCGACCGTCTGCGGGATCAGGGCGAAGTTGGCGATGCGCCCGGTGTGGCCGCCGCCCTCGGTGCCCTGGCTCACGACGATGTCGACACCCGACCGGACTTGGCGCTGGGCGTTTCGGGGCGAACCCGACAGGCCCATCAACACCATCCCCTGTTCGCGCGCGCGGGGCGCCACCCGTGCAGGATCGCCCAGCCCGGCCGCGAATACCGGCACCTTCTCCTCAAGCGTGACGGCAATCTGAGATTCGACGAAGGTGTCCGAGATGACGATGTCGTCCTGGACCGGCGTCTCCGAAAGGCCGAAGCGCTCCAGCAGCGATTCATAGAAGGCCACGTGCTCAGGGTGGTTTCGGCGCAGGTCCTCGCGAACGCCGGAGCGGGTGGTCGCCGCGGGGGCGAGGCTCGCCGGCAGCAGGAGATCGACTCCGAATGGCTTGTCGGTGAGGCGCCGGGTCTCCCGAATGCGTCGGCGCATCTCCTCCGGCGACAGGCCCGAGCAGCCGAGGACGCCGAGCCCTCCCGCGTTCGAGACAGCGGCTACCAGCTTCGGCGGTGTCGCCATGCCCCAGACACCCATGCCGGCCTGGATGATCGGCAGCTCGATTCCGAGAAGATCGCAGAGCGGCGTGCGAAGGGGCATGAGGCGTCTCCGACTATGGTGCGTGATTTTCTGGGAGCGAGCATATCGGGCCGCCGATCCGGCCGTCATCAATCGATCGGCCGGAGCGAGGTCGGAACGGTACCTGACGCGCTGCCGTTTATTCCGGGCAACGCCAGCAGGGGGCTTCATGGACATTCGACCATCGACCGCCGCTCTTTCCAGGAAGCTCCCATGAGCAAGGTTCTTCCCGAGCAGGGCGAGGCAGGCGGACACCAGTCGCTCCTGGATCAGACGGCGAAGGTGTCGGTCATCGGCATCTTCCTCATCCTGATCGGCGGCGTGCTCTTCTTCGCCAAGGATTTCCTGCTACCGGTCTCGCTCGCATTTCTGATCGCGCTCGTCCTCAGTCCCGTGGTTCGATACCTGAGAAGGCGCGGCATCCCGGAAGGGCTGTCGGCGCTTGTCCTGGTTCTGTGTCTGTTTGCCGGAATCGGGGCGGCGGCTTACGGATTGAGCGGCCCGGTGGCGCAGTGGGTCGCGGATGCCCCAAAGCATGCGCGCGAGATTCAGTACAAGATCGCTTCGCTCCGACGGCCAGTGGAAGCTGTGGTCGAAGCCTCGAAGCGAGTGGAGGCACTGGCGGAAAGCGACGACTCCTCTACGCAGAAGGTCGTGCTCGCAGAGCCGGGCCTGATCGCCCGCGCCGCCACCGGCGCGCCCGAGGCCGTGGCGAAGATCGGCCTGACCCTCGTCCTCCTGCTGTTTCTGCTCGCATCCGGGGATCTGTTCTACGAGAAGTTGGTCAAGTCGCTGCCGACATTCTCCGACAAGAGGCGCGGAGTGCGCATCGCGCGCGAGGTCGAGCGAGAGGTATCTCGTTATCTGCTGACGGTGGCCTGCATCAATGCGGGTCTCGGCATCGCGGTCGGTATCGCCATGTACGTCGTGGGCATGCCGAACCCGGCGCTCTGGGGACTGACGGCGGCAGTGCTGAATTTCGTTCCCTATCTCGGCGCCTTGATCGGAATCGTCGTGGTGGCCGCGGTGGGGCTTGTCTCGTATGACACGCTCGGGCAGGCACTGGTGCCGCCGCTGATCTACGCCGCTCTGACCACACTCGAGGGGCAACTCGTGACGCCTCTGCTCGTGGGACGCCGGCTGGAGATGAATGCGGTTGCGGTCTTCATCGCCGTTGCCTTCTGGGGCTGGCTGTGGGGCATCGTCGGGGCGATCATCGCCGTGCCGATGCTGGTCGTGGTCCGGATCTTTGCTGATCACGTCGAAGGGCTGGGCGCTCTCAGCCAATTCCTCGCGGCGAGGGACACGCCGGCCGACCCCGAGAAGGAGGATACATAACCCTGGGCCATGCTGACCGGCGGTCTCCTTCAACCACGAGAGCAGGCGCATGATCGACTACGAGGAGATGCGCGATCCGCAGAAGCGCCCGCGGTATACCGGACTGGCGACCTTCATGCGGTCGCGCTGGGCCGAGAGCCTGGAGGGTGTCGACATCGGCCTCGTCGGTGTTCCGTTCGACGGCGGAGTTACCAATCGCCCCGGAGCGCGTCACGCGCCGCGCGAGGTGCGAAATTATTCGAGTCTGATCCGCGGCGTGAATCAGGCGACGCGCGTTGCACCCTTCGAGCTGTGCCGTGTGGCCGATATCGGCGACGCCTGGGTCGAGCGACCGTATGCCCTCGAGACGGCACACGACGAGATCGAGGCTTTCTACCGCCGAGTATTGGCCGCCGGCATCTGGCCGCTTTCCGTGGGCGGCGATCATTCCGTCAGTCTGCCGATCCTCCGGGCCGTCGCCGCTGAGCGCCCACTCGGGCTCATCCATATCGATGCGCACTGCGATACCGGCGATGACTACATGGGGTCTCGCTACCACCATGGAGCGCCCTTCCGCCGCGCGGTCGAGGAGGGGCTGCTCGATCCAGGGCGGGCGATTCAGATCGGGATTCGGGGGCAACTCACCGATCCGGATCTTTGGAAGTTCAGCCACGATGCGGGGATGCGGGTCGTCTACATGGAGGAATTCTACCGCATGGGCGCGGTCGAGGCGGCGCGGGAAGCGAAGCGTGTGGTAGGGGAGGGACCCGCCTATCTCAGCTTCGACATCGACAGCCTCGATCCGGCATTTGCGCCCGGCACGGGTACGCCCGAAGTCGGGGGCCTCACGACGCTGGAGGCGCAACTTCTGTTGCGAGGGCTGCGCGGGCTCGAGATCGTGGCGGCGGATCTGGTGGAAGTGTCTCCGCCGTTCGACCAGGGTGGGATAACGGCGTTGGCTGCCGCCAATCTGATGTTCGAAATGCTCTGTCTGATGGCGGAGGCGCGGATTGCCGGCTGAGTGCCTTCCTCAGCCGCCCATCCCGGCGGCCTTCTGTACCCGACCGGGATCGCGTTCGGCTTCCAGCTCCTCGACCCGGGCGGAGAGGCGCAGCACCTCGTCGTGGAGGCCGTTGAGCGCCTTGGCCACCGGGTCGCTGACGTCGTCTACAGGCGTGCCGTACGCCAGAAACTCAGGTTTGAGTAGGGTCTTCTCGCGGGCGCCGACCGCCTTCGCCGGAATGCCGACGACGGTGACGTCAGGGGGCACGTCGGAAAGCACGACTGCGTTGGCGCCTACGCGGGCATTCGCGCCGACCGTGAACGGCCCCAAGATCTGCGCCCCCGATCCGACGATCACGCCGTCCTTCAGTGTCGGGTGGCGCTTGCCCTTCTGGATCGAGGTGCCGCCGAGCGTGACGCCCTGATAAAGGGTGACGTCGTTGCCGACCTCCGCCGTCTCGCCGATCACGACGCCCATACCATGATCGATGAATAGCCGCTCACCGATGGTGGCGCCGGGGTGGATCTCGATGCCCGAAAACATCCGGCCGAGATGCGAGATGAACCGTCCAAGTAGATACCAACCGCGCCGCCAGGCGGCGTTCGCGATGCGATGAAACACGATCGCATGGAAGCCCGGATAGCAGAGCACGACCTCTAGCCGCGATCTGAGCGCGGGGTCGCGGGCCACGTAGGAGTCGATGTCGGCGCGCAGTCTCTGGAACATCACCTGAGCCTCGTGCAGATGCTGCGGGAGGATGGCCCCGTGCATCAGGGATGACAATGGTGCGTTGCGCACCCGACTGCAAGCGGGCAAACATTGCGTCGAGAGCACGAGTGCTTTGCCGGGCGTCGAGTCTCTTCCCATTCCCGCACAAAGCGGCCGAAGCGGGATTGCTGGAATCCGGATCGTCGCAAATGCATCCATCGGCTCGGGCGCTCACACCGGAACCGCGGGTCGCCGAGGGAGTTCGCGGTTATTGGATCTGAACCCGCGGCGAAAGCATGCCTGACCTCGAGACACTCGGCCAGCTCATCGAATCGTTCGCTGCGCGCGGTGAGGCGCCGGCGCTGGTGGTGCGCGCCGACGGCTCGACCTGGAGCTATCGGCATTTGCATGCCGAGATTCTGCGCCTCGCGGCCGGCCTGCGGGCATTGGAGCTGGAGCCGGGCACCCGCATCGGCCTGATCGCGCCAAACCGGCCGGAATGGGTGGTGGCCGCACTCGGCACCATCGCGTCCGGAGCCGTTGTCGTCCCGCTTGACACGATGATGCCGAAGGACGATCTCGCCCACGCGCTCGCCGACAGCGGGTGTCGGCGTGTCTTCACGACCCGCAGCCAGCGCGAAGCGGTGCTGCAGGCGGCGCGGGAAGAGCCCGAGATCTGGCTGCTGGACAGCGAGGAGGACGGAGCCGAAGCGAAGAGCTGGCGCTCCTTACAGGCGCAGAGCGGCAGCCCGCTCTCCGCGCCGAGGCCGGCGGACACGGCTGTCCACTTTCACACCTCCGGCACGACCGGGCTTCCCAAGGGCGTGCCGCTCACGCATCGCAATCTCGCCTCCAACGTCCAGGGGCTGCTGGCGGAGAACCTCGCGGACGAAAGCGATCGCGCCTGCCTGCCGTTGCCGCTCTTCCACGTCTACCCTTTCACCGTCGGAATGCTGACGCCGCTTGCCGCCGGTGCCGCGATCATCATGCCGAAGGGGCTGAGCGGACCGGAGATCCTGGACGCGCTACAGGAGGGCAAGGCTACCGCGATGATCGGCGTGCCCCGCCTTTACGAAGCCCTCATCGCCGCGATCAAGCGCCGGGCCGGTGAGCGCGGTCGCGTATTCGACCTGCTCCTATCAGGTGCGCTGTGGGCGGGCTCGAAGGCGCGGCGGCACACCGGGTTGAACCCGGCGAGGCTTGCGCTGGCGCGTATCCGCCGGCAGCTGGCGCCCGGCCTGAAGCTCCTCGCCTCCGGCGGGGCGCGTCTCGACCCGGAGACGGCGTATGCGCTGGAGGGCCTCGGCTGGGAAGTCCTTTCGGGATACGGCCTGACCGAGACCAGCCCGATCGTGACGGTCAATCCGCGGGGCGGGGCGCGCCACGAGACCGTCGGCCGTCCGCTTCGCGGTGTCGAGATCCGCACCGCCGAGCCCGATCCGGAAGCTGGCGACGAGGCTGGTGAAGTGCAGGTGCGCGGGCCCGGGACGTTCGCGGGCTACTACAATCTGCCCGACAAGACCAAAGAAGCGTTTACCGAGGACGGATGGTTCAGGACGGGTGACCTCGGCGTGATCGAGGACGACTATCTCCGCCTCGTCGGACGCAGCTCGTCGCGGATCGTGCTCGGCGGCGGGAAGAACGTTCTTCCGGAAGATGTCGAGGCCGCATACGAGGCGCGGCCCGAGATTCGCGAAGTTGCCGTGCTCGAGCGTCGGGGCGAGCTGGTCGCGCTCGTCGTCCCGAACGTCAAGCTCGACGACGAGGAGGCTATCGCCAAGGCGATGCGGGAAGCGTCGCAAGCCCTGCCAGCATATCGGCGCGTCTCCGAATACCAGGTGACCCAGCGCTCGCTGCCACGCACCGCGCTCGGGAAGATCCAGCGGCACAAGGTTGCCGACATGTACGAAGCCGCGCGTAGTGGACGCGAGCCGCCGCAGGAGGTGGAGTTGAGCGCCGAGGAGGCGCGCATCCTCGAATCCGAGCCGGCGCGGCGGGTCTGGGAGCTTCTGAAGGGGCGGTTTCCCGACAAGCGCCTGACGATGGACGCGAGCCCACAGGTGGATCTCGGGATCGACTCCATCGACTGGGTCGACCTCAGCCTCGATCTGCAACAGAACGCCGGCATCAGCCTGACCGAAGGCGCGCTGGCGCAGGTCGAAACCGTGCGCGATCTGCTGGAGATCGCGGTCGGGTCGGACGGAACCGATATGGCGGAGGCGGAGCCCGGGGCACTCACCTCCGAACAGGCCCGGCACATCGAACCGCGTTCCGGCACCATCGAGCTGGTGCGCCGCGCCGGAACTGCACTCGACCGTGCAGTCCTGCGGGGAATGTTCTCGCTGACCGTGCGCAATGCGGATGTGCTGCCGAAGGAAGGACCATTCGTTCTGGCGCCGAATCACACCAGCTACCTCGATGCCTTCGCCCTGGCGGCAGCCTTGCCCGGCGAGGTGCTGGAGCATGTCTGGTGGGCGGGCCTGGGGACGATCACGCACGGGAATGCGGCATCCAGGCTCTTCAGCCGGATCGCGCGGATCTTTCCGGTCGATCCCGTCGGGGCACCTTCGACGACGCTCGCCTTTGCGCGTTCGATAGTCGAGCGCGGCGAGGTGCTCGTCTGGTTTCCCGAGGGGCAGCGGTCGCCTACCGGCGAGCTGGGATCGATCATGCCCGGGATCGGCGTTCTGCTCGATCGCGTGGATTGCCCGGTCGTCCCGGTTCACATCGCGGGGGCCTACGAGGCCTGGCCCGTTACCCGGCGGCTGCCACGACGCGCCCCGGTGACGGTGACGTTCGGCAAGCCGATCACGCCGGACGCACTCGCCGACGCCGGCGAGGGGGAGAAACGGCACACGCGGATTGCCGACGGCCTGCACCGCGCACTGGCCGATCTGATCGCGCGGTCGTGCTCCGGGCGCTGAGTGGATAGATCGAGCGGAGACGGGCGTGTTCGATTCGATCGTCGGCATAGTCGAGAGCGGCGGCTATGTCGCCATCCTCCTGCTGATGCTGGCGGAGAACGTTTTCCCGCCGATCCCGTCGGAGCTGATCATGCCGCTGGCCGGGTTCGTCGCGGCGCAGGGAGAGCTCGACCCACTCCTCGTCGTGGCTGCCGGCGTTCTCGGCTCCATACTCGGCGCGCTGCCCTGGTACTGGCTGGGGCGCTGGCTCGGGCGGGAGCGGGTCTGCCGGCTTGCGGGGCGCCACGGCCGGTGGCTCACGATCGACGAGGAGGGCATGGGGAAAGCCCTCGACTGGTTCGACAGGCGGGGCGGCTGGGCGGTTCTGGTCGGCAGGGTGATCCCGGCGATCCGCACGCTCATCTCCGTGCCGGCCGGCGTGGCGCGCATGCCGATCGTGCCGTTCCTGATCTACTCGACGATCGGCACGGCCGTCTGGACCGCCGCCCTCACCGCCGGAGGCTACCTGCTGCGCGCCCAGTACAGCCTGGTGGCGGACTACCTCGACATGGTTTCGAAAATCGTGATCGGCCTGATCGCTGTCAGCTATGTGTGGCGGCTTCTCGCGGGGGGTTCGCTCGGCCGCAAGATCGGCGGGTGGGCCAGCAGCATCCGCGACGACTTGCATGCCGTCTATCTCGCGACACGCGACCCGCGCGTCCCGTGGTAGGCCAAAGTTGCGGCCGGGCTGGTCGCCCTCTACGCCGCCAGCCCGATCGACCTGATCCCGGATTTCCTTCCGGTGCTCGGCCACTTCGATGATGTGGTCCTGATTCCGCTCGGCATTCTCATCTTCGAGCGTCTCGTTCCCCGCGACGTCATGGACGAGCATCGCGAGGCGGCACGTGCGGCGGGCGAGCAGCCGACCGACTGGCGAGTGGGTGCGGTCCTCCTGGTTCTCTGGGCCTTGGCCGCCGCTTTCCTGCTTCGCTGGCTTCTGAAGCTGGTGTGAGGCGGCATCGGATCGGCACCGCCTCATCTCGAAGTCAGACGATGCCGACCGCGTTTCCGGGCGAGCCGACCGCGCCAGGCAGGCGCAGGGGCTGGCCCGTCATGAAGAAGCGCGTGCGCCCGTTCTCCTTCAGCCAGGCGTTCAGCTCCGTCAGGTAGAAGAGCTCGCCGAGCGGAACGCCGAGCTTGAACAGGCAGTGCTGGTGCAACGGCGAGTTGGCATAACGCTCGCCCTGGCCTGGGAGCGACGGCGACTGCTCGACCGCATAGTTGTCGGCGATCAGGGCGACGACGCCAGAATCGGTTACCCACTGCAGGAGCTTGTCGTCGCGCCCATTGAGGACGGCGCAGGACCTGGCGAGGGTCGGGCCGTCGGGATTCTTGTTCATGCTCAGGATCACGTCGGCAAAGCCGGTGTAGATGCAGAGCATGTCGCCTTCCTCGACGACGACCTGGTTGGCGTCCATGCAGCGCATGAAATCGTCGTAGCCGACCAGCTTGCGCTCGCGCCCGAAGTGCCGCTCGAGGTCGAGCATGACGCCGCGACCCACGATGCCCTTCTCTGCGAAGGTTTCGATGCCGAGCTTGCGAGCACCGATGCCTTCGCTGCGCGGCTTCTGCGTGCCGTCTTCGGCGTAGTCGACCGGCCCGATGACGTCGATACCGCCCTGCCAGCCGTTGTAGTAGCGGATCTCCGGCACGCCATCGCCGTCTGCGTCGAACAGCTGACCCATGTGTGCGAACGAATCCCACTGGGTGGAGTATTGCAGAGTCATCGTCACCCGGTCGTCGCAGCCGACGTCGATGAAGCGCGGATCTTCCATGCGCATCGGGTAGTTGTAGCGCGGCTTGCCCGACCCCGGCGTCTCGGTCGCTTCCAACACCGGCCCAAACCGCCGCGGGTTGAGCACGTTGCCGCCCGGATAGTCGAGCGGCAGGCTCATGGTGAAGGCCTTTCCCACCTTGATCTCGGCGGCTGCACGGACAACCCGTTCCGGTGTCAACAGGTTGAGGCGGCCGAGCTCGTCGTCTTCGCCGAAATCGCCCCAGGTCGATCCTTCGGGCCGGTGCTTCCATCGCGCGGGCATTCGGTCACTCCCTTCTTGTCGCTTCCTCAGAACAGCTTCATGAGCTCGACCCGGTCCTCCAGCGGCTCGGGCGGCCCGTCATAAACCTTGCGGCCGGTCTTCAGCACGGCAGCCCGCTGCGCGATCGGCAATCCGTAGCGGACGTTCTGCTCGACCATCAGGATCGCGGTTCCGAACTCGCGGTTGATGGTCTGGATGCTCCGCATGACCCGCTCGACGAGGTTTGGGGCGAGCCCGATTGACGGCTCGTCGAGGATCATGACGCTGGGCTTGTGCATCAGCGCCATGCCGATCGCGAGCATCTGCTGCTGGCCGCCCGACAGCGTGCCGCCGATCTGCGTCGCCCGTTCACGGAGGATAGGGAACATCTCGAAAACGGTTTCCATGTCCTCTTCGAGGCGCGAGCGGTCGCGCACGACGAAGGCGCCGAGCTCGAGATTGGCGCGCACCGTCAACGAGCGGAAGATGCCGTGACCCTGTGGAACGTATGCGATGCCGCCGAGGACGTTGTCGGCCGGCTTGCGGCCGGTGATCGGCTCACCGCGATAGAGCACCCGTCCCGATTGTGTACGGATCAGGCCGAAGATCGCCTGCATCAGCGTCGTCTTTCCGGCGCCGTTGTGGCCGAGGACGATCAGGATCTCGCGCTCGGCGAGGCCGAGGTCCACCTCGTGCACGACGGTCTTCTTGCCGTACCCGACCGAGAGCCGTTCGACGGCGAGGAGTTGCTCGCTCATCCGAAGTATCTCCGCGCCAGCTCGGGATCGCTCACCAGTTCGTCGGGGGTTCCGGTCGCGAGCGCGTGCCCTTCGTCCAGATAGACGGCGACGTCGCAGAGCCCCCGGATCACGTCGAGATTATGCTCGATGATGCAGATCGTCTTTCCGCTCCGGGCGAGACGCCGCACGATCGGGAATATCTCTTCCAGCGTCGCCGGGTCGAGGCCGGACAGCGGCTCGTCGAACAGCAGCACCTCGGCGCCCGTGGCGAGCAGCCGCGCGATCACCAGCAGCTTCTCCTCGGCATAGGACAGGTTCTCCGCCAGCTCGTGCGCCTTGTCGGCCAGGTTCACGAACTCCAGGATCTCGACGGCGCGATTGAAGTTCTCCTCTTCCTCCCGCCGCACCGTCCCCGGACGGAAGAACACGCTGGTGATTGAATCACCCGACTGGTCGGGCAGGGCGACCAGCACGTTCTCGATCACCGTCATCTTCGTGAACAGCTTCAGGTCCTGGAAGGATCGCGCCACGCCTTCTCGCACGATCTGGTGGGGCTTCAGGCCGACGAGGCTGCGGCCCCGGAGCTCGATCGTGCCGGCGTTCGGCTGCAGAAAGCCGGTCAGCATGTTGAAGGCCGTCGTCTTGCCGGCGCCGTTCGGGCCGATCAGGCCGGTGATCGTGCCGGCTCTGAGGTCGATGTCGAAGTTGCGGACGGCGACGATGCCGCCGAAGCTCTTCGCCAGTCCTCGTGCCGAAACCGTGACCTCGCCGGGTTCCGTCCCATTGACCGTACCGATCTCCTCGTCGGCGTGAGCGTCTTTCCGGGCGCGTCTGGCGAGGGCCGGCGCGGTGCTGTGCTCACCCAAGATCCCCTGAGGGCGAACGAGGAGAATGCCGATCAGGATCAGACCGTAGATGACCTGGCGCATCTTGTCGGCGATGTCCGGTGGCAGTGCCAGGAACTTCAGGAGCTCGGGCAGCAGCACCAGGATTATGGCACCAACGACCGATCCCCAGAGATTGCCCGTGCCACCGAGGATCACCATTGCGAGGATGTAGATCGTCTCCTCGATCGAGAAGCTGTCCACGCCGACGTAGCTGATGTAGCGGGCGAGGAGGGACCCCGCGACGGCGGCGAGCCCGGCCGAGAAGGCGAACACGATCACCTTCATCAGCACGATGTTCTTGCCGATCGCCTGAGCCGCCGCCTCGTTCTCGCGCATCGCCTTGAGAGCCCGGCCGAACGGGGAGCGGGCGATGCGCCAGGCGATCGCTGTACAGACGACGGCGCCGAAGATCGCCATGGGCAGGAAGGTATGCGGGCTGGAGAGCCGCCAGCCGAACAGCGAGATCTTCTCGATGCCGGCGATGCCGTCGGGTCCACCCGTGAACTCGCCGCCGTTGATGAGCACCTGCAGGACGATGACCTGCAGCGCCAGCGTGACGATAACGAGATAATGGCCACCGATGCGGAGCGCCGGCAGCGCCACGATCGCGCCGACGCCGGCCGTCAGCACCACCCCCAGCAGGAGCGGGATCGGAAACGGGACGCCGGCCTGGGTCGAAAGGATAGCCGTGGTATAGGCGCCGAAGGCGTAGAACGCCGCGTGGCTGAGCGCGAACAGCCCGGCGAAGCCGATCAGGAGGTTGAAAGACGTGGCGAGGATGACATAGAGACACGCCATCACCGCGATATGGACGAGATACTCCATGGCGGCGGGCCCTCAGGTGCCTTTGAACAGGCCCTGCGGCCTAACCAGCAGAACGAAGAACAGCACAATGAAGGCGATCGTTGACTGCCATTCGGTCGGGATCTGCCACATGCCCACGTTCTCGACCATGCCGAGCAGGAATCCGCCGAGCACCGCCCCGAGGATCGAGCCGACCCCACCGACCACGACGGCGAGAAAGGCGACGAACACGGCGATGAAGCCCATGTTCGGCAATGCGCCGTCGCGCAGGAGGATCAGGACTGCCGGGACGGCCGAGATCGCCGAGCCGATGGCGAACACGAGGATCGAGACCTTGTTGGTGTCGATGCCGATCACGCGGGCCATGTCCGCATTGTCGGTCATCGCCTGGATGGCCTTTCCGTAGTTGGTGAGCCGAAGGAACGCGGCCAGCGCCAACCCCAGGATCATCAGGCTCGCGATCTGGTAGATGTGGATGTCGGTATAGAAGGTGGGGCCGATGAAGTGGATGCCGGCGCTGTAACCATCGACCACCTTCTTGTCGGTGCCGAAGAGGATGGCGATCAGGTTCTCGAGCAGGATGAAGAGGCCGAGGGAGGCGATCAGGACCACGAAGGTTGGCGCATCCCGGCGCACGAACGGACGGTAGAGCAGAAGGTAGCTCGCGACGCCGAGCACCGTGGCCGCGGCCACGCCCGTCAGGCCTGCGAGGAACAGCGGAAATCCGAGGAGGGCCGCCGCTGTCCAGGCGGAATAGGCGCCGGCAGCGTAGACCGGGCCATAGGCGAAATGGACGATGTTGGTCGTCCCGAAAATCAGCCCGAAACCGACCCCGAGCAGCGCGTAGTGGCTGCCATTGACGAAGCCATTGAGGAGCAGTTGCAGGAAGAGGTCCATGCGCTCGCGCACTCTCCAGCTTGCCGGCCGGCTCCGGCTGGGCCGGCCGGGCAGTGCGAAACAGGTCCCGAGAGGCGGTGATTCGCGCCTATTTTCCGGGAACGGTAGTCTCGATGAACTTCAGAAACTTCTTTTCGCTGTCCGCCTGGACCTCGAACAGGCCCACCCGCTTCTGCGCGACGCCGTTCTCCTGAAAAACCATGTCTCCGCCATAGACGCTCTTGAAGGTGGGCTCCTTCCAGAGCAATTCGGTCAGCTGCGCGCCGTCCGGGTTGTCTATTCCGGCCTCGAAGGCGCGACGGACGAGCTCGGCTATGACATAGACGCCTTCATAGTAGTTGGCCGCGTAATAGTCCGGCTCTTCGTTGAACAGCTCTTTGTACTTGCCATAGAACGCCTGCGCCCACGGATTGTCGTCGGTCGGATGGAAGTAGTCCGTCGTGAACTCGAATCCCGCGGCGGCTTCGCCTGCGAGCTTCTGATCGTCGGGCGTATATTCGATCCCGAGCCGTGGCACCGTTATGCCGAACTCTTTCGAGCGCTTGAGGAACGTGCCTGCGTCCGGACGAAAGATCGCGGCGAAGATGAAGTCCGCGCCGCTCGTGCGGAGCTTGGCGATTTGCGTGTCCATGTTGGCGGCACCATAGGCCACGGACTCGTCGGCGACGATCGCGCCTCCGAGCTCCGGCCAGAATTGGTGGGCGATCTCGCGGACATTCTCGCCGGCGTCGGTTTTCACCGAGATCATCGCCATCTTTTCGAATCCGTGCTCCTTCGCGCGCAGAAGGATGCCACGTGTGAAGTCGGTGGCGAGCGAGCGGTTATGGAACAGGTACGGCGAGGCGCCGATCATTTTCGCGCTGAAGCCGCCCCCGTTGATCATGAAGATCTTCTTCTCGGTAGCGATCGGTGCGACCGCCAGCGTCGGTGGCGAGAACGAGGTGAGAACCGCCTTTATATCGTGGATATTAATGAGGCGGTTCATTCCCGCAACGCCGGCCTGAGCGTTGCCGCCCTTGTGGTCCTCGATCAGGAGCTCGAGCTTGGTGCCATCGATGCCCCCGTCGGCATTGATCTCGTCGATTGCGATCTGGGCGCCGCGGCTCATGACCGTACCGTAATAGCTGCTCGCTCCGGTCATGCCGAGGAGCGCGCCGATCTTGAAGGTCTCGCCCTCCGCCGCGCGTGCCGGCCCGACCGCCATGGCGGCGAACGAGATCGCACAGAACGTAAGCCCCAGGAACCTTCTCATGGGTGTTCTCCCTCCGAACATGTCGCCGCTTACGCCCGAACGGGGCACGGCTGCAGTATTGTCGTTGATGAATCCTTACTCCATCCGGCACTGGGGGCGCCACAGGTTTGATCCTTCCGTGACGTTCGGGAAGACGTGGTTGCCTTCTGCGCGTATCCTGAGCCGGACAGCGCGCACCCGCAGCGTGCGGAGAAGCGCGACCGTCGCTTCAATCACCCCGGGAGGGAGTTACCAAGATGCAGAATCCGTTCAGCCTCGAAGGGCGGCGCGTGCTCGTCACCGGAGCGGCGCAGGGCATCGGACGTGAAGTGGCCCGCACGATCGCAGGGCTCGGCGGCAAGGTCGGGATCGTCGATCTGAACGGCGACGGGCTCGGCAGCCTCGCGGAAGAGCTCGGCGCGAACGCGAAGAGCTATGTCGGGACCGTCACGGATCAGTCCTTCATCGACGGGATCGTCGAGGACATGACGCAGGAATGGGGCGGGGTCGACGGTCTCTTCAACAATGCCGGCATCGTTCGCGCGGCGATGATCCACAAGATGACGCGCGAACAGTGGGACGAGGTCATCAACGTCAACCTCACCGGCGTCTATCTCTGCCTGCAGTCGGTCGGCCGGCACATGATGAAGCGGGCCGAGAGCGGCGAGGCCGGCGTGTGCAACGGCCAGATCGTCAACGTTTCGTCGATCGCCGGCACGCGCGGCACCATCGGCCAGATCAACTACGGCGCCGCCAAGGCGGGCGTGCTCGGGATCACCATGAGCGCGGCGCGCGAATGGGCCCGCTATGGCATCTGCGTCAACGCCGTCTCGTTCGGCACCGTCGTCACGCCGATGACCGAGGTCGTGCGCGGACCGAAGTTCGCCGCGCAGACGCTGGCGAACATCCCGCTCGGCCGGTATGCGGAAACCTCCGACGTGGCGCCGGGCGTCTGTTTCCTGCTCTCCGCCGGCTCTACCTACATCACCGGCAAGAACCTGGTCATCGACGGCGGTATCAC
>Ga0079224_100001501_pt1 | contig 26988 bp, 25 predicted proteins | sample Stecom2015_FD_80414 | JGI IMG/M metagenome (GOLD analysis project Ga0079224, IMG submission 80414) | Agricultural soil microbial communities from Utah to study Nitrogen management - Steer compost 2015 | ecosystem: Environmental > Terrestrial > Soil > Agricultural land | place: USA: Utah... | reverse complement strand
CGGATGGCCTCGACGCCCAGGCCGAGGCGGCTGTAGTGCCGTCGGCTGAGGTCGATCCCGAACAGCGATTCGAGCCGCATCTTGAGCAGGTGCCGGCGTTCCCGGCCGGTGGGCACGTGCGCCGGGTCGGGCGCGAACGTCGACAGGGTGTGTTCCTCGAGCCAGCGGTGGATGGCCGCGGGATGCCTGCCCTCGAAGGGACGCAGGAGGCGCGGGTCGATCGCGTAGCCGGAGAAGTCCGCCTCCTGACCCCAGTAGCGCGCCACGGAGCGCACCTTGTCGCTCATCGAGGCGACCCGCCGGACGTGGCCATAGTGGTGGATGTGGCAGGGCAGCACGATGGCGCGCGGATAGCGCGCGCGCTTGTTGCCGCGGTCGCTCACGGTGAAGAACAGGCCGTCCGGCGAGTAGCTGCGCAGCGTATTGCGGATCATCCGGACCGCGGTGCGATACCAGCCCGGCCCGACCGCGACCCACTGGGGACTGCCGAAGAAGTGGTGGTAATGGAAGGCGAACGCCTCGACCCGCCGATCGTACTGGGCGGCGTCCACCGCCTCGCGGATCGCGGCGATGTCCGCCTCGTGCAGCACCTCGTCGCCCTCGAGGTAGAGCGCCCACTCGTGGCGGCAGCAATAGTGCGCGATCATCTTCTGCTGGCCGTACACGAAGCCGCGGTCGGTCATGGCCTCGTTCCACTGCGTCGGGATGATGCGGATGCGCGGATCGCCGATCGCCTCGATCGCCTCGCGCGTGCCGTCGTCGCAGTCGCCGAGCGCGACGACGTACTCGTCGACGAGCGGCAGCGCCGAGCGGATGCTCTCGACGAACGGATAGCCGAAGCGGATGCCGTTGCGCAGGAAAGTGAAGGCGCTGATGCGGGCCCGGCCGCCCATGCCAGCCGGTTCAGCCATAGACAAGTTCGACTCCGTCGTCGTCGAGCCAGTCGCGCAGCTCGTCGAGCATCGTTTCCTGCAGGCTAACCCGCCACTCGTCGGGCAGGCGCACGAGGCAGGTCGCCACCTCGTTGCGATAGGCGATCTCCACCGGGCACCCCGGGCCATCGGTGCCGGCGCGGTACTCCCCGATCAGCTCGCGCAGGCGCTTGCCGCAGGCATTGCCGTTGATGGACAGGCGCAACGCGCGCGCGAACTCCGCGCGTGCCCCGGCGAGGTCGAGCATCCGCTCGGCAACGACCCGCACGCCGCCGGAGTAGTCGTCCTGCGACACCTTCGCGAGGACCACCAGCAGGTCGTCTCCCTGGATGAGGTGGCGGCTGCGCTCGTAGAGCTCGTTGAACACCGAGACCTCGACCTTGGCCGTGCCGTCGTCGAGGGTGACGAAGGCCATCTTGCCTCTCCGGGTCATGCGCGTGCTCTGGGCCGTGACGATGCCGGCGATCCAGGTCGGCTGCGGCGAGGGCGCAAGGCGCTCGAGCGGCGTGCGCGCGAAGCGGCGGACTTCGTCGGCATGACTCTTGAACAGGTGCCCGGTGAGGAAGAAGCCGAGCGCGCTCTTTTCCTCGAGCAGGCGCTGGCGCTCCGTCCAGGCGGGCGCAGGGACCCACTGTGGGGCTCCCGGTCCGCTGGGGCCGTCGCCGAACAGGCTCGCCTGGTCGGCCTGGGCCTCGGCGATGTCGGCCGTGTCGATGGCGCGCCCCACATTGGCGAGCAGCTTCGCCCGGTCGGGATCGATGCTGTCGAAGGCGCCCGCGCGCACCAGTGCCTCGATCGTGCGCCGCCCCACCAGGCGGCGATCGATACGGGCGCAGAAATCGAAGAGGCAGGTGAAGGGACCGCCTGCCTCGCGCGCGCGCAGGATCTCCATGACGGCCGCCTCGCCCGTTCCCTTGATGGCGCCAAGGCCATAGCGGATGGCGTCGTCCGCGACCGGTTCGAATCGATAGCCGCAGGTGTTGATGTCGGGCGGCAGTACGCGCACGCCGTTCGCCTTCGACTGGGCATCGGCCACGAAGAGCTCGACCTTGTCGGTGTCGTCCATGTCGGAGGACAGGGTCGCCGCCATGAACTCGGCCGGATAGTGCGCCTTGAGCCATGCCGTCTGGTAGGTGACCACGGCATAGGCGGCGGTGTGCGACTTGTTGAACCCGTATTCGGCGAACATCGCCATCAGGTCGAACAGCCGGTTCGCCAGCTCGGGGTCATAGCCCTTGGCCTTCGCGCCATCGACGAAGCGGTCGCGATGCTGGGCCATCTCCTCGGGCTTCTTCTTGCCCATGGCCCGGCGCAGCAGGTCGGCGCCGCCCAGCGTGTAGCCACCGATGATCTGGGCGATCTGCATCACCTGCTCCTGGTAGACGATCACGCCGTAGGTCGGCTCGAGCGTCTGCTTCAGGTCGGGATGGAAGTAGTCGATCGCCTGCTGGCCCTTCTTGCGGAGAATGAAGTCGTCGACCATGCCGGAACCGAGCGGCCCCGGGCGGTACAGCGCGAGCACCGCGATGATGTCCTCGAAACGGTCGGGCTGGAGCTTGGCGAGAAGCTTCTTCATCCCCTCGCTTTCCAGCTGGAAGATCGCGGTCGTGTTCGCGTCCTTCAGCACCTGGTAGGCCTTCGGATCGTCGAAGGCCAGGCGCGAGAGGTCGAGGTCCAGGCCCGGATGGCGCTGGTTGATGTAGTCGACGGCCAGCTGGATGATGGTGAGGTTGCGCAGGCCGAGGAAATCGAACTTGACGAGGCCCACGGCCTCGACGTCGTCCTTGTCGTACTGGCTGACCACGCCGCCCTCCGCGCCGGGGGCCTTGTAGAGCGGCGTGAAATCGGTCAGCCGGCCGGGCGCGATGAGGACGCCGCCCGCATGCATGCCGACATTGCGGGCGAGGTCCTCGAGCGGCTCCGCGAGCGCGAGCAGTTCGCGGACCTCCTCCTCGTTGCGCTCGCGCTCCGCGAGCAGCGGCTCGGCCTCGCGCGCCTTGGCGAGCGACAGCGGCTTGTTCTGCACCACCGGCACGAGCTTGGAGAGCTGGTCGCAGAAGTTGTATGGCAGCTCGAGCACACGGCCGACATCGCGGATGACGGCCTTGGACGCCATCGTGCCGAAGGTGGCGATCTGCGAGACGGCGTCGGCGCCGTAGGTGCGCCGCACGTACTCGATCACCTTGTAGCGATTGTCCTGGCAGAAATCGATGTCGAAGTCGGGCATCGACACCCGCTCGGGATTGAGGAAGCGCTCGAAGAGCAGCGCGTAGGGGATCGGGTCGAGGTCGGTGATGCCGAGCGCGAAGGCGACGAGCGAGCCCGCCCCGGAGCCGCGGCCCGGGCCGACGGGAACCCCGTTCGCCTTGGCCCAGTTGATGAAGTCCGCGACGATCAGGAAGTATCCCGGGAAGCCCATCTTGATGATCATGTCGCACTCGTGCGCGAGCCGGGCCTCGTATTCCGGGCGCTTCTCCTCGCGCTGCGCGGGATCGGGGAAGAGGGTCCGCAGGCGGGCCTCGAGCCCTTCCGACGCGAGCCGGCGCAGGTACACGTCGAGCGACTCGCCGCCGGGCGTCGGGAAGTCGGGAAGGCGTGGCTTGCCGAGCGTCATGGGCAGGCTGCAGCGCCGGGCGATCTCCACCGAGTTGGCGAGCGCCGAGGGCAGGTCGGCGAAGAGCCCGGCCATCTCGTCCTGGCTCTTGAAGTACTGCTCCTCGGTGAAGCGGCGCACGCGCCGGGCGTTCGCGAGCACCTCGCCCTCGGCGATGCAGACCCGCGCCTCGTGGGCGCGAAACTCGTCGCGGCGGATGAACTGCACCGGATGCGTGGCCACGACGGGCAGGCCCAGGCGCAGCGCGAGCGCCGCGGCGAGCCGGGTGTGCGACTCGTCCTCGGGCTGGCCGGCCCGCTGGACCTCGAGGTAGAAGGCGCCCGGAAAGCGCGCGGCCCAGCGCCGGGCGGCGCTCTCGGCGGCCTCGGGCTGGCCCGCGAGCAGGGCGCGGCCGACTTCGCCGGCGCTCGCGCCCGAGAGCGCGATCAGCCCGTCGTTCGCGCCCTCGCCGCCCTCGTCGAACCAGGCGGGATCGATCTCGCCCCGCCCACGCCATTCGTTCTCGAGCCAGGCGCGCGAGACCAGTTCGCAGAGCCGCAGGTAGCCCGCATGGTTGCGCGCGAGCAGCAGCAGCCGGCTCGGCCGGTCACGATCGTCGGCATGGGTGATCCAGCAGTCGACGCCGAGGATGGGCTTGATGCCCCGGGCGCGCGCCGCCTTGTAGAACTTGATCCAGCCGAACATGTTCGCGAGGTCGGTGACCGCCACCGCCGGCTGGGCATCGGCGGCGGCGGCCGCCACCAGGTCGGGCAGCCGCACGATCCCGTCGGTGATCGAGTACTCGGAATGGACCCTGAGATGAATGAATCGGGGATCGCTCATGGGCGCGGAAGCGGGGCGCGGGCGCGGCGGCTTTCGCCGCTCTCGGACGGCTACAATTCTACCCCGACGCCCCCGGCCCACCGATGACCCTGAGCACCACGACATCCGGCCCGCCGCCGCAGGCCGGCCGCCGCATGCGCGCGCCCGGCGCCGACCCGCAGCATCGGCGTGCGGCGCTCGTGCTCGCCTTCTGCGCGCTGTGCTGGAGCATCGCCGGCGTCGTTACGCGCCATCTCGAGTCCGCCGCGGGCTTCGAGATTACGTTCTGGCGCAGCCTCTTCTGCGCGCTGACCGTGCTTGCCGCGCTCGCCTGGAAGACGCGCGGCGCGCCGCTCGCCCCGATCCTGCGCATGGGCCTGCCCGGCCTCGTGTCCGGCGTGATGTGGGCGGTGATGTTCACCTGCTTCATGGTGGCGCTCACCCTGACGTCCGTCGCCAACACGCTGCTGGTCATGTCGGTCTCGCCGCTGCTCGCCGCCCTGCTCGCCTGGGCGCTGCTCGGCGAGCGACCCGCGCTCGCCACCTGGCTCGCGATCGTCACGGCGGGCATCGGCATCTGGTGGATGGTGCGCGGCGCGCTCGCGGCCGACGGCGCCATGGGCATGGCGGTGGCGCTCGGCGTGCCGGTGGCCGCGGCCTTCAACATCGTCACGATGCGCAAGCATCACGCGCGCATCGACCTGGTGCCGGCGGTCCTGCTCGGCGCAGTGCTGTCCTGCCTCGCGACGGCGCCGCTCGCCATGCCCTTCGCCGCCACGGCGGCCGACCTCTGGCTGCTCGCGCTGCTCGGCGTGGTGCAACTCGCGGTGCCCTGCATGCTGATGGTCGGGACGAACCGGCATCTCGCGCCCCACGAGGTCTCGCTGATCGCCATGCTCGAGGTGGTCCTCGGGCCCGTCTGGGCCTGGCTCTGGGCGGGCGAGGCGATGGGCATCGCCACGCTCCAGGGCGGCGCCGTGGTACTCGGGGCGCTGGTGTTCAACGCGTTCTTCGGCGGGGCGCGTCGCACGGGCTGACCGGCCTGCGGTAGATTTCGGCCGATGCAAGCCGAACGTGAAGACGCCGGCGAGAACCTCTTGCCCGCCGGCGCGCCCGGGGACCGTTTCGCTGCGCGCGGCTACGTCGGCCGCTTCGCCCCTTCGCCCACGGGCCCGCTGCATGCCGGCTCGCTGGTCGCCGCGATGGCGAGCTGGCTCGATGCGCGGGCGCACGGCGGGCGATGGCTTCTGCGCATGGAGGATCTCGACCGGCCACGCAACGTGCCGGGGGCGGCCGAGCACATCCTCGCCACGCTCGATCGACTCGGCTTCGTCGCGGACGGTCCCGTCGTGTGGCAGAGCCGCCGGCACGCGGCCTACGAGGCCGCCTTCGCGCGGCTGCGCGCGGCGGGCCACGTGTACGGCTGCGCCTGCACGCGCCGGGAGATCGCGCAGGCGCTGGCCGCCGCCGGCGTACGCACCCAGCGCCATGTCGAGCCGGTCTATCCCGGCACCTGCCGCGACGGCCTGCCGCCCGGACGGGCGCCGCGGGCCTGGCGAGCACGCGTCGATGCGCGCCCGGTTCGATGGGTGGACCGCGCCGACGGCATCGAGCGCGTCGAGACGCTGCCCGCCAGCTGCGGCGACTTCGTCCTGCTGCGCGCGGACGGCATCTGGGCCTACCAGCTCGCCGTGGTCGTCGACGACGGCGAGGCGGGAGTCACCGATGTCGTGCGCGGCGCCGACCTGGCCTCGTCCACGGCGCGCCAGATCCGGCTGCAGGAGTGGCTCGGGCTGCCCACGCCGCGCTATCTCCATGTCCCGCTGGTCGTCGGCGAGGACGGCGAGAAGCTTTCCAAGCAGAACGGGGCGCGCGCGCTCGACCTGCGCGAGCCCCTCGCGGAACTCGGCGCGGCGGCGGCCCATCTGGGCCTCGGCCGCGTCGAGGCGGACAGCATCGGACGATTCTGGGAGCTCGCGACCGAGGCCTGGGCGCGCCGCATGGGCCTGCGCTGAAGCCGCCTCAGCCGGCCGCCGTCTCGAAGTGCAGCGCCCGGCGTTGCTCGATGAAGCGGATGGCGAGCGGCAGCCGGCGCCCGGCGGCATCGAACCAGACCTCGATGTCGAGCTCGTCGTCGGCGCCCTCGTCGACGCGCCGCACCCGCCAGGCCTCGCGATCGCGGCCGCCGATCGCCATCGTCGCGGGCGGGTCGATCCCGAGGCTCACCGGGCGGACCTTGCTCGCGCTCGCGAGTGCGAGCTCGAGCGGGCGCCCTTCCCGGAAGGGGCCGCGCGCGAGGCCGGCGAGCCGCCACAGCTCGCCGATCAGGCTGATCCGGTCCTGGGTGCCGGGCGGCACCGCGATGGTGCCGTCGCCGACCGGCCCGGCCTGCGCCCCGGGGGCGACCGGGACGTAGCGTGCCTCGCGTGCGCGCTTGCGTCCGAAGGGAAGATGGCGGCGCTCCACGTAGCGCTCGGGGTGCAGGCCGCGCTCGTCGAGCCTGCCCGTGCTTTCGTAGAACAGGTCCGCCAGCATGCTGGAGACCTCGAGCGTCATCCGGTAGGCGTCGTCGGCCGGCTCGAAGCGAAGCCGGGCGCTCGCGAGCGGCGTGCGGCTGCCGTTCGACTCGTAGTAGCCGTCGAACTCGAGGTCGAAGCCCGACTCGAAGCCGGGCGGGCCTGCCACCGCGGGGCGCACCGCGCACGTGCTCGCCAGCGCGCCCAGCACGGTGACTGCGCGTCCCCTGCCGGCCAGCAGGGCCGGCAGCGCGGTGACGAGGCGACGCCTCATCGGGCCGGAATGCCCCGCCGCCTCAGCTCGCGCGACGCAGGCCACCGAGCAGCGCGGCCACCGGGGCCCGCGGCCGGCGGGTATCGCCCCGTTGCCACTTCGTGGGACCGTCGTCCCCGGACCGGGACGAGTCGTCCGGCCCGGAATCGGCCGCCTTGGGCGACGGCTCGTAGGGCTTGTAGAAGAAGGGGTCGGTGGACTGGCCCGTATGGGAGCCGCCCTCGCGGCGCGCCGGGCGCTCCCGCCGCGGCCTCGCCTCGGGAATGTCGCGCCGGGGCCTGCCCTCGCGGGGGGCGCGCGGCACATCGAGCGGGATCGGGTCGAGCTTGCGCTTGATCAGGCCTTCGATGGCGGCGAGCAGGCGGGCATCGCTCTCGACCATGAGGGACAGCGCCATGCCGCTCGCGCCGGCGCGACCCGTGCGGCCGATCCGGTGCACGTAGTCCTCCGGGGAGTACGGCAGGTCGTAGTTGATGACGGCCGGCAGCTCGGCGATGTCGAGGCCGCGGGCGGCGACATCGGTCGCCACCAGCACCTTGATCTCGCCGCGCTTGAATCCCTCGAGGGTGGCAAGGCGCTCCTGCTGCGACTTGTCGCCATGGATGGCGGCCGCGTTGAGGCCGTCGCGCTCGAGCTGGCGGGCGAGACGGCTCGCGCCGATCTTGGTGTTGCTGAAGACGATGACCTGCTCGAGCGCGTTGTCGCGGATCAGGCGCGCGACGGCGCCGCGCTTGGCATCGGCATCGGCGACGCGATAGACGCGCTGCTCGACGTTCTCGGCCGTCGCGTTGCGGCGCGCAACCTCGATCGTGACCGGGTCGTTCAGGAAGCTCTCGGCGAGCTTGCGGATCTCGCCGGAGAAGGTGGCCGAGAACATGAGGTTCTGGCGCTGTTTCGGCAGCAGCTGGATGATGCGCTGGATGTCGGGCAGGAAGCCCATGTCGAGCATCCGATCCGCCTCGTCGAGCACCAGCACCTCGACCTGCGACAGGTTCACCGTCTTCTGGCCGACGTGATCGAGCAGGCGCCCGGGCGTGGCGATGAGCACTTCGCAGCCCTGGCGCAACGCCGCGATCTGCGGCTTGATGTCGACCCCGCCGAAGACGACCGTGGAGCGAAGTCCGGTGTACTTCGCGTAGTCGCGGACGGTCGTGTAGATCTGGTCGGCGAGCTCGCGCGTCGGCGCGAGGATCAGCGCGCGGACCGGATGGCGCGCGGGCGATGCGCTGGTGTTCGCATGGCGCATCAGTCGCTGCAGGATGGGCAGGGCGAAGCCCGCGGTCTTGCCGGTGCCGGTCTGTGCGGCCCCCATGACATCCCGGTTCTGCAGCACGACGGGGATGGCCTGCGCCTGGATCGGGGTGGGCGTGACGTAGCCGAGCTCTTCGACGGCGCGGCGAATGGGCTCGGCGAGCCCGAAATCGGAAAACGTGGTCAATGCGATATGGATCCTGTGGACTTCGGGTGGCCCGGCCGGGAAGGCGCGCCTGCGGCTGCGCGAGGGCGAAGGGCCACGGAAGCGGGGTAAAAGACAGTATTGTCCGCCTTTGGGGCCTCGACGCAACCGCAAATCCATGAAAGGCGCATGAATCGTCGTTTTCCGCGCCGACTACTGTTCATCCGGCCAGTCGTTCGCGGACCGCGACGGGGCCCTGGCCGTCCGGCGCCCTCGACCCGGCCAGCGCCGGGCGCCCGATCGAGGCAGAATCCCGGAATGAACGGGTCGGTCGGGAACTGGGCATGCGGTGGCGCGGGCAACGACAGAGCACGAACGTCGAGGACAGGCGGGGCCGCGGCGGTGGCCTCGGGGGACTCGGCGGTCTGGGTGGCATGCGGATCCCGGGCGGCACCCGCCGCGGGGGCGGCATCGGCCTGGGGACCATCGTCATCGGCCTGGTCGTCGCCTGGCTGCTCGGGATCAATCCGCTCGCGCTGCTCGGCGTGATCGACGGCGCCGGGCCCGGCGGCCCCGCCACGAGCCAGCAGCAGCCCGCGCGCTCGGGGCCGATCGAGGACGAGATGGGGCAATTCGTCTCGGTGGTGCTGGCGAGCACCGAGGACACATGGGAGGCGGTGTTCGCGCGCGCGGGAGCGCGCTACCGGCCGCCGAAGCTCGTCCTCTACACCGGCTCGACGCCCACCGCCTGCGGCATGGGCAGCGCCGCGGCCGGCCCCTTCTACTGTCCCGCGGACGAATCCGTCTACGTCGATCTCGGCTTCTACGAGACGCTGCGCCAGCGCTTCGGCGCGAGCGGGGATCTCGCCGAGGCCTACGTGATCGCGCACGAGGTCGGCCATCACGTCCAGAACCTCCTGGGCACGATGCAGAAGATGGACCAGGCGCGCCGGCAGCTGAACGAGCGCGACTACAACCAGCTCTCGATACGCCTCGAGCTGCAGGCCGACTGCTTCGCCGGCATCTGGACCAACCATTCGCAGCAGGCGCGGGGCTGGCTCGAGGCGGGCGACATCGAGGAGGCCATGCGCGCCGCGGCGGCAGTGGGCGACGACAACATCATGAAGCGCACCCAGGGCGTCGTCGTGCCGGAGGCCTTCACCCATGGCAGCTCGGAGCAACGGGTTCGCTGGTTCCGTACCGGCGCCCAGGGCGGCCAGATCGAGCAATGCAACACCTTTGCGGCGTCGCGCCTCTAGCCGCCGGGTGGCGCGACGAGCCGACGCGCGAGCTGCCATAGCAGCCACAGCAGCGCGACGGGAAACGCGATCGTCTGCAGCACGAACACCACGATCAGGTTGCTGATGTGCTCGGCGATCCGGTCGGCGGCATCGGCGATCGCCGCGGCCCGCTCGCGCAGGCCGTCGCCCTCGGAGAGCATGCGGCGAAACGAGGCGATCCAACCCTCGTCCCCCTCCTTGCTCGCGGCCGGGCCGGCTGCCTCCGCGCTGCGCCCCTCGATCGCGTCGAGCACCTGCTGCGAGCTCTCGTATTCCGAGGCGAGGAAACGCGCGAACAGCGCCTCGGCCCCCACCGTCGCGACGGGAACGGCGAAACGCACGAGGAGCAGCAGCACGAACGCCTGCGTGAGCCACCTCGGCGCGACGCCGCGCGCGCCCGTGACGACGATCAGCGCCGCGAGCACCGAGAGCAGGATCGGCAGCAGCCAGTAGCCGCCGATCGACAGCAGGACCTTGTGGACCCCGAGCGCCACCGTGACGGCGAGCATCACGTCGGAGAACTGCTCGACCAGGTCGTTGACGGGGTCGAGCAGCTCGCCCGGCTGGATGCTCATGCCCACGCCCACCTGGGCGCCCACCTGGCCGCTCTGCAGCACGGAGATCACGCCGTCGAGCGCGCGCGCCGTGGCGAACGTGACGAGGGCGCGGCCGAGCATCGCGTCGACGCGCGCCTCGGCCGCCGCATCGAGCCCGGTGAACCAGGAGGCGAGCGCGAGGAGCGCGATCACGACCAGCGTCGCGATTCGCGTCGCGAGTCCCCGGTCGCCCTGCGGGCCGATCATTGCCGCCATGAGGATTCCTTCCAGAGACCGTGCCGCCGGCGGCACCGGGCGGCCATCATCGCCCAGGCCGGTGGGAGCGGCAAGCCGGCGGCCGCGCCCTGCGCTGCGTGGGCGAGCTGCCGCGGGCGCGCATCGGCTAGACTGGCCCGCCAGGGACCGACGGGGGCGAACTCATGGAAGGAACGCTGGTACCGCTGCTGAAGTCGCTGTTGCTCGTGCCCGCGACGCTCCTGCCGGTTATCAATCCGCTCGGCATCGCGCCGATCTTCGCGGCGGGCGTGGGACCGAACCGCAAGCTCGCCAGCCATCTCGCGCGGCAGGTCGCGATCAACAGCTGGGTCATCATCATGGTGTCGATCCTCACCGGCTCCTACGTGCTGGCGATGTTCGGCATCTCGCTGCCCGTGGTGAGGCTGGGCGGCGGCCTGCTCGTGGCGGCGACCGCGTGGCGCATGCTCCAGAGCAACGCCGAGGACGAGGTGCAGGCCGCCGCGGCCGAGGCCTCGGAGCTCTCGACCGCGGATGTCGTCAGGCGCACCCTCTTCCCGATCACCTTCCCGCTCACCACGGGGCCGGGGACCATCGCGGCGTCCATCGCGCTGGGCGCGCAGATCCCGTCGCGGCCGATCTCGTTCCTGGCGGAATCCGCGGCCGCCGCGGTCGGGACCACCATCGTCGCACTGGCCCTCTACGTGATCTTCGCGAACTCCGCCCGCGTGCTGGCGTGGCTCGGGGAGGTCGGCGTGCTGGTGCTGACGCGGCTGATGGCCTTCCTGCTGCTGTGCGTGGGGATCCAGATCATGTGGACGGGCTGGGCCGAGCTCAACGCGCACTGACCAGCCGTCGGGAATCGGGCCACCGCGCGCCCGGAGCGGCTTAGCCGCGCAGGCGGCGGAAGTCGGGCCTTCGCTTCTCGAGGAAGGCGCCGATGCCTTCGCGACCCTCGGGGCCGCCGATCCCGATCATTTCCATCGCGAGCGAATGCTCGAAGATGGGGGCGGCCTGCCGCAGCCAACCGTTCAGCGCCTGCTTGGTCCAGCTGATCGCGTTGCGCGGGCCGTCCGCCAGGCGGGTCGCGATCTCGAGCGCCTTGTCCTCGACCTCCGCATCGTCGAGCGCCATGGACACGAGGTTCATGCGCTCGGCCTCCTCGCCGGTGAAGGTGTCGGCGGTCAGCAGGTAGTACTTCGCCTTGGCCATGCCGCAGAGCAGGGGCCATATGATCGCGGCATGGTCGCCAGCCGCGATGCCGATCCGCAGGTGCCCGTCGGAGAACTTCGCGTCGCGCGAGACGATCGAAATGTCGGCCATGACCAGGCAGGCGAGGCCGGCGCCCACCGCCCAGCCGCGCGCCGCGCTCACGATGGGCTTGCTGCAGTCGAGCATGCCGTAGACGATCCGGCGCGCCTCGTTCATCGTCGCCATGCGCAGGTCGTGGTCGTCGCAGGCCTTGCGCTCGTGGTTGAGGTCGCCGCCCGCCGAAAAGGTGCGCCCTTCGCCGGTGAGCAGGACGGCGGCGACGGAGTCGTCCGCCTCGACGACATCCCAGATCCCCGCGACCTCCCTGTGCATGAGGGCATCCATCGCGCCGAGCTTGAGCGGCGACGACAGCCGGATGCGGAGCACGCCCGGATGCGGACGGTCGAACTTCAGTCGCTGGAAGGAAGCGTAGGGATCGGTCATCGGGTCTCCTTTTCCTTTTTCGTCCGGCTCCGCCCTCAGCCGGCCACCTCGATCAGGGCGGGATCCTCGGCATGGTCGAGCAGCAGGGTTCGCACCCACTCCTGCCATGCTATCCCGAAGGCCAGAAGCCGCTTCGGGTCGGCGTCCGGCGACGGCGGCGGCATGACATCCGCCAGTGCCGCCGGCCGCGGCATCGCATGCGGTCGCAGCGCCAGCTCGACCGCCCGACCGGTGTCGAGGCGCGAGAACCGGATGTCGCCCGCCATCGGCACGTCGTAGCGCAGCAGTCCCTGGCGCCCGAAGCGCCCGCCGATGCCCTTGAATCCGCCCTCGTTCGCCGCCCCGGTGACGAGGCCGGCGATCGTCCCGACCACGCCCGCGACGCCGTCGTCGAGCGCACGCCGCAGCTCCACCCGGATCTCGCCGCGGCGCGGCAGCGAATCCGGGTAAAGGAATCCGAGCGCCTTGCGCGTCATCAGCCAGGCGCCGGCGACCGTCGGGCAGGAATGCCCGGCCACTTTCACGGCATCGAGGTAGCGGTACTCGAGCAGCCCGTCGGCGGCCGCCCCGAGGTACTCGGCCAGCGGATCGACGAGGGTGATCGGGGGAACGGCGTCGAAGAAATCCGGGGTTCGCATGGGTCCTCCTGTTGCGTTCCGGGCATCATACCCTTAACATGCATGTCGTTTGCATCTTATACCGCCAGCCGGAACGAACGCTCCGATCGAGGCCCGCGATGCCCGCCGAACCCCTTCCCGTCCTGTCCCCCTCACCCACCGCCGTCTCTCGGCCCGGCGCGGGCGCTCCCGCCCCGCGCGGCTGGCCGCTGCTGCGCCTGGGATTCCGTCCCTTCTACCTCGGCGCGGCCACCTTCGCGGTGGTCTCCGTTCCCTTGTGGATCGCGATGTACCTCGGCTGGATCGATCCCCGCCCGGCGGTTGCGCCGATACTCTGGCATGCCCACGAGATGCTCTTCGGCTTCGCGGCGGCGGTCATCGTCGGCTTCCTGCTGACGGCCGGACGTGCCTGGACGGGCCTCCCCACGCCGCGCGGCGCCGCCCTGGGTCTGCTCGCAAGCCTGTGGGTCGCCGCCCGCGTCGCCGCCTTCGCCGCGCCCTGGCCCGTGTACGCCGTCCTCGACGTGGCGCTGCTGCCCATCGTCGCGGTCGTGTTCATCGAACTGCTGCTGCGCGCGCGGAACCGGCGCAACCTGCCCATCGCGGGCATCCTCGTCCTGCTCGCGCTCGCCAATGTCGCGTTCCACCTTTCCGCAGCCGGCCTGTTGCCGGTCTCCCCGCTCGCGCCACTGCATGCCGCCCTGGGGCTGGTCGTGCTCATCGAATGCGTGATCGCCGGGCGGGTGGTGCCCCTGTTCACCGCCAATGCCATCCCCGGGCTGAAGCTGAAGGTGCGTCAGCCGCTCGAGCGCGCCACGCTGGCGACCACGGGGCTTGCCCTCGCGCTCTGGGCCTGCGCACCCGCCTGGCCGGTGACCGCGCCCACGCTGGCGCTCGCCGCGGCGCTGAATCTCGCCCGCCAGCTGCAATGGGGCCCCTGGGCAACCCTGCGCCGCCCGATCCTCTGGATCCTGCACCTCGCCTACGCCTGGATCCCCATCGGCCTCGCCCTCCTCGCGATGGCGCAGGCCGGCTGGGTCGCCTCGACCGCCGGCATCCATGCGCTGGCCGTCGGCGCCACGGCGGGGCTGATCATCGGCATGATGACGCGCACGGCGCGCGGTCATACCGGTCGTCCCCTGCAGGCATCGCGGGTCGAGGTCGCCGCCTACGTCCTGGTCATGGCGGCCGCGGTCCTGCGCGTGCTGGTGCCGCTCGCGGCCCCGCAGTGGCTGCTGCACGCCCTCGCCTGCGCGGCGATCGCATGGAGCGCCGCCTTCGCGCTCTACCTCTGGCGCTTCGCGCCCTGGCTGGTGCGCACGCGCCTCGACGGGAAGGACGGCTGAACCGCTTCCCTTGATCCCCGTCATGACCGGGGAACCGGTTCGACGCATAATGCGAAGCACGAGGCGAGCGCGAGTCCGGCCTCGCCCGCATCAGGGAGGACGCCCATGCTTCGATTCGACGTACCCCCGGTTCATGCGAACGCCACCCGGCTCGATGCCGTCATCACCTTCCTCGTCTGCCTCGCCGCCCTCGGCCTGCGCCTGCCCTGGCTGATGCTGCTGCTCGTCGTCGCGGGAGCGGTGCGCGGCTTCGTCGGGCACTATCGCTGCCCGATCCATCGGGCCTCGCTCTGGCTGGTGCAGCGCATCGGCCGGCCGGGACCGAAGGAGAACGCGGGCGCGAAGATGTTCGCCGCCAAGCTGCTGTTCATCGCCAGCGCGATCAGCGTGGTGCTCTGGCTTGCCGGCAGCACCCTCTGGATGGTTCCCGCCGCCGTGCTCCTGGTCTTTTCGTTCCTCGAGTGGGCCTTCTCCTTCTGCGCGGCCTGCTGGGCCTATATGCTCTGGTACCGGTTTCGCCCGCAGCAGTGAACCGAAGACGCGCGGCCGCCGGGCGAATACGCATCGGCATCGGTGGGTGGAACTACGCGCCCTGGCGCGGCAGCTTCTATCCCCCGGGTCTCGCCCAGCGGCGCGAACTCGAGTACGCGTCACGGCGCCTCGGCTCCATCGAGATCAACGGCACCTACTACGGCTCGCAGAAGCCCGAGAGCTTCGCCCGCTGGCGGGACGAGACGCCCGACGACTTCGTGTTCGCGGTGAAGGCGCCGCGCTATGCCACCAACCGACGGGCGCTCGCCGAGGCGGGCCCGACCATCGAGCGCTTCTTCGCGAGCGGCGTGATGGAACTCGGCGACAAGCTCGGGCCGATCAACTGGCAGCTCCTGCCCACCAAGTCGTTCGATCCGGACGATTTCGGCGCCTTTCTCGAGCTGCTGCCGGCATCGGTCGATGGCCGCGAGCTGCGCCATGCCGTCGAGGTCCGCCACGAGAGCTTCCGTTCGCCCGCGTTCGTCGAGCTCGCGAGGGCGCGCGGTGTCGCCATCGTGCTGTCGGCCGACGGTTCCCATCCGCAGATCGCCGACCCGAGCGCGAGCTTCGTCTATGCGCGGATCATGGGCACCCGCGAGGGCGAGGAGACCGGCTATCCGGCACACGAGCTCGATCTCTGGGCCCGCCGCGCGGAGGCCCTGGCGACCGGCGCGATGCCGGAGGACCTCGACTTCGTGGGCCCGCCGTCGAGAACGGCCGCGGCGCGCGACGTCTTCCTGTACGTGATCGGCGGCCACAAGGTCAGCAATCCGCGGGCCGCCATCTCGCTGCAGGAGCGTCTCGGCAAGCGCCATCGCCCCGCCGGCCAGCGAGGCGGCTAGCGTCGACGGGGGGTGCAGCGCAGGCGGCTAGCGTCGACGGGCGGTGCAGCGCCGGCGGCTGCCCGGCCCCGCCGGCGCGCAACCGGGGCACCCGCGAACGATGCGCGGTGGAACGGGCTCAGCGCAGCCCCGCCGCGATCCTGCGAATCTCGTCCGGCGTCTTCTCGCCGGCCAGCGGCGTCCCGGGCATGAGGTACCTGCCCATCTCCAGGCCGCCGACCAGGACCGGCTCGAACCCGATATCCCGGACCAGTCGCGAGGCGAGGGCGACGGCCTCGGCATCGTCGCCCGCGATCGGCATCCCCAGCTGCCCCGGTCGTTCGTGCGCGACGCCCATCCGGAGATAGCCGACGGCATTGAAGGCGCGCACGATGCGCGCGCCCGGGAGGAGTTCGGCCGACGCGAGGCCCGCTCCTTTCTCGCGGGCCCAGCTCGCGATCTCGCCATCGCGCCCCACGAAGGGATTGCAGGTATCGATCACCACCTTGTCGCGGATCAGGTCCGCGAGCGCCTTGCCGACGTCGGGCAATGCGCGGTACGGGACCGAGACCACCACGACGTCGCCGAAGGCGGCCGCCTCGCGCGGCGTGCCGGCGCTGGCGTTCGGCCCGAGCCGCGCCGCGAGCGCGCGGTCATGCTCGATGTCGCGCGACGACAGCATCACCTGGTGCCCGGCCTTCGCCCAGACCGACCCCAGCGTGCCGCCGACCCGGCCCGAGCCGACGATGCCGATCCTCAACCGGGCGCCGTCGCCGCCGGCGGCACGCGCCGCGCGGGGAAGTCCGGCGAGGACCGGGCCAGTCAGGGCGATTCCTCCGAGGGCGAGGATTCGTCGACGCAAGCGTTCCATGGTGTACTCCGCCAGGCAATCGGCAGGTCTCGTCACGGTCAGGCCATCGGCAGCGATTCCACCAGCGCGATCATCCGCTTGCGCATCGCCTCGTCAGGCAGCCGCCCCGTCGCGGCGCCCATGTTGTCCACGAGGTGCTTCACGCGGCTCGTCGCCGGCGTGATCGAGGTGACGGCCGGATGGCTCGCGACATACTTCAGGAAGAACTGGCCCCACGAGCGCGCATCGAACTCGCTTGCCCATGAAGGCAGTTCGCGACCTTCCACGCGCTTCCACAGGCGGGTACGCCCGAAGGGCGCGTAAACCAGCACGGCGATCCCCTTGTCGCGCGCCAGCGGCAGGATCGTCTCCTCCGCATGGCGGTCGTCGATCGCGTAGTCGGTGCCGATGAAGTCGAGCGGTTCGCTGCGCATGAAGCGGACCAGTTCTTCGTACTGCCCCTCGAAGGTGGTAGTGACGCCGATGTAGCGCACCTTGCCCGCCTCCTTGGCCGCCCGCAGGATGGGCAGCTGGGTCGCGATGTCGCCCAGGTTGTGGACCTGCACCAGGTCGATCGGCTCCTTGCCGATCCGCTGCAGCGAGGTCTCGAGCTGGCGCCGCGCCGCCTCCGGGTCGGCCTTGCCCCCACGCGCCACATTGAGCTTGGTCGCCCAGAACAGGCGCCGCTCGATGCCGAGTTCCCGCGCGATGCGGCCGGCGACCTCCTCGGAAGCGCCGTAGGCCGGGGCGGTGTCGAAAACCGTCCCGCCCAGCTCGACGAAGCGGGCGAGCACGTCGCGCAGCGCCTGCGCATCCTCCCGGGCCACCCGCGAGAAGCTCGCGGAGCTGCCGAGGCCGACGATCGGCAGGCGCTCCCCCGTGCCCGGGATCTCGCGCATGATCGGCTTCGTCCCCGTTTCCGCGGCCGCGCTCGCCGGCAGCCGCGCGCAGGCGGCAAGGCCCAGGGCCGCGGCCATCGCCTGCAGGCATTGTCGACGCGTGCTCATGTTCGTGCTCCTTCGATCGACGCGGCGCCACGGGCGCGCTGGGCGTACCCCAGCCAGAGCCCGAGCGCCATCCATGCCAACGCCAGCGGCACCGCGAAGGACGCAAGCGCCGCCAGCCCCATCCCGAGCCGGCCCAGCAGGCCTTCCGTCTGCGCGCCGACGACATCTCCCGTCCTGTACACGAGGGTGTCGATGAAGGCCTTCGCCTTGTAGCGCTCGGCCCGGGTGACCACCGTGAACAGGGTCTCGCGCGCCGGCCGCATGATGCCGCGCTGGACCGCGCGAAACGTCGCCTCGAACGCGACCAGCGCCGCGATCGAGCCGGCGATCGCCAGCCCGAGGAAGCCGAGGGCCGCGATCGCGGGCAGGAGGGCCAGCGCGAGCGACGTACCCAGCCGCTTCATCAGGTGCCCGGCCACCACCGCCTGCAAGGCGAGCGTCGCCACCTGGGTGAGCATGTCGATGCGCGCGAACACGGTCGTGCGCATGTCGAGGTCGGAACCGAGCGCCGCCACCATCTGCAGGCGGGTGAAATAGATGAAGGTGGCCATCACGGCCACGACCAGGACATACGCGCAGATCGCCAGAAGATAGCGCGAGCGGGCCACCGCCCGGAACCCCTCCCAGGCGCTCCCGCCGATGAGCGCGGCGGGCTGCGGCGCCCGGCCCCCGGCGCGCGGGACATCCGTCGCCATCGGCAGGCGCATCAGCCAGGATGCCGCGCCGAGCGCGAGCAGCAGGAATCCCGCGGCGACCAGCAGGAGCGCCGGCGTGCCGAGAGGCCTGGCGAGCATGCTCGCGAGCCAGGGGCCGAAGATCGCTCCCAGCGTGCCGCCGACCGCAATCGGGCCGAACAGGCGCTTGCTCTGCTCGAGCGAAAAGCGATCGGCCATGAGCGCCCAGAACAGCATCGCGGCGAAGAGGTTGCACACGCTGAACCAGACGTAGAACACCTGGCCGGTGCGCTCGCCGACGGCCGCCGGCGCGAACACGAGCAGCGCATGGAAGCCGAGGAGCCCGGCGACGAAGAACAGGTAGGTGGCGCTCGTGAACGCGAGGCGCCGCAGGCGGCTCACCAGCAGGCCGAACACCGGGTTCACCAGCAGCGTGACGATGACGGTGCCCACGAAGAGCCAGCGGATCGCTTCGATGCCGCGCTGCATGCCGAGCGCCTCGCGCGCCGGGCGAAGCACCATCAGGGCGGTGAGCACGCAGAAGAAGAACAGGGCCGCGACGAGCACCGGCGCGCGTTCGTCGGCTCGGACATTGGCGAAGCGCTGCAGGATGGCGGCGGCCATGGCGGCGTGTCCCTCCGGGCGTGGCGTCGTGAAGATGCGGCGCGGCGAGCGAGCCCGGGGCGGGCGCATCCGCGTCCGCCGATATTAGCCCGGCGCGGCCGTATCCTCGCAGATGGCCCGGAACTCCCGGAAGGCGTCCTCCCAGCCGCGCACGGGCAACGCGTCCGCATTCCCGCGAAGGGCCGCGAGGCGCTCCGGCTCGAGCAGCAGCAGCCGCAGGTGACCGGCCAGGCCGCCCCAGTCGCCGACCTCGACGAGAAGGCCCGAGACGCCGTGACGCACCAGGTCGCCGGCCGCGCCCACCCGCGTGGAGAGCACCGGCATCCCGGCGGCGGCAGCCTCGGCCAGCACCGTGCCGTAGGCCTCGAAGAGGCTCGGGAAGACGAAGAGGTCGCACCGGGCCATGAGGCCCGCCAGCTCGGCCTGCTCCAGGGCGCCGTGCCAGGTGATGCGCGATCCTATGCCGGCGCGCCCGGCCCGCTCGCGCAGGGCCCGCGCCAGCGCCGGCTCGACACCGTCGTCGCCCACGACGTGCCAGTGCCACGCCAGCTCCCGCAAGTCGCCCAGGATGTCGACCAGGTGGGCGTGACCCTTGCCCGGCAGCAGGTGGGCGGCGGTCAGGAGCCGCGTCACGGGAGCCCCGTCCCCGGGTCCCGCGGCGGCCCGCGGGCGGCGCTGCAGGAACACCGGCGCCACCCCCGGCTCGCAGACATGCACCGTCGCACCGGGGACGAGCGCGCGGGCGGCATCAGCCACCGGCGCGCCCGCCGCGAGGACGCGGTCGGCCCGGCGCAGCGAGCGACGCTCGGCCTCCTGCAACGCCGCGCGCGCCGATGCGTCGAGGCGAGGATCGAGCGACGGCAGGTAGTGCAGCAGCAGGATCGTGCGGCGGGCGGCCGCGGGATCGACGCGATCGAGAAGGAGGCTGTCCCAGACGAGCAGGTCCCAGCCGCCTGCGGCGAGCGCGGGATCGTCCGGATCGACCGCCCGCAACGGGAAGCCCTCCGCCCGCGCGCGCTCCAGCATGCGCCGGTTGTACAGGTCGCCGCCCGAAGGGCGGGCGCGAGGCGGCGGCTGGACGAGACCGACACGGCGAAGCGTCATCGATGGGATGATACCGACCGGTCCCATCCCGAGGCGAAATGACGACCGACAGGCGATCCCTGCAGCAGGAGCTGGCGCGGTGGAACACGGGCCATTCCATTGCACTCCTCATGGCGGCGGCGGCCGTCGTCGCCGGGTCGCCGGTCTGGCTGGCGTGCGCGATCGCCGCGGTGTCGTTCGGAGCGCTGGTCGCACGCTCGCGGGGGCGGTGGACGCCGGACGGCCGCTTCGGCCCTGCCAACATGGTGACCCTCGCGCGACTCGCCGGGATGTTCGCCCTGCCCTTCGTGCCGCCACCCCTGATCGTGGTCGCCGGGCTCGGCCTCGCCCTGCTCGCGCTCGACGGCGTGGACGGCTGGGTCGCGCGGCGAACCGGCACGAGCGGCGAGTTCGGCGCCTTCTTCGACCAGGAATGCGACGCCTTCTTCGTGCTGCTGCTCTGCCTTATGCTCTACCGCCTGCCGGGCGGCCTCGGCGCCTGGATCCTGGTGCCCGGCCTGCTGCGCTACCTCTTCGTCCTCTACGTGCTCATCGCGAAGCCGCCCCTGCGCAAGGCGCCGCGCAGCCGGCGCGCCATGTGGGCGTTCGTCCTCATGGTGGTCTCGCTGCTCCTGTGCTTCGCCGGGCATCCCGCCCGCCTGGAGCTGCCGCGCGCGCTGGCGGGCGCCATGAGCATCGCGCTCGTCCTGTCGTTCGCCGAGAGCCTCTATCGCATGCACGCCGCGCGCGATGCCGCATGAGCCGCGGGCGGGGCGGCGCTCAGGCCGTGCGACGCGCCAGCATGTCCAGCTGGTGGGCCACCAGGCCGAGGCGTCCCTCCTGCAGGCATCGCAGCCGGTCGGCGCGCCAGCGCTCGAGGCGGCCCCGATCGAACAGGCCGCTGCGCTGCGCCTCTCCGCCGATCATGTCGAGCAGCGCGCGCAGGCAGGTCGCGTCGCCGGCGCGATACTCGCCCAGGTGCGGCGTGATGCTCCAGTCCGAGCTGCCGCAGCCCAGGATCTCGAAGCCGTGGACGGGCAGCATCCGGTACAGGCGCCGGCCGCTGTACGCCCCGCCGATCGGGCGGCCATCGACCCGGCGCCGCTCCATGCTCTGGTTGTAGTGCGCGAGGATCTTCGCCTCGAACGCCTCGTCCTCGGACGCGGGCAGCAGTGTCGTGTCGCCGTCGTAGTTGAGGCTGGCGTAGAGCAGGCCCCCGGGCTCGAGCCAGCCGGCGATCAGCCGCAGCGCGTCGCGCAGCGGCACGATGTCGAGGAAGGCATGGGCGACGACCACATTGGGCACCTCGAGCGGCACGTACTCTTGGAGCTCGCACGCGGCGAGCCGCAGGCGCCTTGCCGGCTCGCCCTCGGCGCGGACCTCGGCCGGCTCGACCGACACTTCGCGGCCCTGCGCCCGGAGCCGGCGCGCCGCATCCTCGCGCGCGATCTCCAGCAGCAGCGGGTCGCGGTCGAGGGCGATCATGGAGAGCGGCGTCGCCAGCCCGGCTTCGAGCAGGCGCCGGAACGTGGCTCCGGTGCCAGCCCCTACGTCGAGGCAGCGCACTTCCGGCAGCTGGTGCAGCCGGTCCAGGAAGGCGGCGCGCACCTGGGGATTGAGGCTGCGCTCGTCCAGGTCGAACTTGGCCTCGAGATACTCGGCGAACGCGACCGGCATGTTCCTCGGCTGCTCGCGGGCCGGCTCAGCGCACACGGTCAGGCCCGGTCTCTCCGTATGCCGCCCAGTCGCTTTCGTTCTCCCAGAGCTTCACTTCCAGGGCGAGTCCGTCGAGCACCGGCCGCGCGCGAAGGTCCTCCCACAGCACGCGGGCAAAGCGCTCGAGGCTGGGGTTCAGCCCCTCGAACGGCGGCAGCTCGTTGAGGGTCCGGTCGCGGTAGCGACCGATGGCCTCCTCGAGGGCGGCCTCGAGCTCGACGATGTCGGCAAGATAGCCGTGCCGGTCGAGCGAGTCGCCGCGAAGCAGCACCTGCACCTTGTAGTGGTGGCTGTGCTCGTGGTTCTCCGCGCCCCAGTCGCCGCCGATGAGGAAATGTCGCGCGATGAAGTCGCGCGTGATCGCGAGTCGATACATGGCTGCTCCCGGCTAGTACTCGAAGACCACCTGCATGATGCCCGTGCGCCGCGAACAGGCCGTCTCGAAAGCTTCGGCGCAGCGCGCGAGCGGGAAGGAGGCCGAGACGAGGCCCTCCGGGCGAAGGGTGCCGAGCAGGCGCCACGCCAGGGCGAGCCGACGCTTTCGGTCCCAGCGTCCTCCCAGCCTGGGATCGATCGTGCTTACCTGGCTCGACACGATGCGCAGGCGATCGCGATGAAAGCGCCCGCCGAGGTCGATCGGGCGCGACCGGCGGCCGTACCAGGAGCCGACGACGATGCGCGCACCGAAGCCCGCGGCCTCGATCGCCCGGTCGAGCGCTCCCATGTCGCCGGACAGTTCGAAGAGCAGGTCGGCGCCCCGCATGCCGTCGAGGAGCGATCGCCAGGCATCGGTGTCCCCCGGGTCCACCGCCTCCTGAACCCCCCAGGCGGCGGCGAGCGCACGCCGCCAGTCCAGTGGCTCGACGGCGACGAGCCGCTCGAGCGGAAAGCGCGCGAGCAGCGCCGCGGTGAGCAGGCCCACCACGCCCTGGCCGAACACCAGCACGCGCTCGCCCACGAGGGGCGCGCCGTCGAGCAACAGGTTGGCCGCGGTCTCGACCTGGGGCAGGAAGAGCGCGGCCTCGGGCGCGATGCCGGCGGGCACCGGAACGCAGTCCTCGACCGGCACGATCGCGAGATCCTGGTGGGGATGGAAGGCGAACACCGTCCGGCCCGCCAGCGTCGCGTCAACGCCCGCGCCCACGGCCGCCACCTCGCCGACCAGCGCGTAGCCGTACCGGAACGGATACTCGAACCCGCCGCCGAGCGCGGCGATGCGCGCATCGAGCGGGGCATCGACGGGAAAGTCGCCCGCGAAGACGAGCGACTCCGTGCCCGGGCTGATCGCGGACCAGCGGCTGCGCACCAGCACCTCGCCTGCGGCGGGCGGCGGCAGGTCGATCTCGCGGACCTCGACGCGGCGCCTTGCGACATGGAACACGGCCCCGGCGCGCATGCCTAGCGCGCCACGCCCGTTCCGTGCAGGCGGCCGTGCACGATGAGGTCCCCGCCCAGCGGCTCGTAGCGGCAGTCGACGATGCTGATGGGCGCCAGGTCGGGCGAGCACGGGCCGTCGAGCGCCTTCACGCCCCCGATGAGGCGGGGAACCACGGTGATGACGCAATGATCGACCAGGCGCCGGCGCAGGAAGCCGCCGATCACGCTGGCGCCGCCTTCCACCATCAGGCTCGAGAGGCCCATGTCCGCCAGGCATGCGAGCGCCGCCGCGAGGTCCACCCGGTCGGCCTCGTCGCGCGGCAGCACGCGGATCTTCGCGCCCCTTGCCTCGAGCCGCCGGATCCCGGCGGCGTCGGCCTGGTCGGTCGTCAGGATGAGCGGATAGCGATCGGGATGGGTCAGCAGCCGCGCATCCACCGGGAATCGCAGGCGGCTGTCGAGCACGACCGGCTGCGGGTTGTCGCCGGCGCAGCGGCGCACGGTGAGCCGTGGATCGTCGGTCAGGACGGTGTTGATGCCCACCAGCAGCGCGTCGTGTCGCGAGCGCAGCAGGTGGGTCATGTCGAAGGCTTCGTCCGAGCTGAGCGCGAAGGGGCGCGAGGGCCGCGCCGCGATGCTGCCGTCGATGCTCTGTGCGTAGCTCAGGGTGACGAACGGCCGTCGCTGCGCCCCCGCGCCGGCGCCGCGCCCGGATGCCCGGGCATGCTCCGCCAGCCGGTCGAAGAGCGCCTGCAGGAATGACGCACTCTCCGCCGTCGCCCCGCCGCGCTCGCGCGCATCGGAGAACCTTGTGTCCATGCTCGTCGTTCCCATCGGCCGGGTCTCCCCAGTGTGCCCGCAATCGGGCGCGGATGCCAAGGACGGCGCGCCCGTTCCATTCCGTGGCCATGCGCGCCGGCGCGCCTCGCGCGGGCGCACGCGCATGGCCGCCAGCAGCTTGCGGGCCCGCCCGCAGGCGCTATGCTCGGGAAATGACGGTGAGAGGTAACGACGACGACCGGGCGCAGGAGCGCCGGGCGATGGTGAGGGCGATCGAGGCGGATGCGCGCGCGACCGCGTCGCTCACGGGCCGGCCGACCTTCTCCGCGCGCGTGCTCGCGGCCATGGCGAAGGTGCCGCGACACCGGTTCGTGCCGGCTGCCTGGGCGCACGCCGCGTACGACAACCGCCCCCTGCCGATCGAAGCCGGCCAGACGATCTCGCAGCCCTACATCGTGGCGCTCTCCACCGATCTCATCGACCCCGAGCCCGACGACGTGGTGCTCGAGGTCGGCACCGGCTCCGGCTACCAGGCGGCGGTGCTCGCGGAGCTGGTGCGCGAGGTCTGGTCGATCGAGGTCGTGGAGTCGCTGGGCACCGCGGCCGCCCGGTTGCTGCGCGAGCTCGGTTACGACAACGTGCAGGTCAGGATCGGCGACGGCCACCAGGGCTGGCCCGAGCACGGCCCGTACGACGGCATCGTGGTCACCGCGGCGGCGATCGACGTGCCGCAGGCACTGGTCGACCAGCTCAAGCCGGGCGGACGGATGGTGATCCCGATCGGCCCGCGCTTTGCCGAGCAGGAACTCGTCCTCGTTGAGAAGCGCGCCGACGGCCGCGTCGCGCAGCGCGCGATCCTCCCGGTACGCTTCGTCCCGATGGTCCGCGAGGAGAGCCGCGGCCGATAGCGCCGCTCACCAGGCGCCGTGGTGCTCGGGCACCCGGGCGATCAGCGGCAGGCAGGCAAGCAGCAGGGCGGCGACCACGGCGTAGATCCAGGCGTGCGTCGAGCCCGGATCCTCTACGCCCGCGAGGATCGCGGTGGCAATCCCGATCGAGAGGATGGAGCCGATCGACATGCACATCGAGCGCAGCGCCGCGAGCGTGGACGCGTGCTCGGGAGCGAGCTGCAGGCCCGCATTCCGGTTCGCGGGATTGAGGGTGCCGCTGCCCACGCCGACCAGGAAGGCCGCGCCGGCGAGCCAGGCGTAGGGCGTCAGGCCCGGCAGCGGGGTGACGGCGAGCGACGCCATCCCGATCGCGACGATGATGCCCCCGGCGAACAGCGGAAGGCGGTAGCCGGAGCGCCGCAGCGCCACGACGGCGGCGATCGAGAACAGGAAGGCGGCCGCCGCCTGCGCGACCAGCAGGGTGCCGGAGCCGAGCGCGTCGATGCCGTAGCGGTTCGTGGCGTACAGGGGGATCAGGGCCACCATCCCCGACGGGATCCCGCCGTAGACGATGGTGATGAGGTTGACGCTGCCGAAGCCCTTGCCATGGATCAGCCGGGGCGCGATGAACGGCGCCTCGACGCGTCGCACATGGCGCAGGAAGGCCCAGAACGCGATCACCGAGAGCGCAAGCGGCGCGAGGAAGTGGGGCGACCAGGGTCGCGCGCCCCCCTCGCCGAGGTAGCTGGTGGCCAGCATGGCCGAAAGCAGCCCGACGCCGAGCAGCAGCATGCCGACCCCGTCGGTGCGCTTGCGCGGCCGCCGCTTTCCCGGCCTGTCCTTCGGGACGAAGCGCAGCGTGAGCGCGAGGATCACCAGGCCGATCGGCACGTTGATCCAGAAGATGCCGCGCCAGGTCCAGTAGGTGACGAACAGACCGCCGAAGACCGGCCCGATCATGGCGCCCACCGGGAAGATGCTGCCGAAGAGCCCCACCATCCGGTCGCGCGCCTCGCCGAAATGGTCCACCACGAGACCCGTCGCCGAGGGGGTGAAGCCAGCCCCGCCGGCCGCCTGGAGCGCGCGTAGCGCGATGAGCGTGTAGATGTCGCCCGCCAGGCCGCACAGCAGCGACGCCACCGTGAAGACCACCAGCGATCCGACGAAGACCCGGCGCCGGCCGTACTGGTCGCTCAGCATGCCCGTGATCGGCAGCGCGAGGACGAAGCCGAGCGAGTACGCGGTGATCGTCCAGCCGGTCCAGTTGATCGGCGCGTGCAGTCCGTGCTGCAGCGCATGCAGCGCGGTCGCGACGATGGTCGAGTTGATCGACATCATCATGAGCGCGACCGCGATGATGGCGAAGACGATGCCGCGCCGGACCTGCGGCGGTTCCTCCGCGGGCTCGGCGGCGGGAGGCTGTTCGTCTCGGGACGGTTCCTGGGCGGTCACGGCTTCGGCCGTCGCCTGGCCGCAATCGAGGGCGAGGCGGGCGAATGTTCCGAAAGGGATGCGCCCCTAGTTTACGCGAGCGGGTTTCGCCCTACCCCGGGCGACGCAATTGCTGGGGATGCGCCGCACGGCAACCGGACGGGCAATGGAAAGCGTGGACACTTTCGGCCGGCGGGCCGGACGGGCGGGGAGCGAGCGACAGTTCGACACGCTCTGCGAGCTGCTCGACGCGGTCGGGCAGGAGGCCGAGGCCAGCGGCTCGATGTCGTTCGGCCAGGTCCAGGACCTGGCCGGACGCCGGTCCTACGGGCCCCTGCTGCTGCTCCCCGGGCTCGTCGCCCTCTCGCCCCTGTCGGGCATTCCCACCGTGCCCTCGATCATCGGCGCGATCGTCTCCCTCGTGTCGGCGCAGCTGCTCGCCGGTCGCAGCCGGGTATGGCTTCCCCGTCGCCTGCGCGAGGCCTCGCTCGACAAGGACAAGGTGTCGCGAGGCATGCGCTTCGCGCGCCCGGTCGCGCGCGCGGTCGACCGGGTGGTCAGGCGGCGCCTGCCCGTGCTCACGGGAGCGCTGTCGCTGCGCATCGCCGCGGCGGCCTGCCTGCTGGTGGGCGCCACCATGCCGCCGCTCGAGATCCTGCCCTTTCTCGCCACGAGCGCCGGGGTCGTCATCGCCCTCTACGGCCTGGCGATCACCGTGCACGACGGCATCCTCATCGTCGCGGCCCATGCGCTCGTGCTGGGGCTCGCGCTATGGGGGATGAGCGTGGTGGGCGGTTGAATCGTGCGGGCCGCCGGCGGCTGGTGGGCCCCCCGGGAGTCGAACCCGGCACCAACGGATTATGAGTCCGCTGCTCTAACCAACATGAGCTAGAGGCCCGCGCGCGCAAGTATACCGGCGCCGATCGGCCGGTTTTCCCCGAT
>Ga0079224_100001500_pt1 | contig 26989 bp, 21 predicted proteins | sample Stecom2015_FD_80414 | JGI IMG/M metagenome (GOLD analysis project Ga0079224, IMG submission 80414) | Agricultural soil microbial communities from Utah to study Nitrogen management - Steer compost 2015 | ecosystem: Environmental > Terrestrial > Soil > Agricultural land | place: USA: Utah... | reverse complement strand
CCGTTTAGGCCAGAGACTAAATCATGTGTTCTTAATGGCTTAATTGTCAGTATTCGTTGATACCAGATAGACACGGTAATGTCCCAGGCCAGGATAGGCTTCCCCGATTTGTGCTACTTCAATGAGCCTTTCCTGAAAATTCGGACCCATGAACGGCCCATATTCATTGAGCACTGCGTTGTCAAAATCGAGGAAATAGTCAATCTCTGATTCAAGGATGTAGTCCATAAGGCGTCCCTGCTGGGATGCAGCAAAGGCTTGTGGGTTGACAACGCCATCGAGGTTGATTGTCGTTCGATCGCTATAGTAACCAATGATGCCTGAATTCATGCTGGCAACAATGGATTCTTCTGGCGTGCTGTCTTTCACCCATAAGGCTGCGTCATACATACGAGAACGCTGCCAGGGATAGTAACCAATCTGCCAGGCAAGCACGCCGCTGAAAATCACCCCAATACCCATCGCGCTGATGAGAATGAACTTCAAACGGCTGTGTGACATCAGATGCCAAAAAAACGCAACGCCTAACGACAGAGCTTGAGCCATGACCACAAAATACCAGGGGCGGGGATACCATCTGAGAGCTGTGTGAATGAAAACGAGGCACAGGCAGCCAACTAGCAGCAGCCCACCAATGCCCATCAGAAGTCGAACCCATCCTCTGCGCCAGCTCCACCACAGGCCCAACAGGCCCGCAGGCCACAAGATAAAACCCATGAGAGGCGGTGCACCAAGGTAATCACCACGCAACCAGAAGACAGGATCGGTCAACACCTTTAGCGAGAGTTGCCATAGAGGTTCACCGGGATTAGCCATCTGAAAGCGCGTTTGTACAGCCCATGGAACTGCGACTCCACTCACCTGCACAAAGGCAGAACCAAAGTTGATCTGGTTCCACACTAGCCAGGGCGCGATAGTCATGGAGGCCACGACGGCTCCAGATGCTGTAATAATCCAGCGAGTCCGGCCCTTTAGGCACGCCAGCACGTACAATCCTAACCAGAACAGCACAACGGCTGTATCGGTACGGGCAAGAAATGTGAGACCAAAAGTCAGTCCCCAAACGAAAGCCCATCGTCGGGAGGGGTTTTCGATCAATCGCAGAGAGGTTGTCCAGGTAGCAGCGAGCATGAGTGCCACCAGTGCCGTTTCCAGACCGTTGACAGATTGAAACATAGGCATGGCGTTGATGGCGTACAGCCCTGCCCCGACAACCGCAGCGGACAGGCTCACATATTTCGACAGCGTATAGAATAGAATAACAACAACTAAACCATCTAATATCGCTCCCAAAACAAGGATTAAGTGAATCGGAGCATCGGGATTCGAAGTTGGCAGTGCAAAAATGCCAAGATTGACCAGCATCCAGAGTGGATGCCAACCATTGCTTGGATTAAGCCCATCGACTGATGGACTGCCGACCTCGAGAATGTTCTTTGCGGTCAGAAAATAATAGTAGGCGTCATCGGGCAGCATTTTGTCCAGTTGAAGATGGATTGGCTGTAACGCAATTGCTAAGCGAGGTAGCAAACCCGCCATAAACAGCGCGAGCACGCTTATCTGCGCCAATCTTGTCGATACGCCCCGGTTGACAACTGAACTTATCATCTGACTGGTTACCATATTGTGATGACTCAGGAAATTGTGAAGCATTGTGTGTACCATATAAGTCTACCAACGAATCTCCCCATCGAGCATTGAGACCCGCGCTACACCAGCGCCCCAATCTGCGCTAAAATGGAGCCGTTGAGGGGCATCTACTAAGGAAAGCAAGATGGCGTTGCAGATTTACAATGTGCTGGGACGAGAAAAACAACCTTTTGAACCGCTGAACGAAGGTCATGTGAACATGTATGTCTGCGGGCCAACGGTCTATGACCATGCGCATCTGGGCCACGCCAAGACCTATGTATCGTTCGATGTAGTGGTGCGCTACCTGCGCTACAGCGGTTACGATGTGCTGTATGTCCAGAACCTGACCGATGTGGGCCACCTGACCGATACCGAATTCGGCGAGGACAAGATTTTGCGCAAGGCACGCCAGATGCAGGCCATGCCGATGCAGATTGTCGAGATGTACACCCGAAGCTATTTTGAGGACATGGATGCGCTTGGGGTGCTGCGGCCTGATATTTCGCCCCGCGCCAGCGCCCATATCCCCGAACAGATCGAGATGATTCAGGAACTGATCGCCAAGGGCTGCGCCTACGAAGTCGATGGCAATGTGTACTTCGATGTCACGTCGTACCCGGATTACGGCAAACTGTCCAATCGCACCCTCGATGATCAGGAAGCCGGCTGGCGCGAAGCCGTGCGCGCCGAAAAGCGTCACCCGGCAGATTTTGCCCTGTGGAAGAAGGCCGAACCGGAGCACATCCTGCGCTGGAACAGCCCCTGGGGCTGGGGTTTCCCCGGCTGGCACATCGAATGCTCGGCTATGTCGCGCAAGTATCTGGGGCCGACCTTTGATATTCACGGCGGCGGCATTGACAACATCTACCCGCACAACGAAAACGAGATTGCCCAGAGCGAATGCGCCAACGATGCTGAGTTCGCCCGCTACTGGATGCTGGTCGGCAGCCTGATGGTTCCTGATGCTGAGGGTATTCCAACCAAGATGTCCAAGAGTCTGGGCAACTTTGTGACTGTCAAGGACGCACTGGCAAAGTACCGGCCCGAAATCATCCGCACCTTTATCCTCAGCGCGCATTATCGCAACCCGGTGACGTATAACGAGGAAGCACTGACAGCGGCTGCCGGCGGCTGGGAGCGTTTGTACGGTGCAGTACGGCAGACTCGCCAGCGCATGAATCACGCCCCGGAAAGCGATGAGGGCAACCAGTTCCTGGACCGGCTGGCGCAGGCAAAGGCGGATTTTACAGCCGCGATGGATGATGACTTCAACGGGCCAAAGGCCCTGGCTGCCTTGCAGGAACTGACTCGTGAAGTCAATACGCTGCTCAACAGCGGTACGACTGTGGGGCTGTCCGTGCTGGACGCCATCAACCAGACCTATACGGAACTGGGAGGCACTGTGCTGGGCATTATCCCCGAAAGCGACGTGGCTGCCGGCAGCAATGGACGCCGCGAAGCCGGGTTGATCGAACTGCTGGTGAACATGCGGGCCGAAGCGCGCGCCCGGAAAGACTATGCCGAAAGTGACCGCATCCGCGATGAACTGGCCCGTCTCGGCATCGTTCTGGAAGATGGCCCCGGCGGAACCACCTGGCGGACGGAGTAGCAAGCCGATGGCCGAATTTCTGTACGGTCACTGGGCGGTAATGGAGGCCCTGCGCGCCGGACGCCGCCAGCTTGAGCAGCTTCTCGTCGTTGAATCCGTCGAAGAAAGGGGGCGGATCGGTGAGATTGTGGAACTGGCCGGCAAACGCGGCGTGAATGTGCGCCGTGTACCGCGCCGCATCGTCGATGATCTGGCCGATGGCGGCAATCATCAGAGTGTGGTGCTGCGCGTCGGGCCGTATCCTTATGTCGAGCTGGAGGATGCCTTCGCGCTGGCGGAAAAGCGGGGCGAAAAGCCGTTTTTCCTGCTGCTCGATCTGCTCAAGGACCCGCAGAATGTCGGCAGTCTGCTGCGTGTGGCCGATGCAGTGGGGCTGCACGGCGTGATCCTGCAAGAGCGCCGTTCGGTGGCGATCACGCCGGCGGTAGTCAATGCGTCGTCGGGGGCCATCGAGCATCTGAACGTGATTCAGGTTAACAACCTGGTCAATGCCATGAAGGAACTCAAGTCGCACGATGTCTGGCTCGTTGGGCTGGACATTGGCCCGGATGTGCCGCCGATTGACCGCACCGACCTGAACATCGCTATCGGGCTGGTGCTGGGCAGCGAAGGTGAAGGAATGCGCCGCTTGGTACGCGATACTTGTGATATGCTATTATCGCTGCCCATGCGCGGCCAGGTTGCCAGCCTGAACGTCGCCACTGTGGGTTCGATTGCGCTGTATGCGGCCTGGCAGGCGCGTGGCTGGGAAGGCTGGGGCCAGATGGTCGCCCCTAATAAATGACAATGCTTGCTGCTCGAAAAGGTAGTTTAAGATGATAGACGACATACTCAAAGAGACCAGAGACAAAATGCAGTCTTCGCTATCGTTCTTTGAGGAGGAACTGCAAGGTATTCGCGGCGGGCGTGCCAGCACCGCGCTGGTGGATCGCCTGAAGGTGGATTATTACGGGCAGGAAACCGAACTGCGTCAGCTTGCCAATCTGTCCACCCCCGAAGCCCTGCAAATCCTGATCCGGCCTTACGACAAGTCGGCGGTCAAATCAATCGAGAAGGCGATCCAGCAGGCCAATATTGGCGTCAATCCCAACACTGACGGCGATGTGATCCGCCTCAATATGCCGCCGCTGACCCGCGAACGTCGCCAGGAACTCGTCAAATTCCTCCACAAACGCATGGAAGAATCGCGCGTGGCGATCCGCAACATTCGCCGCGCCGCCAACAGCGATCTGGAGGAATTCGAGAAGGAGAAGATGATTTCCGAAGACGAGAAAAAGCACGGCCTCGATGAAGTGCAGAAGCTCACAGACGAATTCATCGCCAAAATCGATGAGTTGGGCAAGGCCAAAGAGCAGGAAATTCTGGACGTTTAACGCCTCCGTCAGCGAAGCTCGAGAAAGGAGATGCGGCTGGCCCTGCGGGCGAGCCGCAGCAGGTTATGGTTATCGCAGCGCACGAAAATCAGGTTACCGATGTAACACTCCCGGAGCGGCTGCCCCAGCATATCGCCATCATCATGGACGGCAACGGACGCTGGGCCAAAGCGCGCGGCCTGCCCCGCACCGAGGGTCACCGGCAGGGGACGGAAAATCTGCGGCGCATACTGCGCGCGGCAGTGGAATTCGGCATTCCGATTCTGACGATCTACGCCTTTTCGACCGAGAACTGGAAGCGGCCCCGCGCCGAAATTCAGGTGCTGATGAGCATTCTGGAGATGGTGATTGACCGCGAACTGGAAGAACTCCATCAGCAGGGGGTGCAGCTCCGACATATTGGCGAACTCGACGGTATCCCCAAGGTTTTACAGAAAAAGATTCACGCGGCCAAGGAACTGACGAAGAACAACACCACGCTGATTCTGAACGTCGCCTTCAATTACGGCGGGCGCGATGAGATTGTGCGCGCTGTGCGTCACATCGTCCGCGATGGTATCCCGGAAGATCAGATCGACGAAGAACTTATCAGCAGCTACATGTACACCAGCCCGCTGCCCGATCCTGACCTCATTATCCGTACCAGCGGCGAGATTCGCCTGAGCAACTTCCTTGTATGGCAGGGAACCTATTCCGAATATTACTTCACCCCAACCTACTGGCCGGATTTTGACCGCGAGGAACTGCTCAAGGCGCTGATCGAATACAGCCATCGCAGCCGCCGCTTTGGCAAGACTGACGAGCAGCTCATCGATTCTGGGTCTTAGCTCAGCCGGCTTTGTGGCGGGTCAGACACACAGAGTCCCCGGTACAATGAAATCGGAGTGCTGAAGTATAGGATGCTGCCGGAGGATAGTGGCAATGTCCTGCTGCTGCGCCTCGGTCAGCCGCGGCCGGCTGCCGGTGTTTGGCTTCGATGTTGAGACAGTAGAGCGTTATTGTTGACCCCCTCCGGCGCTGCGCGCTACCTCCCGCGAATTCGGTGAGGGTTAGGGAGGGGTTTATGAAGCTAAGCGGTCATAGGTTACCTCTCCCCCATGCGTGCATGAGCATATTATATAACAATATAACATGTATAACGACTACCGCCGATTCTGTCCGCGAACAGCCCCGTATCCCCGAAACAGGTTATAATCGTTTGACCACTCATTAGATTGTGGAGGCTTGTAGTATTCATGTTTAATGACATCAGCCAGGTAACCAACGCATTAAAGGCCCAGCAGTATATCCCGACGGACGAGATCGCTACGGTGATGTTCCTGGCTTCCCGGTTGGAAAAACCGCTGCTGACCGAAGGCCCTGCCGGAGTGGGCAAGACCGAACTGGCGAAGGCGTGGGCCAAAGCAGTCGGTCAGCGCCTGATTCGCCTGCAATGTTATGAAGGGTTGGATGAAAGCAAGGCCCTGTATGAATGGGAATATGCCAAGCAGATGCTGTATACCCAGCTTCTGCGCGACAAACTCAGCGACCTGCTGGCGAGCGCGGACAGCCTGAGCGCCGCCGCAGACCGGCTGGCAAGCGAGGAAGATGTCTTTTTTTCCGAACGTTTTCTGCTGGCGCGCCCGCTGCTGCAGGCCATTACCGCCGATGAGCCGGTGGTGCTGCTGATCGACGAAATTGACCGGGCCGACGCGGAATTCGAGGCATTTCTGCTTGAGGTCCTCAGTGACTTTCAGGTATCCGTGCCGGAAATCGGCACAATTGTCGCCAAACACCAGCCCAGTGTGGTGCTGACCAGCAACAACACCCGTGAATTGTCCGAGGCTCTCAAGCGCCGCTGCCTCTACCTGTTCATCGACTATCCCGATCACGAGGCTGAACTGAACATCGTGCGGATGCGCGTGCCGGAACTCAACGCCCGCGTGGCGGAACAGGCTGTCGAACTGGTGCAGAGTCTGCGTCAGCTTGACCTGAAGAAAGCGCCGAGTGTGTCCGAAACGATTGACTGGGCCAAGGCGCTGGTGATGCTCAATGCCGATTCGCTGGACAAGCACACGCTGGAAACGACCCTGACGGTGCTGCTCAAACACGAAAGCGACGTACAGAAGGCGCGCCGCGCTATGGGTGGTGAGGGCGAGTCACGGCGCCCGCGGGGCTATGGCAGCCGCCGCGCCGGGGGTGATCGCGGCTGGAATTAGCGCGCAGGTTGTGGGGTGAGATGATCGCGAACAGGGGGCTGCAGCCCCCTGTCCTGACCTGACTCGACTACGGCGCTACTCGGAATCGCCGGAGCCGATGCTGCGCTTCAGCAGGTTGGAATAACCGATATAGATCACTACCGAAAGCACAGCGACGACAATCGTAAACAGAACAGCGTTGCCCAAAAATGTGGTGATCGGCGGCGCAAATTCGCCCGCGCCGCTGAGATAGGCATACGGCGCGAGCAGACTCACCAGAAAGGTGACGGCCACGACGACGATAAGACCGTAACGCAGCAGACGGAGACGCCCTGCAATATCAGATTGGCTAATCATAAAAAGCCTCCAAAGTTTATTGAGCGTGTTGTTAGCAGTATATGAATCATAAGGCTGCCTTTCTGGACGAGTCAACTTAAGACATGCCGCCGTCCCGAAAGCTGCTGGCTTGGGTTAATCCATATATTACCGATTGTTAAGCCGTCAGCGCGCTGCGCAGCCGTTCCAGCCCTTCGGTGAGTGTGGCACGCGGGCAGCCGAAGTTCAGACGCAGATAGTTCGCAAACCCCTGATTATCGAAGCCGCCGCTGAGAGCCACCCGCGCCTTCTCCAGAAAGAAATCGACCGGCGCGCCTTCGACAGGCACTTCGCGGCAGTCCATAAACAGCAGATAGGTCGCTTCAGGCACAGCAGGAACAATGCCGGTCAGGTGCTGCTTCACGTAAGCGACGGCATAATCGCGATTGGCCTGGAGGTAATCGAGCAGCGCATCGAGCCAGGGCTGGCCGTACCGGTAGGCTGCCAGCGCCGCCGTATAGCCCAGCACCCCCGTACCAACACCCACACTCAGATAATAACTGCTCAGCCCTTGCAGCAGATCGTGATTTTGCGAGATGGCAAATCCCAGCTTGAGGCCGGGCAGGTTGAACGTTTTGCTGGGGGCCATGAACGTCATGGTGCGCGCGGCGATTTCGGGCGCGAGACTGGCGATAGGGATGTGCCGGTGGCCTTCATAGATCAGGTCGCAGTGAATCTCGTCCGAGCAGATCACCAGATCATGGCGCAGGCAGATGTCCGCCAGCCGTTCCAGTTCCCCTTGGGTGTACACCCGGCCTACCGGGTTATGCGGGTTGCACAGCAGGAACAGACGTGTCTGCGGCGTGATGGCCGCTTCCAGAGCATCGAAGTCGATCTCGTAATGGAGGGTTGCGCCGTTAGACACCGGGACCACCGGCACTGTGATCGCCTGCCGGCTGGCGTGTTCAATGCCGGTGAAGAACGGCCAGTAATTCGGCGTCTGAACCAGCACCCCATCCCCCGGTTCACCCACCACGCGGCAGATGCCATGCAGCGCGCTGACGATATTGGGGACAAACAGAAAATCCTGCTCCCCCACCTGCCAGCCATAGCGCGACGCCATACGCTCGCGCAGCACTTCGATCAGTACCTTGGGCTGGTGAGTCCAGCCGCCATAGCCATAGCCGAATATGCCGTGTTCAACGCGGGCGTGCAGCGCCTCGATGACGGCGGGCGGCGAGCGAAAGTCCATATCCGCCGTCCACATGGGGATGACATCAGGGTCGAACGCGCCCCATTTGCCGCTGTCTGTGCCGCGCCGTTCGATGATTTCGTCAAAGTTGTAAGTGGTGGTGGGTGTGGTCATGGCTGCTCCTCATTGTGAGAAGCCTAATTTAACGCAAAGTCGCCGGACATCAAAGGGACTTACATGCAGCGCGGACTCGGACATATCAACTTCACATTAAGAATCAATGAGTAACTGGCCTTTACGCATAAAAGCCCAGTATAATAGGTGTTGAACATATGTTCTAATATGAGTTGCAACCAGCTTCTGTGAAAGACAAGTTCAGAAGGAGTAAGCATGTTCAAGGTTACAAAATATCCGCGCGGCACATTTTCCTGGGCAGACTGCACCTCGACAGACACAGCCAAAGCCAAAGCGTTTTACAGCGCGGTGCTGGGCTGGGAAGCGGAAGATATGCCGCTTGGCGGGGGCCTGTATTACACCATGTTCCAAAAGGATGGGCTGAATGTCGCCGGCCTGGGACCGATGATGCCCGATATGCAGGCGCAGGGTATCCCGTCTCATTGGAACAGCTATGTGAACGTGGACGACATTCACGCGCTGGCTGGCAAAGCCAGGGAACTGGGCGGTACGGTCATGCTGGAGCCGATGGAGGTCTTCGACAGCGGGTGGATGATGATACTCCAGGACCCGACAGGCGCGGTGCTGGGTGTGTGGCAGCCCAAAAACCACATCGGAGCCAGCCTGGTCAACACCCCCGGCGCGATGACCTGGAATGAACTGATGACGCCCGATGTGTCCGCAGCGCGTGATTTCTTCGGATCGCTTTTCGACTGGACGTTTCAGAAAGCCGACGGCTCCGACTATTACATCATCTTCAATAAGGATCGCATGAACGGCGGCATCATGCAGTTGAACGGCGAGTTGGGTAATGTGCCGCCCAACTGGACGGTGTATTTCTCTGTGGCCGACATCGAGGACACCCTTAAAAAGGTCAGCGAGGCAGGCGGGCAGGTGCTGCGGCCCATCCAAGACACCTCCGTTGGTCGCTTTGCCGTGATTGCTGATCCACGGGGGGCCGTGTGCAGCCTCATCCAGAACAGGCAGCCTCAGCCCTGGACAGAGTAAAACACAGATAACGGCTTCACCACCTATCTGACGACATCATCTGGCTCCTCCGTGCCGAACCCGGAGGAGCCAACTGTCTTACAGCAGCGGCTGCTGTTCCTGAGCCTGCCCGGCTTTGACCGCTTTCTTGCGGGCGGCGAGCGCCTGCCGGAGCGCGTGCTTGCGGGCATCCGCCTCGGCCAGCAGATCGCGCGCCGTCTGGTTGCCCGCGTCGCTGATCGCCCCCAGCATCTCGGTCAGTTCCTGCACCCGTGTGGCCTCATCGAGCGTGTAGACCTTCGTTTTGACACGCTCGCCCTTCATTTCCTTCTGCACCTTGAAGTGACGGTCAGCGAACCCGGCCAACTGCGGCAGGTGAGTCACCACCAGCACCTGATGGCCGGCCGTCAGCGACCACAGTTTTTCACCCACAATAGCACCAACTCGCCCGCCGATGCCCTGATCGATTTCATCAAAAATCAGAGTCGGGGTGTGGTCGGCCTGCGACAGCACCCGCTTGAGCGCCAGCATGATGCGCGCGGTTTCGCCGCCGGAAGCCACCTTCACCAGCGGGCGCAGCGGCTCGCCGGGGTTGGCGCTCATCATGAATTCCACGTGGTCGATGCCGGTGGCTGAAAACGCGACCCGCCGGTCACCGACGAAACAGCCTTCCGGGTCGTCCTGATAGGTAATAGAGACCTCGAAACGAGTGGCTTCCATGCGCAGGTCGTTCAGTTCGTTGATAACAGCTTCGCTCAGGCGCTGGCCGAACTGCTGGCGAAACTGGCTGATCTTCTGGCCCATCTCGCCGATATAAGTCAGCAGCTTGGCTTCTTCGGCGCGCAGTTCTTCCAGCCGTTCTTCGCTGTGTTCGATGCTTTCCAGTTCAGCGCGGGCACTTTCACCGTGTTCGATCACCGCTTCGATGGTCGCGCCGTAACGCCGTTTGAGCGCGTTGATAACCTCCAGCCGTTCTTCCACCTCGTCCAGCCGCTGCGGATTATGCTCCACTGAATCGAGATAGCTCTGAAGCGTGAAGGCCAGTTCCTGTGCCTGCTGGGCAATGGCGTCGGCCATTTCTGCCGATTCTTTCATTTCCGGGTCGATACGCACCAGCTTTTCGAGCAGCACACTGGCACGCCCCAACAGATCGACGGCGTTGCTCTGATCGACGGCGCTGTCATCACCAACCAGCAGCATAAGCGCCTCGGCGCTGAGGGTGGCAAGCTGTTCGCTGTTGCCCAGCCGGGTGCGCTCGGCCCGCAGTTCATCATCCTCGCCCGGTTTTAGATTAGCCGCCTCGATCTCCTCGATCTCGCGGCGCAGCCGTTCCGCCCGGCGCTGGAGCGCGGCCTCGTCTTCCATCAAACTGCGGATTTCGCGACGGGTGCTGTTGACGCGCTCGACCATAACGGCCATGGCTGCGCGCATTTCCATCAGATTAGCGTAGCGATCCAGCAGGTCGATATGCGTGCCGGGCTTGAGCAGCGACAGATGTTCGCTCTGCCCATGCACATCCACCAGCGCCTCGCCGATTTCTTTCAGCACCTCCACCCGCACGGTGATTCCGTTCACACGTCCCATCGAACGCCCGGAGTCGCGGACTTCGCGCGTCAGCACCAGAAAATCCGGGCTGCCCTCATCCAGCAAGCCCTCGCGTTCCAGCACCGGCTGAAGGAGGCTCCGTGACCGCGCATCCAGCGAAAAAACGCCTTCGACCAGCGCGCGATCCACCCCGGCACGCACAAAGGCGCTGTCGCTTTTGCCCCCCAGCAGCAGCTCCAGCGCGTCGATCATAATCGACTTGCCTGCGCCGGTTTCGCCGGTGATGACGTTGAAGCCCGGCGCGAAGGCCAGTTCCAGTTCATCGATAATGGCAAAGTTGTGGATGCGCAGTTCTTCCAGCATGGCTTCAGACGATCCTCTAGATAGTTAAACGGAACCGGCCATAGGCGGTGAAGGCAACCAGGCCGGCATAAATCAGCACGGTGGGCGACAATACAAGCTGGCCCGCCAGTATCAGGCCGGGGGCCAGCGCACCGACTACCGCCCCACCTGCCGCGACATGGCCCGAATAACGCCCGCGCCGGCGCCCCGTCAGCCGCAGCGCCAGTTCGCCAATCGCCCCGCCGATAGGGATAGCCAGGATAAACACGAACAGCAGAAAGCGGACCAGGCTCACGCCGATAAAGCCCAGCGCAGCAATCCCCGCTGCTACTGCAAACACAATCACGTAATCCGTCGTCGTGGCGGTGAAAAACTTGTCCTCATGAGCGCGGGCACATTCGCGACAGCGATACCCCACTGGAGTCCGCACAGCGCACTGGGTACACATCAGGCGGTTGCATCTGTTACAGCGCAGCGCGGTTTCCCGATCCGGGTGGACTTCGCAGTAGGTGACTTCTTCTTCCATCGAAAGCTGTTCAGCCATGTCGTTGTTCTGTACTCATTTAACCGCAGATAACCCTTATTGTCACCCGAAATCATGAGAAGAAAGTTACAGAAGCGCCGTCAACCACGTCTTCTTATGAACTTCTTTCGTCCCATGTCGGACGCGATGGCACAGGAATACGTGGCTCCAGCCGGTCCAGCAGCGAGCGATAAAAGTAATTGCGGCTCCGCATCCGCACGAAGCGGCTGACATGCTCGCTGGCCTGCACGCGCACCCGGTCGCCCTCCTGTAGTTCCCACAGCAGCCGCCCGTCAACGCTCACCACCACCTCAGCCCGCCCGTTCGGGATCGGGATCACATCGACTACCGCGCCCTGAGACAGCACAATCGGGCGATCCATGCTCAGGTGCGGCGCAACCGGCACCACCAGAATATTGAGCAGTTCAGGCGGCAGAATCGGCCCGCCGGTAGCCAGCGCGTAAGCTGTTGAGCCGGTCGGCGTGGCGATAATGAGCGCGTCGGCGTTGTAGGTCGTGGCCCAGTCCTGATCGATGTACATTTCCAGCCGGATCGTGCTGGTCACCACCTTGCGGCTGATAACCACGTCATTGAGCGCGTCGGCAGACGCTTCCTGCTCACCATCCCGCGTGACGAGCGCCCGCACCATCATCCGCGATTCGATCCAGTAGTCACCGGCCAGCAGCCGGTCGAAATACGGCTCGCAGTTATCCGGGCCAGAGATTTCGGTCAGGAAGCCAAGCTGCCCCATATTGACACCCAGCACGGGCACGTCAAACGGCGCACACACCCGCGCCGCCCGCAGCATGGCGCCATCCCCGCCGATTGCCACAACAATATCCGCTTTTTCGACCGCCGCTTGCACATCCGATTCGGCCCAGCTTGTATACAGCCACGTCTCGATGCCACGCGCCTGCAGCCGCTGGGCGATCTGCTCAGCGACCGGGGCGGTCTGCGGACGCAGGGGGTGGGCCAGAATGCCGATGTGAGTGGGAATTTTCAACAATGCCGCTCCTGAACACGCTCCATTATAATGCACCGCGTAAATGCTCACCAGCGTCAGTATAGCACAAAAGTTCTTATATGCAGCACTCACTGTCCGCGCAACCCTACCCCCCATGTTAAATCTGATTAAACAATTCCCGCGATGTTCCTTAACGCCTGTTCCGGCAATCGTTAAAGTTAGCGCGCTACGATTCCAACGCGCTTCAGTCAATGGAGCAGCGGCCTTTCACAGCGTTTGGAACGCTCAAGGAGAAGGGAATGCTTCGGAAACTAACGGTTGTGGTCGGTATCCTGCTGCTGGCCGGCTCCCTCAGCAGCGCGGCTGCGCAGCATGGCACAATTGTCGATGTCGCCGCCGCCCATGCGGACTTTTCGACCCTCGTGGGTCTGATTCAGGCTACCAGTCTGGTTGATGTCCTCAGCGGCGCCGGCCCCTTCACCCTGTTTGCCCCCACCGACGATGCCTTTGCTGCCCTGCCGCAGCCGGTTATCGAATATTTACAGGGCAATCCCGACCTGCTGACTCAGGTGTTAAGCTATCATGTAGTGGATGGCGCAATCAGGTCAGCGGATGCAGCGACAGGCGCAGCGGCCACGCTAAACAGGGGCCATAGTGTCGATATTGTGGCCGATCATGCGGCTGTGCAGGTGAGCAACGCCAGCGTCATTGCTGCCGACATCGAAGCCGGCAACGGCGTCATTCACATGATTGATACCGTGCTGATCCCGCCAATTACCCTGCCGGAAGTTGATCCGCTGGCCGTGACGGAGAACATCGTCATCGCCGGCAGTTCCACCGTTTTCCCGGTGACCCAGCGGATTGCGGACCTGTTCAATCAGGATGGCTTTGGCGGCACGATCACGGTGGACAGCATCGGTTCTGGCGCGGGTTACGAACGCTTCTGCGTGAACACCGAAACCGATATTGCCAACGCCAGCCGCCCCATCCGCGCCAGCGAAGTGGAATCCTGCCGCGCCAATGGCCGCGAGCCGCTGGCCTTTTACATCGCTATCGACGCGCTGGCGGTCACGGTCAGCAACGACAATGACTTTGTTGACAGCCTGACGATTGAACAGCTTGCTCAGCTTTTCAGCGGCGGCGCTGGCATGACCTGGGCGGACATTAACCCGGCGTGGCCTGCCGAGCCAGTCGCGCTGTACAGCCCCGGCACGGACAGCGGCACTTATGACTACTTTGTCGAGGAAGTATTCGACTCCGACGAAACCAGTATCCTGAATGCACCCGGCATCCAGTTCAGCGAGGATGACAACGTGCTGGTCGTCGGCATCCAGAGCAGCCCTTACGCCATCGGCTACTTCGGCTTTGCCTACTATCAGGAAAATCAGAACAGCCTGCGCGTCGTCCCGATTGAAGGGGTGATCCCGAATGAAGAGACCGGCGCAAGCGGCGAATATCCGCTGGCTCGCCCGCTGTTCATCTACAGCGCGCCCGGCATCATGCAGCAGAAAACCCAGGTGGCCGACTTCATCAATTACTACCTCCAGAACGTCAACGCGCAGCTAGGGACGGCTGCCGACCAGATTGGCTATATCCCGACCAACGAATACATCCAGCGCCAGAGCGCCCTGTTCTGGCTGGCTGGCGCGGGCAATCTGGCCGGCAGGTAGTTTTTGGCTGGCCCGGAAGGGTCACGCATTCTTCCCGGCGTTAAACTCCTTTTTCAAGGCGCATCAGGCTGTGGCGGGCAAGGGGCCTAAGCCCCTGCCTGTCTCTGTTTTCCGCTGAACACCTGTTAAGCCCGTTAATCGAAACTTAAAAGAAAAGGCAACGAGTCTTAACAGGCGGATAAGGCTCCATCTGTTATGATTCTCACGATGATTGCTCAAAACTTCACAAAACCAACACACTGGGAAAGTCAAATGGGACAAGAACTGAGTTTGGGCGGCCAGCCCTTTGTGGGGCGGCTGCCGCTGGCTGTGCGCATTGCTGCCGAAACAGGTAAGGAAGCCGGCCTATCAAAGCGCCCACGCCCGGTCGAACGGATCATCAGCCTGTTTCTGTTGGCCTGCGGCGCACTGTCGATTCTGACCACCGTTGGCTTTACCGTCGTCCTCGGTTCCGAGGCGCTGCGCTTTTTCTCAACCACCGAATGGATGAATACCAACAAAAACACAGCGGCAGCGATTACAGCTACCGATACCCGGATCAGCGTGGCAACCAGCGGCAGGGCGCTGGCAGTCGATGAAATCATCCGCTTTGGGGTGGAAGGGGAAACCGAGAACGCCCGCATTGTCGATGTGATCGACCCCGGAATCATCGTGGTTGAACGCGGGGTCAACGGCACGCGCGCCCTCGATCATGCCCAGGGCACACCACTGTTTGTTGCCGCTGAAGTGACACTGGGCAAGTTCCTGACCGATACCAAATGGGCGCCGCAGATCGGACGCTTCGGCATTATCGAACTGGTTGTTCCCACGATCGTGATTACGCTGATTGCGCTGCTGGTCGCTGTTCCGCTGGGTCTGGGCGCAGCCATCTACATCAGCGAATACGCCCGGCCCCGCACCCGCGCCCTTCTCAAGCCGATTTTGGAAATCCTCGCCGGTATCCCGACTGTCGTATACGGCTACTTCGCGCTGACCTTCGTGACGCCGCTGCTGCAATCGCTGTTTGGCCTTGAGGTCAAGGTCTACAACATGGCCTCAGCCGGTATTGTGGTTGGCATTCTGATTATCCCGACGATCAGTTCCATCAGTGAAGATGCCCTCAGTGCCGTACCGCGCGCGCTGCGCGAAGCCAGCTACGGGCTGGGCGCGACCAAACTGGAAACAGTGTTCAAGGTGCTGCTGCCGGCGGCGCTTTCCGGCGTGGTCGCGGCGGTGATCCTCGGTTTTTCACGCGCGGTGGGCGAAACCATGATCGTGCTGATCGCGTCCGGGGCGGGGCCGAACCTGACAGCCAACCCGTTCGACAGCGCCGAAACGATGGCCGGGCACATCGCCCGCATCAGCACCGGCGATCTCAGCTTCGGTTCGATTGACTACAACAGTGTGTTCGCCATTGGCCTGACGCTGTTTCTCATGACGCTGCTGCTGAATTTCGCCAGCACGATGGTAACGCGGCGCTTCCGGGAGGTATACCAGTAGTGAGCGAGCAGACTGCACCGGGCCTGATAACCGAACAGGTCAGTGACCAGACATTTATCGAACGGCTGCGCGCCCGCAACCGGCGCGGCAAAATCGGTCAGATGTTCTTCTTTTCGGCCAACATCATTACGCTGCTGGCGCTCATCACGCTCATCGCGCATGTCGCCAACCAGTCGATGGGGCTGGTGGTGGTGCGTAATGCGGTCGAACCGGCTGCGCTGTCTGACCGGCCTCTGACAGAACTGGATGAAGCGGAACTGGCCGCCATTCTGGTGGACAACATTGGCCGGCGCATCCGGGTGGTGATCCGTGACAACTTCAGCCAGGTTCCCGCCAGCCAGTTTGTGTCTGCCCCGCTGAGCGAGGCGCTGCGAGGTGCGATCATCCCGGCAGAATACGCCAGCGCGACGATCAACGACCTGCCGCCGGAAGCGCTGGCCGCTATCGTAGCTGATAACCTCAGTCAGGGTGCTGTTTACGATCTGGTGATCGAACACGTGGTGCGGCCAACAGTAGTCACAAGCTGGACGCTGCTGGATTCTATCCTGCAGCGAGACCGGATCGAAGCCGAAGCTGCCGCAAAATACCCCGATGATGACCTGCAGTTCCGTTCGTGGATTAGCGGGGATTTTATCACCCGTTCGATCAGCAGTTCGGCTACCACCGCCGGCCTGCGCACGGCCCTGCTCGGTTCGTTCTGGATTATCGCCATCACCGCCATCACCTCGCTGATTGTGGGCGTTGCCGCCGCGATCTATCTGGAGGAATACGCCACCGGCAGCCGGATCGAGCGGTTGATTGAGATTAATATCCGCAACCTGGCCGCGATTCCATCAATTATCTATGGAATGCTGGGGCTGGCCGTGTTCGTGCGGGCGCTGGGTGAACTCACCAGCGGCGCGGTGTTTGGTGTAACCGATACCAACGGGCGCACAGTGCTGTCGGCCGGCTTCACGCTTGCCCTGCTGATCCTGCCGCTGCTGATCGTCAACGCGCAGGAGGCCATCCGCGCCGTGCCCTCTTCGATCCGCGAAGCCAGCTATGGGCTGGGCGCGACCAAATGGCAGACCGTCTGGCGGCAGGTACTCCCGGCAGCCGCTCCCGGCATCCTGACCGGTGTGATCCTGTCGCTGTCGCGCGCGGTGGGCGAAACCGCGCCGCTGCTGGTCGTCGGCGCTTCGACGTTCATCGGCATCGACCCCAACGGCCCCTTCTCGAAGTTTACCGTCGTGCCGATCCAGATTTTCCAGTGGACAGCCGACCCCAAACCGGTGTTCCGAAATGTCGCCGCCGCCGCGATCATCGCGCTGCTGGTGGTGATGGTGTTGATGAATGCGTCTGCGATTATCCTTCGCAACCGCATGAGCAGGAGATACTGATTCATGACCTACAACGGCAACGGCAGATACGTGCTCGAAGCCAAAAATGTCGATGTGTACTACGGCAGCTATCGCGCTGTTCACAATGTCAGCTTGCAGATCGAACGCAACAGGGTGACAGCGTTTATCGGGCCATCGGGCTGTGGCAAAAGCACCGTGCTGCGGACATTCAACCGCATGAACGACCTGGTCCCCGGCGCGCGGGTCGAGGGCGAGGTGCTTTACCGGGGGCACAATCTGTATGAGGATGACATCGACCCGGTGGAGGTGCGCCGCCGTATCGGCATGGTGTTCCAAAAACCCAACCCCTTCCCCAAGAGCATTTACGACAATGTGGCCTACGGGCCGCGTATACTGGGGATGCGCGATAAAAAGGCGCTTGACGAGATTGTCGAGAACAGCCTGAAGCAGGCGGCGTTGTGGGATGAAGTCAAAAACGACCTGAAAAAGAGCGGGCTGGCGCTTTCTGGCGGGCAGCAGCAGCGGTTGTGCATCGCGCGGGCGATTGCCGTAGAGCCAGAGGTTATCCTGATGGATGAACCCTGTTCCGCGCTTGACCCCATCGCCACCAAGCGTATCGAAGACCTGATGAAAGACCTGGTGAAGAATTACACCATCATCATCGTCACTCACAATATGCAGCAGGCGATTCGGGTATCGGATTACACCGGGTTCTACAGCATCCGCAAGCAGGACATCGACGGGCAGGAAATCCGCTGGGGCGAACTGGTGGAGTTTGCGCCTACCGAAAAACTGTTTAACGAACCGGAATTCCAGGAAACAGCGGATTACATCTCCGGGCGCTTCGGCTGATCTTCAGCGATTGACCGCTACCCTCATGCAGGGCGCGCGATGGTGCGCCTTTTTTGGTTGAAATAGCTGCTGTATCCGCTGCGGCGTTCTGTTATCATTGGCGGCTGGCATCACCGATCAAGGAACCGCACGCCCCATGACGCAAACCCGCTATCTGAGCCAGGCGCTGCTGATCCTGCTGCTTTATCTGGGTCTGCGGCTCCACCAACTGCTCGCGCTGCCGCTGTTTATCGACGAAACCCTGCACGCGGATCGGGCCGTGTCCGTGTGGCGCGGGAGTCCGCTGTGGTTCGGGGTGCATGGCAAATACCTCGGCTCGTGGTGGGTGGCGCTGTTTTATCCCTTTCCGCCCCGGCCATGGCTGATCCGGGCGGCGGTGCTGCTGCTGACTCCGCTCAGTGCCGCTGCGGTCATGGCGCTGGCGCGGCGGCTGTATGGTCGCGGCGCGGCCCTCTACGCCGGAGGGCTGGCGGCCTTCGCGCCGATGCTGTTTTTCTTTGATCGCATGTCGCTGGCGGATACGACCCTGCACGTGACGCTGACATTGTTCGTGCTCAGTTTGTTTCATCTGCTGGACAGCCGGCTGTTCCGCTGGCGGCTGGCGCTGCTGGCGGGCGCGCTGCTGGCCCTGTCCGTCATGGCGAAGGCGAGCGCGCTGGCAATCCTCCCGCTGCCGGTCATCGCGGTGTGGCTGCTGCCGCGCGGCTGGCGGTTCACGGACCGGCTGAAGGCGCTGGCCGGGGTGGCTGCTACGGCGCTCGTTATCTGGCTGCCACTTCTGATCGCGATGTGGCTGCGCGGCATCAATTATCTGGGTGTGCCTATTGCCGAACACAGCGCCGGGGCGGGGAGCATTCTGCTGCCTGAGCGTATTACGGGCAACCTGCTGTTTCTGCTCGATGGGCTGCTGGTGTATTTCGGCGCTGTGCCGCTGCTGATCGCTGCCGGCGCCATGATCGCCGGGGTGATCGCGCACCCGCGTGGGGGTCTGGTGCTGGCGCTGGCGGTTGGCGGCCCGGCGCTGGGCATTATCCTGATCGGCGAGGCGGGGGTTTCGATGCGCTACTGGCTGGGCATTATCCCGCTGGCGCTAGCGCTGATCGGCGGCGGGCTGGCCGTCATTGGCAATCGACTGGCTGGTGCGGGTCCGATGCGCCATCTACCCGCCGCGCTGATCGGGTTGTGGGCGCTGGCTGCCGCCGCGCCCTTTATCCACAGCGCCTATACCGATCCTACCGCGCTGCCCCTGCCCGCCAAGGATCGGCTCGAATATCTGGAAGCGGATTCGGCGGGGACGATGCTGCCGGAACTGGCGGATTTTCTCGCCGGGGAAGCGGCCCATTTTGACAGCGAATTGGTGGTGACAGGCGCGATCAGCCAGTGTTACGGCCTGTCCCTGTACATCCCGGCTGACGTGGCTATTGTGCTGGACTGCCCGCGCGTGTTTTCGCCAGAAGGACGCGGCGCAGCGCTCGATCAGCACGTGGCGGCGCTGGCTGCACAGCACGAGCGTTATTACGTCATTTTTGAAGCAGCCGGCATCGCGGCGCGGGAGGATGTCACCACCATCACGCTTGAACCTGTCGCCGCGTTTGCCCGCCCCGGCAGCCGGGTGATAATCAGCGTATACCAGCCGGCGAAACCCTGAATCAGCCCCAGCCCCAGATGGTAACAGGCGTCAGCGGCAGCAGCCTGTCATCGTTCACGCTGGGCGCTTGCAGCCGGACCCCATCCCACCACTGATACACCGTCAGCAGCACATTGGCGTAAATTTCCGAACCCAGATTAGGCAGGAGGATGTCGCGTTCGTCGATGTAGTAACGGCCGGGTTCCCAGCGGCTGGTTTCCGCCGGTAGTTCGGAGGTATCCACCAGACTCAGGTGAACTGGGCGCGGCGGCCCGTCATTCTGAGCGACCAACCGGCCCTCACGATTCTGCACCTGCACACTAATACTGTAATCCGCATCCAGCGGACGATCAATTGACCACCAGAGGCGAACGCGCGCCGTTGTCTGTTCGCGCCAGTAATAGGGCTGCCGCATGATCGAGCCGCCATCCATTACGTCCATGCCATGAAAGCGCAGCCCGTTTTCAAACAGAATGCCTTCCGGGTCGGGCGGTCCCTGGTACAAACGGATGAGGAAATCCCAGGGTCCGACGAAGATGGTCGGAATGCGATTTTCCAGCACAGCCTGCTCGGTAGCGGTATCGTGCCAGCCATCTGCCCGGACATACCAGACGCGGCGGTGATTGGCCGGTTCCTGCACAATTTCGATATGCTGGCGCAGGTAGGTGTCGTAATAGTAGCCCCATGAATCCGCCTCGTTGCACTGGATCAGGCAAAAATCCGGGTCTACCAGCATGACATCGCCCGGTTCAATCTGCTGCTGAAGCCAGCGGAAATTCTGCTCAAAGGGTCGATGATGATTTGGCTTGTAGCGAGCATTAATCGGGATGGTAAACATCAGGATAACCAGCGCCGTGAACGTAACCGCTCTTATCGTGCGCGGCAGCCGGCTGAGGCCATACCCCAGCCCCAGCCCGATCAGCACAAAGACCCACCACGCATAACGGCCCTCGAAGAAGTAGACGATGGGAATAGCCGCGAGGATATATAAACTGATCGGGCCGAGGAACATGCCCGCCAGCACCCAACTGATAACGGTGCGCGGAAGCCGCTTTTCAGTGATGAACAGCGCCAGCGCGAGGACACTGACAACCAGCCAGATGATGTATCCGTGCCCCGCAAAATCCTGAAGCAGCCCGGTCATGGCTTGTGGCAGCGGGTCGAGTTCAGGGAAGATGTTGACGGCGCTTTCCACTCGCCCCATAAAAAATTCGGCCTTTGACATCAGTTCAGGAACTGCCAGCAGCAGCGCAAACAATCCCGGCAGCCACCAGCGCCAGACCGCGCGCGGTCTGGTCAGCAGGGAGTACAGGCCCAGAATCCCGAAGGCAAAAACTGCGGTATAGGTGCTGTAAAACAGCGCCGCCAAGGTGAGTCCCAGCGGCAGTGCCCGCCGCCATGTCGGCAGGTGGAAGTAGCGCAGGGTCAGCCAGAGTGCCAGCGAAAACAGCGCCATCGCCAGCACATAGGCGCGGACAAATGTGCTCAGATAGACGCTGTATCCCAGCGCAGCGTACACGACCACCGCACCCCAGGCAGCAGGCTCACTGCTGAACAGACGGCGAGCAGCGCGGTAAGTGAAGGCCACGCCCAGCATAAAGAAAAAAACGGACAGACTCCGCAGCGAAAAGGGCAGCGGGCCGGCAAGGTGCTGCCACCATCCCAGCACAACGTTGTGCAGCGGCGGCCAATCTGGCGGCTGCCAGGCGATGATCTGGGCCGTTGTGCCAAACATGCGCATGGCCGAACGCGCCTCATCCTGATGAAACTGCATCTGGTTCAGGATCAGAATGCGGCTGGCGAAGATGGTCAGCAGCACCAGGACAGCGATTATGAGTCGGGTCGAGACAGGCTTTGTTGCAGAAACGGACATCAATTTGTTTTGTCTGCACTGAGCGGTTGACAGCATGGCTTCCACACCGGCCCAAAGCATACATCATCTGGACGCGCATATCCAGCGAATGCCTGGCCCATCAGAACACAAAAGGGGCGCTGGCGCACCCCTTGAGCAAATCCGCGTGGGTGATGTCCCCGCACCCTAATCCCCGCTCAGGCGAGGTGGAATATCCGCTTCGCGGCTGGCAACAGCCGGCGGCAGAATTCGATATTCCTCCCCATCGCGCACGATGGTCGGGTCGGGCGTGAACAGGCCGTACTGATCGAAGAAGGCGCGAATTTCGTCGGACAGCAGTTCTTCCTTTTCCAGCAGCAGTTGGGCCAGCGCATGAACGACCTCGCTGTGTTCGCGCAGGGCCTGCCGCGTCTCGCGCAGAATCTTCTGGTAAACCTCTTCCAGCGCGCGCGACTGTTCGCGGGTGAGCCGGGCTGTCGGGCCGCGAAACATATCAAAGCCTACAGACATGGTTGCGCCCATCGTCTCGAACATACCGGCGTTCGCCATCGCGCCGAGCAGATTAACAACCTTGTTCAGGTCTTCGCCCACCAGTACCGACTGATTATGCGCGCCGCAGAATTCGATCTCGGAGGCTTTCCCGGCCATGCCAACCCGCGCGCGATTCAGCAGTTCCGGCTTGGTCTGCAAACCCTGGAACGATTCCTGCGCCGAATAATGCCACACGTGGCCGAATTTCATCCCCTGGCGCACGATAGTAATGCGCGAGATGCGATGATGCGGCAGGAACAGGCGCACAGCTACCGCCTTGCCCGCCTGATAGTAGGCGAGGCGCTGCCGGGCTTCCGGGGCCATGTGTTTGATTGGCGAACGCAGGCCCATTTCGTGTTCCGGCTGTGCGCGCATGAAGTCACTATAACTAATCGCCCGCCGCCCATCGAAGAACGCATAACGCAGCGCCTCGTTGAGCAGATACTTGAGATCAGCCGGTGAAGAACCCGGTGTCTCCGACGCCAGAATGACCGGGTCCATGGTTTCGTCGTGGGCGTACTTTTCCAGATAGTATTCCAGAATCTCGCGGCGGCCTTCCATATCCGGCACATCGACGCGAATCTTCTTGTCGAAGCGCCCCGGACGCAGCAGCGCCGGATCGAGCGCGGAGATGCGGTTGGTCGCTCCGATCACCAGCACCCGTTTTTCCGGTTTGGGTGGGCTGCGCCGCAGGACCTTCTTGTACCACCAGGCCCGCAGCCGCGCCCGCCAGCCATGTTCCTGGCTGAAGCCGTCCATTTCGATCAGCAGGGTGCTGAGGACACCCATGCCGCCGTAGCCACCACCGAACATGCCGTTCTGTGGTTCTTCGGAGCCGCCGACCTGTGCCACGCCGCCGCCGCGCGAACCCACTGCATCAATTTCATCAAGGAAGATGACCGACGCGCCGTAGCGTTTCGCCATCTTGCGTGCCTTGCGGAACAAGCCCATCACCTTCATCGGGCCGACGCCGATGAACATTGCCTGCAAACCGGAGGCATCCATGTAAAAAAATGGCACACCAGCTTCGGTGCTGATCGCCTGCGCCAGCCACGTTTTGCCGGTTCCGGGCGGGCCTTCCAGCAGCAGGCCGGTCAGCGGTTCGCCGCCGGCACTTTCGTAAGCCTTGACTCCGCGCAGCAGCGTGACGATCTGCTGAGCCTGTTCCAGAATCTCCGGCTGGCCGCGATAGTCATCAAAGCTGATGCCCTCTGTGCCGGAATCCGGCATGATGGTATAGGCGCGGGTGCGCGCCAGGAACCAGAACAGGACGATGAACTGCGAGATGAACACCAGAATCAGGGCGATGATTTGCAGCGCCCCGGCAGCAATCGGGATCAGCGCAGCCATAAATTCCGGGCTGAGCAGCGCCCACAGGATGATGCCGAAGATCAGCGTGATCAGCCACACCCGCTTGATAAAACGGCGAATCCGCGCCAGCGGGCGATTATGCCGATCAACATCCGATTCTTCGATTTCCCACTGGAAACGGCCGTCCGGCTGGACAGATTGAATTTCGTTAGCAGACATCCGGTTTACCTGACACTCGCTTCTTCGGTATGGGCGACCTTCTCGGCATCCGAGCCGGGACCAAGCTGGGGTTTGGGGGTGAAGAAACCGTACTGGTCGAAGAAGGCTTCCACCTCGTCGGCCAGCAGTTCTTCCTTTTCGAGCAGCAGTTGAATCAGATTCTCGCCCATTTCCCGGTGCAGCCGCAAATCGACACGGACTTCATCCAGCGCCATGAGGAAGGTTTCTTCCATCAGGTCCCTGACTTCTTCGTAAGTTTCGGGGTCGCCTACCATCCCCAGCGGCCCGAACATACCGGCATTCGCCATCTGCCGCAGCACAGCCCGGATGTTGGCGAAATCGCCGCCGACACCCAGCGTCTGTTCCTCCGGCCCGCCGAATTCCATTTCGCCAGCCTTGCCGGCAACTGATACCCGCAGCCGGTTGCGCAGCCAGTCATAGGTGTTGAGGAAGTGATAACTTTCGGTGGCGGGCATCGAACTCACGTGGCCGAGCGCGAATCCCTGCTGGATAATCGTGATGCGCGAGATGCGAAAGTCCGGCATGTACAGCCGGATGGCAATCGCGTGGGCGGCCTCGTGCGCCGCCAGCCGGTATTTGGCTTCGCGGGTAAGATTCTTGATCGGCGTGCGCAGGCCGGCTTCGTGTTCCGGCTGGGCCATCTTGAAGTCGCGGTAGGTCATATAGGTGCGGCCATCGAACAGCGCGTAGCGCAGCGCCTCGTTGAGCAGGTACTTGATGTCTGCCGGGGTGTAGAAGGGCGTTTCGACAGCCAGCGTCAGCGGGTCCATCGTATCGTCATGAGACATCTTGGACAGGTAATATTCGATGATGTCGCGGCGGCCTTCGAGGTCCGGCGCATCGACACGGATTTTCTTGTCGAAACGTCCGGGGCGCAGCAGAGCAGCATCGAGCGCCTGAATGCGGTTGGTCGCGCCGATGGTCAGCACACGCTTTTTGGGCTTGGGCGGTTTGCGCCGCAGGATAGTTCGGTACCACCAGGCTTTCTTGCGCGCCCACCAGCCATGTTCCTGGCTGAAGCCGCTCATCTCGACCAGCAGCGTACTTAGCAGGCCAACGTTCGCGCCGCTCATGCCGCCGAACATGATCGGCAGGCGAGATAAGCGCAGCAGCGGCCCCTCGTGATTATCGCGCTTCTGGGCCACCCCACCACGCGATCCTACCGAGTCCACCTCGTCGATGAAAATGATGGCCGCGCCGTATTCCTTGGCGGCATTGCGCGCCTTGCGGTACAGGTTCATCACCTTGAGCGGCGCGATGCCAAAGAACATCGACTGCATCCCGGAGCCGTCGATATAGAAGAACGGCACGCCGGCTTCGGTGCTGATGGCTTTCGCCAGCCAGGTTTTGCCGGTTCCGGGCGGACCTTCCAGCAGCAGGCCGTTGAGCGGTTCGCCGCCGGCCGCCTCAAAGGCGCGCACACCACGCAGCAGGGTCACAATCTGCCGCGCCTGTTCCAGCAGTTCGGGCTGGCCGCGATAATCCTTGAAGCTGACACCCTGGGTATCTGAACCCGGCCAGATGGTGTAGGTACGCGCCCGGCCCAGAAACCAGAACATCAACCCGAACTGGCCGATAATCAGCCCGGCGAACAGGAAGAACCGCGCTATAAAAGGCAGTGCTACACCGAGGAAGTTGAGAAATCCGCGCATCACCGATGCGTCAAGCAGGGCGGCCAGAATCAAAAAGAAGAGGATAAGTTTGAACTTGTTGTCAATCACGAAGCGCCAGATGCGATTCTTCAGCTTCTTGCGCTCATCAACCAGCGTCGCCTCATCTTCCCATTCGTAACGCCGCCGCTCGACTCGCGGCTTATTTTTATTCGGATCATAACTTGTGATACTGCTCATACCCGTCCTCGGTAACTCGCTTACGATGTATTCCGATTCTGATTGGCTGTCCCTAACATAAACAGGGGATGATTGGGCCGGCCATCATAGAGCACGGCTCCCTGTGGGCTTTCGTATTGCAGCGTACCGCTGACAATCAGATCGAGGAAATCATTAAGGTTGCGCGGCCCGGCCAGATAGGCGATAGCGTCGCTGCGGTTAATCTGCGAATTGAGGGTAATAAGGCCAATAAAGCTGGTCTGGCTGTCCAGCGTGGGAATACCCTGCGGCACGATGAAGTTGATGCGAATGGCGCTGGTTCCCTCGCTTTCGCGCATGGTTCCCTGCCATGTCAATTCCATTGCGCGCTGAATCGCCGTGTACAGGCTGATGAGGGCGGCCTGAGTCTGTTCGGCAGCATCCGGCGGGGGCTGGAACAGCATATTGACGACAAAGACATCGTTCTCTTCATCTTTGCGGATTTCGATGATGTCCACAAACGGGCTGGCCGCTTCGATGCGATCTGCGGCACGCATCAGCGAGGGATCGGTCGAGCCGGTCTTGTCCGCCATGACCAGTTCGGACAGTTCGGCGATCCGGGCGCTGGTGCTACTCGCCACTTCTTCGCCTGTCAGCACCCGCAGGCCCGGAAAGACACTGCAACCAGCCGCAAAAATAATGACCAGTGTGAATAATCTGAGAACCTTCATCGTGGCGTACTTCCTGAATTACCCGAACAATAGTTGTCAAGGCTGGTTGTCAGTAAATTTATGTGCGAAGACTTATATATTAAGCTCATTTTAACGTCATTTACGGCTTTTACGATGCGGCCAGATTGAAATCTCAGCAAATCCTAACGTTATCTGCACAAACCTTCGTTGCAGATTATTACAGCCAAGCTGCTCGAATAAGCATTTGCAGCAGAAGAAACCCGGTGTAGGAGGACAGTCAGCCACAAAGAGATGGGGATATTGCCAGCAAGAATGCAAAATTCCCTCTGGAAATTTTAGCTTATTGAGTGCTTATTATACACCAAAGTTTGACGCGAGGTTTAATCTTTTGGAAATTTTTTTACTGTACAGAATTCTGGCTGCGATTCAACGCGGAAGGCAGCCGCCTTCAGCCCGCTGGCAAGGGACTAAACCCCTCAACCTTCTGTTCATAGCCGGGCTGCTGCTGACGAGTGGTGTGTCTGCCCAGGAACTGCCCCCCTGCGCGCAGCGCCCGACTTTCCGTGACCCGCCCTGGATTGATGGCCTGCGTTACTGTCTGGAAAATGTCATCCACGAGCCGGAGGCGGGCGAACTAGGCTTCACGGCACTGGCCGCCGCGCCTGATGGCACACTGTATGCGGCGCGCCCGCTGCACGGACAGGTGCTGGCGATTACCGACACGAACGGTGACGGCCTGCCGGATTCGAGCCGG
>Ga0079224_100001499_pt1 | contig 26994 bp, 22 predicted proteins | sample Stecom2015_FD_80414 | JGI IMG/M metagenome (GOLD analysis project Ga0079224, IMG submission 80414) | Agricultural soil microbial communities from Utah to study Nitrogen management - Steer compost 2015 | ecosystem: Environmental > Terrestrial > Soil > Agricultural land | place: USA: Utah... | reverse complement strand
TACACAGAGAATTACAGAGGAATCAAAATCGACGTTCAAAGTCCGAATGCGGATATCAGCACCGCGGTGCAGGAGGAAATCCGGTCCGCTATAGATAAGCTTTCCCGGTTTGCGTCCAACATCAATGCAGCGGATTTTTATTTTAAAGTAGAAGGGAGTAGTAATGCGGCCCTAAGCACCGTAAGCATCAGGCTGGGCATACCGGGGCCGGATGTTTTTGCTGACGATACTGGAGATAACTGGATTTCCCTGATCAAATCCGTCACTGACAAATTAATCAGACAACTAGAGAAAAAATAACCATGGCCTAAAAAGGACGATAATCTTTGATTTGTTCAAAAAAGTGAAGGGCTGTTGATGGAGAAAGCAGCAGGATGAACAAGATACCAAACAAGGCCCCGAAAAGGTGGGCATCATGGTTGATGGTTCCTTCCTCCTGCTTTCCTTGGTATATCGAGTAGCCCAAAAATAATAATCCCAAGATAAAGCCGGGTAGACACAGGATTCCGAACAGGCAAATATCTGCCAATGGCATCAACATGATGCTGGCAAACACAGCCGCTGATGTGCCTCCTGAAGCACCCAAGGCGTGATAGGATGGATCATCCCTCCGCTTGATGTATGTTGGGATATCCGCTACGACTATGGCCACCACATAAAAAAGGATATAAACAACACCTCCCAGGGGAGATCCGAAATAGTAAATAAGAAATTGTTCGACAAGGCTCCCGAAGAAGTAGAAGGTGAACATATTAAAAAAGAGGTGGGTACCATCTTTATGGATAAAGCCTGATAATATCCATCGCTGATGTTCTCCGTATCGCTTGATCCTGTAGGGGGTGAACAGGCTTCGGTTCAGAAAGCCTGGATTTTTCCAGCCATAATAGGAGCTAATACAGGTGATAACAATAAGTATAATCGTCAAAGAAACTTCCATGGATTGGCGATTTAAAAAGAATCGGACGGCTAATTTTCTCTATCGATGAGCTCTTCCGCCAACAAGCGAAGTCCATGTAGAGCAGATTGATGATGTGGATGAAGTTGGTCGAGTTGTTCAAAGCCTTTGGCAAAATAGGCTTCCATTTTGGACTCGGTCAATTTCCTGATTCCTAACCGATCATATAAAGCGGTTACCGCTTTGACCTTTTCTTCTTTATCAAACCCTACTGCATTTTCCCAATGACGCAATTCCTCTGCCTCATTGCTTGTAGCCAGTTCCTTAGCTTTAATTAATAGATAAGTCTTTTTATTAGCAATGATATCGCCTCCTACCTGCTTTCCAAACTTTGCTTTATCCGCATATACATCCAAAAGGTCATCCTTTAGCTGAAAACCGATTCCTATGCTCACGCCGAAATCATACAGCCGCTGCACATCCTCTTCCGGTGCTCCAGCTAGCAATGCACCATACTGTAGGGAGAATCCCAGCAGTACAGCGGTCTTCAAGCGGATCATGTCCAGGTATTCTCCCTCGGAGACTGCTTCGCGGCTTTCGAAGTTCATGTCCAATTGTTGGCCTTCACAGACTTCCGCTGCGGTTCGGTTGAAATGCTTCATGCAGACAGCAAGTTGATCCGATGCGACCTCCAACAACATATCGTAGGCCCTTACCATCATCACGTCGCCGGAAAGAATGGCGGTGTTGGCGTCCCACTTTTCATGGACGGTAGCTTTACCTCTTCTTAGAGGGGCGTTGTCCATAATATCGTCATGCATTAGGGTAAAGTTGTGAAAAACTTCCACGGCAACAGCCGGCGTGAGGATCTTTTGGTAGTCCTCGCGGTAGAGGGTGTAAGCCAGCAAGGTCAACAACGGACGGATTCTTTTGCCCCCTAGTCCCATCAAATAGGCGATGGGTTCATAAAGCTCTTTGGGCTGTGATCCAAAATCTAACTGCTGAATATGATTTTCAAGGTCTCTTTGAATGTCTTGAATGCGGGAACGGTGCGTGTCGGTCATCTATTTACAAATTCCAGGTCGATGGTTCTTCTGTTAATATCTGTGTTAACTACTTTTACTTGCACTTTGTCCCCTAGGGTAATCATTTTTTTATTTTTGGCGCCGATTAAGCGCATATTTTTTTCATCGAACTCATAGTAGTCATCTTTAATTTCTTGTAATCGGACCATACCCTCACACTTCGTCTCTGTGATTTCCACAAAAACACCCCATTCGGTGACACCGGTGACAATCCCATCATAGTCTTTTTGCTCAGCCAAAGCCATATATTCCACCTGTTTGTACTTGATGGAGGCTCTTTCGGAATCAGCCGCGCGTTTTTCGCGCTCCGATGAGTGGAGGCATTTCTCTTCCCAAAGCTCTGCCTCTGGAGACTTCCCTCCGTCCAAATAGTGTTGCAACAGGCGGTGGACCATCATGTCTGGGTACCTTCGGATGGGAGACGTAAAGTGAGTATAATGTTTGAAAGCTAACCCAAAATGCCCCTTAGGAAGCGTGGTGTATTTGGCTTTGGCCATACTGCGGATGGCGAGTTGCTCCAGAACGTTCTGTTCCGGTTTGCCCACAATGTCATCCATCAACTTGTTCAAAGTGTGGGATACATTGGTCTCCTCATCGATCGTGATCTCGTGACCGAATTTTTTGGCGAAGGTCGCGAAAGTGGCCAAGCGGTCCAGATCCGGATGATCGTGAATCCGGTATACAAAGGTATCTTTCCCTTTATTCTTGTTGTAAATGAATTCGGCTACCGTTTTATTGGCCAAGAGCATAAACTCTTCGATCAACTTGTGGATGTCCTTTCTCTCTTTGATGACCAAACCTAGAGGGGTACCGTTTTCATCGAGTTTAAATTTGACCTCCACGGTTTCAAAATTAATGGCTCCTTTTTGGAATCGCTTTTCCCGTAGCTTTTTGGCCAATTCATTTAGAAGTGTCAACTCCTCGTAAAAATCACCCTGCTGCTGGTCGATATTTTCCTGGGCTTCTTCATAAGCAAACCGCCTGTCGGAATGGATAACGGTTCGGCCTATCCAGTGGTTCAGCACTTTGGCATCTTGATCAAGCTCAAATACACAGGAAAACGTAAGCTTGTCTTCATGAGGTCTCAACGAACACAGCCCATTACTGAGCCGTTCGGGCAGCATGGGAATTGTCCGGTCGACCAGGTATACTGAAGTAGCTCTGTCATAGGCCTCTTTTTCCAGCAGTGTATCCGTTTTTACATAGTGCGTCACATCTGCAATGTGCACACCCAATTCGATATGGCCGTTGGGCAGTTGTTGATAAGAAATTGCATCGTCAAAATCTTTGGCATCGGCCGGGTCAATCGTGAAGGTCAATACATTCCTAAAATCCTTTCGGCCTTCGATGTCTTTTGCAGTGATTTTGTCCGAGATCGCTTCTGCTTCACGCTCCACTTCTTCGGGATACTCAAAAGGCAACCCGAACTCTGCCATGATAGAATGTATTTCAACCTCATGCTCTCCTGAATTGCCCAGGACACGGACTACTTTTCCTGTGGGGTTTTTATCCTCGTCTCTCCATTCCGTGATTTTTACGACGACCTTCTGGTTGTGCTGGACATCCATGAGATCTCCCTTTTTGATAAAGATATCATGATGCATTTTTTTGAAATCAGGCACGACGAAAGCAAACCGGGGGGATATCTCCACCCTACCGACAAACTCATCGCGGTCCCGTTCTAGGATTTCAATTACACAACCTTCCTTACGGCCGTTTTTGGCCTTCATAGGGAAAATCATGACCTTGACCAGGTCCCCATCCAGCGCATTTTTTAGATCGTTTTCTTTAACCAGGATGTCATTTGCCGATTTCTCCTGATCTTTTGGAATCACAAAAGCAAAGCGGGGATTCACATAATCCACATGCCCTAAAATGTACTCGGGCTCACTGTTGGAGAAATATTCATTTCTTGAACTTTTGGTAACGGAGCCACCTTCTTCCAGTTTTTGAAGTACGTAAGAGATATTTTCCTTGGAGAAACTATCTCTTAACTCCAGTTTTTTTATCAGTCTTTTTTCTGAATATCCTTCATCAAAGTGATTATCCAAAAAATCAAGGACCTGTCGCGCTAGCTTGCTGGCGTCCATCTTCTTGCCTTCCCGCTTACGTCCTTGTCTGTTTTTATCAGATCGTCTTCCCATAAAAATTGGTCTTTGATTAAAATTAAATTATTTTTTCCTTCTATACCTAAAGGAATGCTCTACAACATGTAGAACCTAAGGATTAGTTGCCTCTTCATCTAAATTAATTACTTCTATTTCTATATCAGAAGGCAAGCCTTGGAAGGCTAGATATAGCCGTGCCGTTACTTCAACATCACGCAGGCAATACTTTCTGATGCTTTCCAGATCATTGTCCTGATAATAGGTTGCATTTACCTGGCTTCCATCGATGTCCTCTTTGGAGCTGGGGATGCCGAAGATCGCCGCCAGCAATTCGAGCCGCGTATAATGCTTGTAATCGCCGAACTTCCACAGTTCTAAGGTATCCAAGTGACGGATTTCCCAAGGTTTTTTTCCAGCAACCTGGAGGGTGGCGGGTAAGGGGATCCGATTAATCAACATCCTTCGGCACAGATAAGGGAAATCAAATTCCTTACCATTGTGCGCGCACAGCACCCAGTTTTTCTTTTCTAGAAGCGAGCGGAAGGCCACTAGGGTGTCATGTTCCTGGTCCTCCGCAAAAGATATGGTTCTGTACTGGAGGCGCTGACCATCCGAATCATACAAGAAGTAGCCTACGCCGATGCAGATGACCTTTCCGAATTCAGCGAAGATGCCGGCTTTCTCAAAGTATAGATCCGAGAATGAAGTCTCCATTTCCAACTTGAAATGCTTACATTTCTTTATCCACTCTTCCTGTATCCTTGGCGCCAGTTCATCAAGACTTTGGGTCATAGAAGCCGTTTCTATGTCCAAAAATAGTATGTCCTTTAATTCACTGAAAAAATCGGCCATGTTTGTTCGAGCTTAACTGTGTACTACGCCATATAAGTCAATCTCCGGAATGTAATGGATGTTTTCCTGGTGCATGCTTCCTTTGACAAAGATGAACTTCTTATCAAATATTTGATCTAATATATAATAACTCACCCAAAATTCATTGTTCAAGGTAAACAAAGCAGGGTCAATAGGCTCTACTTTTGCAATGCATTGGGCGCCCAATTCCTCAATCATATGGCGCAAAACAGAGGTTTTTTTCATTTCTCCGGAAATGGTCCCATAACCTTTGGACGTGATCATCAGGGTGTTTAATTCAATTAGGTTGTTGTTGATGATATACACTGCCCATTCCTCTTTACCGTCCTTTTCTTCTCGGGCAATGGCCAGCTTAACCCCTGTAACGGGATGAAAATCGATATCCTTCTTCATTTATTAATGGTTTCTTCTAGCTCCATGTCGAATAGAGCCACAATATGTTGCTTGATTTTTTCTTTTACTTCTTCTTCATCCACCGGTCCGCCCAATTCAAGATGAAGAGAGGTTACTGCTTTGTCAGGAATCCCACAGGGTACAATATTTCCAAAATAAGAGATATCTGAATTGACGTTCAAGGCAAATCCATGCATGGTGATCCATCGGCTGGTTTTCACACCTAAGGCACAGATTTTCCGGGGGTTTCTTTGCTCCACATGATCCAGCCACACCCCTGTCAAACCGGGGATACGGCCTGCCTCCAGCCCATATTCAGCCAAAGTCAGAATGACGGCTTCTTCCAACAGCCGCAGGTATTTGTGGATATCGGTAAAGAAATTTTCGAGATCCAGAAGGGGATAGCCCACCAATTGGCCCGGTCCGTGGTAGGTGATGTCTCCCCCCCTATTTATTTTATAAAAACTCGCTTCTTTGGTCTTCAGTCCCTCTTCACTGAGCAGTAGATGGGAAGCCGCACCGCTCTTGCCCAAGGTGTACACATGGGGGTGTTCCACAAATAGGAGATAATTGGTGGTAGGAACCTGCTGATCCAAGGGCAGCTTTCGATTTTCAATTTTTGTAGCAACCGCAGCGGCAAACAGTTTTTCCTGATAATCCCATGCTTCTTTGTAATCTTTAAGCCCTAGGTCTATAAATTGTACCTTTTTATTGATAATTTGATTCACGGTTTAATCCTTCTATTCCCAGAAAACACCGGATGCGATATTCAGGTTCTATTTGACGCCTTTCCGGTGCAAAGTGGATAAAAATACACAAAATAGTTGGCATGGCAGCGCACAATGAAATCGGCAATGAGTCTGAACAAATGGTGGCTGAATGGCTACAAGCCAAGGGCTATGAATTGCTTCGGTCCAATTATCGCTACAGGCATGCGGAAATCGACCTGATCATGACGCACCAGGAGATCTTGGTCTTTGTGGAAGTAAAGTACAGGAGCGGAACTGCATATGGATACGCGGAGGAGTTTGTGGATTATAAGAAGCGTCAATTGATCCTAAGGGCAGCCGACCACTTTATTTTTGAGGTTGATTGGCACAAAGACATCCGTTTTGATATTGTAGGGGTTTACCGAAGCCAAAATGGGCAGCTTGCCTTCAAGCATTTTCAGGATGCCTTCTATTAGATAAGGTGTAACTGGCTTACGAGTGAATATGACCCTCTTCTACGGCAAAATAAGTAGTAGAAGTGGAGACGCCAGCCAGTATTTTCTTTGAGCGTTCTGGTCGCGCATCAGTAATAAAAAGTTGGCCGAACTCCTTGTTCGCCACCAAGTCGATCATCTTCTTAATCCGCAGGTCATCCAATTTATCAAAGATATCATCCAACAAGAGAATCGGTTTGGTCTTTTTGATATCCTTAAATACATGGAACTGGGCCAATTTTAGAGCGATTAAAAAGGACTTTTGCTGCCCTTGGGACCCGAATTTCTTGATCGGGTAGCCATTGATCTCAAAGATATAGTCATCCTTGTGGATTCCCATGTTGGTTCGTTTCAGCAGGAGGTCCTTCCTTAGCGAGTCCTTAAAGAGCAGCTCAAAGCCTTCGCTTGTTGCGTCACTTTCATAGCTGACATACACTTCTTCTTTTTGTCCGGAGATTTCTGCATAGTGCTGGAGTAAAAGAGGAATAAAGTGTTTGATAAAGGAAGCTCTTTTGTTGGCAATTCTTATGGAAAGACTTATCAACTCCTTGTCATAGGGTTCCAACAATAGCTTATCCATGCGGTTGGTTTCAGCAAAGCGTTTAATAAGCGCATTTCTTTGTTTTAAATAATGCTGGTACCGGATAAGCTTCTCTAAGTAGTTTTTGTCCAGCTGGGACAAAAGGCTGTCGAAAAATTTTCTTCGCTCCTCACTGCCGCCTTTAATCAGCTCATTATCATCCGGGGCGATAAGTACCAGGGGCAGTAGCCCAATATGCTCGCTCATCTTGTCGTAAGCTTTGCCGTTGTTCAACACTTGTTTCTTTTTTCCCGCCTCCACAAGACATTTTATTTCCTGGGTCTTTTCACCCTGCTGGAATTCGCCGGCAATTGCGAAGAAATCCTGATGATGCTGGATGTTCTGGCCATCCATGGCATTGAAGGCACTTTTGGTCAGGCAGAGGTAGTGGATGGCGTCCAACAGGTTGGTCTTTCCGCTTCCATTCACTCCGAGAAAACAGTTAATTTCTGAAGAAAATGAGGTTTGCACCTTTGAAAAATTTTTGAATTGGGTCAATTTTATATTTTTCAGGTGCATATGTGAATACTGTGCTGATTTTGACTAATTTCGCACGAACGGTTAAAATCCGGTTGATTTGCTTATATTTGAAGCCCAAAGTTAGCATATTTATATAAAACGGTATGGCAAAGAACAGTTCGAAGACCACGAAAGCAAAAGTAAAATATTCGAAAGAAACCTATTCTTATTGGTTCGAGAGTATGTTGTTGATGAGAAGGTTTGAGGAGAAAGCGGGACAACTTTATGGACAACAGAAGATTAGGGGATTCTGTCACTTATATATAGGCCAGGAAGCGTGTGCTTCCGGTGCCATCACAGCCCTTGAAAAAGATGACAAATGGATCACTGCCTACAGGTGCCATGCCCATCCCCTTGGTTTGGGTACAGATCCCGGCGCGGTGATGGCGGAGTTGTTTGGCAAGGCAACCGGCACCACCAAGGGAAAAGGTGGTTCGATGCACATTTTTGACACGGAAGTTAACTTTATGGGGGGCCACGGTATTGTAGGTGCGCAGGTACCTATGGGGCTTGGAATTGGCTTTGCAGAAAAATATCAGGGTACAAAAAATCTTTGTATCTGTTATATGGGCGATGGTGCCGTGAGGCAAGGTGCCGTTCACGAAGCTTTTAACTTAGCGACGCTCTATAAAACCCCGGTGATCTTTGTAATCGAAAATAACGGTTACGCCATGGGTACCTCCGTGAGGAGATCTTCTGTAGTGGAAGACTTATCTAAGATGGGGGAAGCTTATGGAATGCCCTCGTTTGCTGTCGATGCCATGAATGTGGAAGAGGTACATGAAGCCGTGAGTGATGCCGCTGAACGCGCAAGAAGTGGCAACGGACCTACCTTGCTCGAGTTCAGGACTTACCGGTACAAAGGACACTCCATGTCTGACCCTCAGAAGTACAGAACCCGTGAGGAAGTAGAAGAGTACAAACTAAAGGATCCTATCGAGCAGGTTAAAAAGACCATTGTTGACAACAATATCCTATCTGATGAAGAGATTGAAGCTATTGTAGCGCGGGTTAAAAAACAAGTTGATGAAGCGGTGAAATTTGCTGAAGAATCTCCTTGGCCTGATGGCGAAGAAGCATTCGAGGATGTTTACATGCAGGAAGATTATCCTTTTGTAAGAGAATAAGCTTTCAGGTCCAGCAACCGCTTAACTTGGGACAGGGTTTGCTGGACTTTTCTGAAAAGCAGTTTAAGGTCAAAAGCCACTCCTTTCATCACTTAGCTACTTCATAGAAAGGATTTTGTATTAAATAAAACATATCTATATTTGTGGCTGAAATTTCGAATCAATGACTAAAAAAATCACAAAAGGCCGTGCTCAGCGAGAACACGGCAATGATCTTCTGGAAAACCCAGAGGCAATTGCTACAAGCTTAGGTAGAGGGGAAAACTTTCTGAAGAAAAACGCCAAAATAGTTGGTGGGATTATAGGTTTAGGTGTACTGGTCATTGCAGGTATATTGTTTTTCCAGATCAATAAGGCTAACCAAAATGAGACTGCCCAGGGCGAGATGTTTCAGGCGGTTTATTTTTATGAGCAGGACAGCGTTGACCTTGCACTGAACGGTGACGGTGTTAATCCGGGTTTTTTGGCAATCATTGACGAATACAGTGGCACCGACGCTGCCAACCTGTCAAATTTTTATGTCGGCTCAATTTATCTTTCACAAGGTGAATTTCAGAAGGCAGTAGACCACCTTAGGAAGTTCTCGTCCGATGACTATTTTGTACAGGCAAAAGCTTATGCTTTGACTGGTGATGCTTATCTAGAATTGGGTAACCACAGCGAAGCCATTAATTTCTATAACAAGGCTGTCAACTATAAGTCCAATAAGTACTTCACCCCGATGTACCTTAACAAATTGGCTATTGCGTATGAGGAAGCCGGTCAATTTGAAAACGCTATTAAAGCTTATGACAGGATTGAAACCGAATATTTCGAATCCTATGAATTCACTGCGGCACGAAAGCATAAAGCTCGACTGGAAGGTCTTGCTGCTAATTAATGCGTGGTGTTCACCGACATTTTGAAGAGTAAGGCCTGATCAGGTCTTACTCTTTTTTGTATTTACACCTTTTACAATTAAAAAAATTAACATGGCGAGTTCATCAAAAAACCTCAGTCAGCATTCTGGAAAGAACATTCAGGACATTTCAGCGAAAAGATTCGCGGTTATCGTATCGGAGTGGAACGAAGAAGTAACCGAAGCCTTATACAGCGGCGCGGTAGAAACGCTGATCAAGCATGGAGCCAGCAAAGAATTGATCATCAGAAAGAATGTTCCTGGTTCATTTGAGCTTTCTTTGGCAGCGCAGTGGATGGCGGAGCAATCCGAGATTGATGCAGTCATATGCCTTGGCTGTGTGATCCAGGGCGAGACCCGGCATTTCGACTTTATTTGTGACGCGGTGGCCCAGGGGCTAACCCAAGTGGCACTCAAATTCAACAAACCGGTTATTTTCGGCGTGCTGACGCCTAATACCCAGCAGCAAGCGCTCGACAGAGCGGGAGGCAAGCACGGTAATAAAGGTGATGAAGCTGCTGTCACCGCGATCAAAATGCTTGGCTTCTAGGTAGTTTGGGGCTGGCGGTACGGGCTTATTCCTAACATACAATATTTCCAATATTCACCATTGAAACGATTATCCACATGAAAATCATGAAATTCGGCGGGACTTCAGTTGGAAGACCTGAAAGAATGCAGCAAGTGAAAAGCCTGATTTTAAGAGACCAAAAGAAAAAAATTGTGGTTCTTTCGGCTCTTTCAGGCACTACAAATGCGCTCGTGAACATCGGTGCGGCTATGGCCAGTGCCGACAAGGAACTAGCCAAGCAGCATATTGATATTTTGCATGAGCATTATCTCAATTTTTATCCAGAGCTCTTGCAAACCGAGGAGGGCCGGCAAGAAGCGGCAGCCATCATCAAGGAACATTTTGAATTTCTAAACATCATTCTTAAGATTTCCTTTAATGAGGCGATCAACAGGGATATCCTTGCGCAGGGAGAATTGCTTTCTACCAAACTGTTTTACACCCTGCTCAAAGAATCCGGAGTGAAAGCAGTATTCCTTCCAGCCTTGGAGTTTATGAGCATTGATGAGAATCAAGATCCTGAGTTACTCAAAATAAGCGAAAAGCTGAACGCCATCCTTGCTAACCATCCTGATGATAACTTATTCATTACCCAAGGGTACATCTGCAAAAACCACAGAAATGAGGTGGATAACCTGAAGCGTGGAGGCAGCGATTATACCGCTTCCTTGATCGGCGCTGCCACCAGTGCAGAGGTAGTCGAAATATGGACCGATATCGATGGGATGCACAACAATGATCCTCGCATAGTGGATCAGACCAGACCGATAGCCAAGTTGTCCTTTGATGAGGCAGCGGAACTGGCTTATTTTGGCGCTAAAATCTTACATCCTGCTTCTATCTGGCCGGCACAGATGTATAATGTACCGGTGAGGTTGTTGAATACCATGGATCCAGATGCCTTAGGCACTACGATTACTGCAGAGGAACTCGGGGAAGGAGTGAAGGCGATCGCCGCTAAAGAAGGAATTACGGCCATTAAGATCAAATCCAGCAGGATGCTGTTGGCCTATGGCTTTCTAAGAAGGGTATTCGAAATTTTCGAAAAATACAAAACCCCGATCGATATGATCACCACTTCCGAAGTGGCCATTTCGCTGACGATCGATGATGTAAGCCACTTAGAGCACATTGTGAAGGAACTTGAAGCATTTGGAACCGTCGAAGTAGATCATAATCTATGTATTGTATGTGTGGTGGGTAACAAGATCGCAGAGAGCAAAGGAGTGATAAAAAGCGTAATGGATGCCCTGGTGGAATTCCCGCTCAGAATGGTGTCTTACGGGGGCAGTCGACACAATGTCTCCATTCTCGTTGATGAGCAGTTTAAAGTTGACGCCCTGAGAAGATTAAATACCGGATTGTTTAAATTTATTTAAATTGGATAAAGTGCAAACGCAAAGGGGCTTTCTATCAAAGCTACAGTCCAAGTGGAAATTGGAAAGTTTGCTGCAGGTGGTGCTGGTATTGTTGGCATTTGCTTGTACAGGGACAACTGTGTTATTGATCAAAACGCCCATTTTTGCGCTTTTAGGCGTTGACATGGAAGAGGGCGGTTTTTGGAAGACCGTCCTTTATCTCCTATTGGTTTTGCCTTTGTATCAGGCGCTGCTTTTAGCTTATGGTTTCGTCTTTGGTCAATTCCGCTTTTTTTGGGAGAAGGAAAAGCAATTTATCAAGAGGATGGGAAGGATCTTTTCACGTAGCTGATGGACCGCGCCATGAATACGCCAACTACCATTTGTAGTCCAAAAGCGCTACCTTTGTGGTCGTTTTAAAAAAAGAGAGAGTATTCCATGGCTAAAAAAAGGGGCATATCGCTTGAAGATGGTGAGAAGCGTAAGCTGAATAAACAAAACATCAGGAAGTTGGGAGGGATCTTCAATTTCATGTTGCCCTACAAGTTTCATTTTGTTTTGGGCTTGTTCTTTTTGGTATTCTCCAGTTCGCTTCTTCTGACCTTTCCTTTTGTCGCGGGAAAACTTATTGACACGGCCTCGGGGGGAGAAGAATGGATCTTCTCCGACATTAATTCGATTGCCCTGATTCTATTGGGGATACTCTTTGTACAGAGCATTTTTTCTTTCTTTAGGGTATGGTTCTTTGCCAAGGTGAGTGAGCGGTCAATGCGGGATATCCGGCTGTCGCTTTATAGCCGGATGGTCAATTTGCCCATGACCTTCTTTGACAAGCGCCGTACCGGAGAATTGATCAGTCGGATTACCACGGATGTATCGTTGCTTCAAGATACTTTCTCCATCACCTTGGCCGAATTGTTTCGCCAAGTGGTTACATTATTGGCTGGAACCGCATTTTTGATCATTACCACCCCTAAGCTGACCCTCTTTATGTTAGCAACCTTCCCCGTGTTGGTGGTAGTTGCTATGATCTTTGGAAAATTTATCAGAAAGCTGAGCAGGGCTACTCAGGATGAGCTTGCCGCCGCCAATGTGATCGTGGAAGAAACTTTACAGTCTATCATGACAGTCAAATCCTTCACAGGCGAGCGTTATGAAGCCAACCGCTACGGCATACGGCTGAATCGCGTGGTGGATGTCGCCTTGAAAGCCGCTGGATATAGAGGGGCTTTTATTTCATTTATCATATTTGCCTTGTTTGGGGGGATTGTCGCCGTGATGTGGTATGGCGCTTCTCTGGTGAGCTCAGGCGAAATGAGTATTGGCGACCTCGTCTCGTTCGTGCTGTACACTACCTTTATCGGCGCCTCTATTGCGGGATTGGGAGATATTTACGGACAGGTTCAAAAAGCAATTGGATCTTCGGAGAGGGTATTGGAGATACTTGATGAAGAACCTGAAACCTCTTCCTCAGCTACTAACTCGGTGAAGATGAAGGGCGAGGTTGACTTTCATGAAGTGGCCTTTAGCTATCCCACGAGACCTGAGATGCAAGTATTGAAAAATATCAACTTTCATATTGGCGCAGGGGATAAAGTTGCGCTGGCCGGACACAGCGGTGCAGGCAAGTCAACCATCATCCAATTATTACTCCGCTTTTATGCCGCCGACTCGGGAAAAATTAAAGTGGACGGACTTGCTATTAAGGACTGGAACCTGAAACAGCTTCGGGCCAATTTGGGCATCGTTCCTCAGGAGGTGCTGCTCTTTGGGGGGAGCATCCGGGAAAATATCGCTTACGCAAAGCCCGATGCTTCAGAAGAAGAAATTATTGCAGCTGCAAAAAAGGCAAACGCTTGGCAGTTTATTAAAACATTTCCTGAAGGCTTGGACACGTTGGTGGGCGAGCGGGGGATTAAGCTATCTGGAGGGCAGCGCCAAAGGGTGGCTATCGCTAGGGCAATTCTTAAAGATCCGGCTATTTTAATATTGGATGAGGCGACTTCCTCCCTGGATGCCGAATCTGAATTTTTGGTGCAAGAGGCACTCGATGAGCTTATGAAAGGAAGAACCACCATCATCATTGCCCATCGCCTGGCCACTATTAGAAAGGTAGATCGAATTTATGTCTTAAAAGGCGGGGAAATTGTAGAAGAAGGGACGCATGAGCAACTTGCCGTACAGGAAGGGGGCTTTTATGCTAATCTGGTAAGATTACAATTGGCCAAGTAGATAGGATTTGCTGGCCGGATCTCGTTTCCTATCCTCTTTGAATTTTACTGGTCCTTTCGGTATACCAGATTTCCTTCCTTATCCCATTCTGCTCTGATGTACGGGCGGAAATTTTTACTGAAGGGATTTTCCTGATATTGTATCTCCCGTTTCCGGACCGTTTTGTCTCCCGTGTCGTTCCAATACTCTGTCCACAAGCCTACTTTTTCACCGAATTTGTACTCCCCTACTACTGCCACCCGCCCATCTTCATAGAAATGGTAGAAGTTTCCTTCCTCTAAATCATATTCTATAGGAGTTACTTGCTCTATTTGCTGTGCGGCGCGGTTATAGTAGGTCACGCGTGAGGCCTTGGGCCACCCCTCATTGTAATGCGCTTTGTCCAATAGGATATTGTTGCCATCGAAGACCATCCAGCGCCCGTGTTTGGTGCCGAAGTAATACATCCCGCTTTCCACTATGGTGTCATCGAGACGCTTCTCATAAGGTCCATGTAGCAGGTAACCACGCGTAGGGTCAAAATTCCGGTTCCGGATCACTTTTTCCTTGGTATCGTACCAATAGATATCGCGGATATAAGAATCGACTTTTTGGTTTCGTTGTGTATAATGGAAGTATTCGCTGTGCGTTTGTCCCCTAAAACTCTGCTTGATAAAACTCCTCTTTGTCTTCTCGCCAAAGTATATGTTTTTGTTTCTTTTCTTTTTTTTCTCCTTCTTCTTTTCTTTTTCTTGGTCTTCTACCGCGGTGAACAGAAGCACTGGAGTGGACAGGGGTGTAAGCACATTTTTCACTACCCCGGAGGAGTCGGGATCCACCTTCACCTCTTCCTGGGCATAAACCTGCTGGCCCGCCAATAGGACCGAAAAGAAGCAAAGGAATAGCTTACGGCTCATTTGTATGATAACTTGGTTAGAAATATGTTGTAAATTTAAGGACATGAAGAGGCTATTGATCCAGTATTTTCTGTAACGTATAAGTTTTTTTTATAGTTTCTGCCCACTATCTAATATTGTCTCTGCTAAAAAAGTGAAAGGTTTAGAATTAACAAGCATAATCCTTAATTTTGCCAACTTAGTCAAAAACTGTATAACAATATGAATCCTATCCTATCCGACCGAATAAACAACATGGAGGAGTCAGCTACGCTGGCTATGGCAAAAAAAGCAAGAGAACTCAAAACAAAAGGTATTGATATCATTAGCCTAAGCTTGGGAGAGCCTGACTTTAAAACACCTCAGTACATCCAAACCGCTGCAAAAGATGCCATTGATGAAGGTAAATATTTCTCATACTCTCCAGTGCCTGGCTATCAGGATTTAAGGGAAGCTATTGCAAAAAAACTGCGGGAAGTAAACCATATTCAGGACGCCAAGGCGGAAAATATCGTTGTGTCGACAGGAGCCAAGCACTCTATCGCCAATATCTTTATGTGCCTCCTCAATGAAGGCGATGAAGTGGTCATTTTCTCTCCGTACTGGGTGAGTTATGCAGAGATCATCAAATTGGCGGGAGGCGTACCGGTTCTGATAGAGGGAACTTTAGAAAATAACTTTAAAGCTACTGCCCGTCAGTTGGAAGAAGCGTTGACGGATAAGACAAAGGCGGTTATCTACTCTTCTCCTTGCAACCCGACAGGGTCGGTGTTTAGTGAGGAGGAACTTCGTGAAATCGCCGAGGTGGTCAAAAAGAGGGAAGACTTGTATGTCGTGGCGGATGAGATCTATGAGTTGATCAACTTCACCGGTAAGCATGCGAGTATTGCGTCTTTTGAGGGGATGTTTGAGAGAACCATCACAGTCAATGGTTTTTCAAAAGGCTATGCAATGACTGGCTGGAGGGTAGGATATATTTGTGCTCCGCTGTTTATCGCTAAAGCTTGCGAAAAAATCCAAGGACAATTCACTTCCGGAGGTACAGGTATTGCCCAGCGCGCCGCACTTGCAGCCCTGGAAGGTGATCAGGCACCTACCGCAGAAATGGCTCAAGCCTACCTGAGAAGAAGGGATTTGGTATTGGGATTGTTAGAAAATATTCCAGGAGTCAAAACCCATGTGCCAGAAGGTGCGTTTTACTTCTTCCCGGATGTCTCTTCCTTCTTCGGGAAATCAGTGGGGGATCAGAAAATTGAAAATGCGGATGATTTCTGCCTCTATATACTGAATGAAGCCCATGTGTCGTTGGTAACTGGAGCCGCCTTCGGTTCTCCCAACTGCGTGAGGATTTCTTACGCAGCTTCAGATGATGAATTGGTGGAAGCGCTCAAACGAATAAAAGAAGCAGTAGAAAAAATAAAATAAGTGGTTTTTAATGCAGGATATTGATTCTTTTAACAGGCTCTTTGATCAGGTCATTGCGGATTATCACCGTCATGACCATGTCGACCAGGAATTTGTCAATCCAATACAACCAGGAGGGATCGATCACCTGCTATACCACAAATGCTGGATAGACACCGTCCAATGGCATTTGGAAGATATCATCCGCAATCCATCCATTGATCCTGCGGAAGCACTATCCATCAAGCGACGGATAGATGCTTCCAACCAGGAGCGGACTGATTTGGTAGAGCAAATAGATGATTTCTTTGTGGAGTACTTCCGGGAGGTAACTTACCAACGGGATGCAAAGATCAATACCGAAAGTCCAGCTTGGGCAATTGACAGATTGTCTATTTTGGGTCTGAAGATCTATCATATGGAGGAGCAGGTTCAAAGAAATGATGTTGCTGAAGACCATTTTCATTCCGTAGAACAGAAACTTCAGGTATTGTTAACCCAGCGAAAAGACTTAACCCAAGCTATTACCGACTTGTTGGACGATCTGCAGGCGGGGCGAAGAGTCATGAAAGTGTACCGGCAGATGAAGATGTACAATGATCCTTCCCTAAACCCTGTGTTGTATGGGGAGAAAAAATGAAACACCTGCTGGTAATTAGAAATTCTGCAATGGGGGATGTAGCATTGACCGTCCCGGCGGTCAAAGCACTCCTGGACACTTATTCTAATGTCAGAATCACGATGCTTTCCCACCAGGAGTTCGCTCCCTTCTTTCATGGGATTGATAGGCTGGATTTTTTTGGTGCTGACTATAAATCGGAGCATAAAGGATTTTTGGGAATTTGGAAGCTGGTGGGTCAGCTTAAAGAGCTGGGACCTTTCGACCAAGTTTTAGATTTACACTCGGTGATCAGGAGTTGGATGATTACTTCGAGCTTTGCGGCGGCTGGGACTCCCGTACATCGGATTGACAAAGGCAGACGGGAAAAAAAGGCCATCACAAGAAAACAGGATAAAATTTTCAAACGTCTCAAACCATCTTATGAGCGATATGCGGATGTTTTTGCGCGAGCGGGCTTTCCCGTCGTCATAGGTGAGGGACCTTGGATTCCGGACCCGCAGTTTCCCAGGACCCTTTTCGAAGCGCAAGCATTGCTTCCGAAAAAAGGCAAATGGGTAGGAATTGCCCCCTTTTCTAGACACAAGGGTAAAAATTGGCCGGAGGGAAAAGTACGGCAGCTGGTTCAGGACCTGGCTACAAGTGGTAAGCGGGTATTTTTGTTCGGAGGGGGGGAAAAAGAAAAGGTCAAGCTGGAGGAATGGGCCTCAAGTCATCCTTTGGTGCGATCCCTCGCCGGTCGCTTTAGCTTAAGTGAGGAGCTGGGCCTGATACAACAAATGGATGTAATGGTCACCATGGACAGTTCCAACCTGCACATGGCTTCATTAGTGGGTACACCAGCAGTTTCCATTTGGGGCTCTACGCACTCTTATACGGGGTTTGAGCCGTTAGGGAAGAATAGCGAGCTTAAAGTTGAAATTGATCCTGCTGATTTAACCTGCCGACCTTGTTCGGTATTCGGCAATAAACCTTGCTTCAGAGGCGACTATGCCTGTCTTCACTGGATAGAGGCGAGCGAGGTACGTGCCAAGATCAATGAGGTCTTGGAAGATCAGGCATAATCTGATGTACATTTCAGCAAAAAAACTGGAGACCAATATGATGCACTCTTTTTGGTAAACTTTTTTTTATTCAAATTGTTAACTTATTCCATGACAACTCATAAGTTGGGATTTTCTCCTAGGCTTATTGATATAACACCTCAGCAGTATTTTGAATAAAAAAGAATTTCTATATCTATACGAGAATGATCCGTTTATAAAGACAATTGTCAGTGGGATTAGTGCTCAGCGTGGGAAAAATTTTCATGTCAGAGGTCTATCTGGAAGCTTAGACATGATTCTGGTAACCCTATTGGCCCGTTCCCGACCGGGATGCCACCTAGTTGTTGCTCATGATAAGGAGGAAGCGGCTTATCTGGCGGGTGATTTACAGGAGTTTCAGGAGAAAGAGGAGGCCTTGCTTTTTCCCTCTTCCTACAAAATCCCGTATCAATTAGATGATGTAGAAAATGCGAACGTGTTGATGAGGGCGGAGATTCTTAGTAGGTTACAGCGCCGAGCCCAAAAGACCGAGATTATTGTCACCTACCCGGATGCGCTCTACGAAAAGGTAGTAAGCAAGAGCACGCTAAAGGAAAACACGTTCACTGCAAAGGTAGGAGAAAAGGTCGATGTTGAGTTTGTGGCGGAGTTACTGAGTACCTACGACTTCGAGAAAACCGACTTTGTCTATGAGCCTGGCCAATTTGCCATACGGGGCGGGATCATAGATGTATTTTCCTATGCCAGTGAACTTCCATTTCGAATTGAGCTTTTTGGGAGGGAGATAGAAAGCATCCGGACTTTTGATCCTGAAAATCAGCTTTCCATCGCTCCTGTGGAGCAGATCAGTATTGTTCCAAACATTCAGACTAAGATGCTTCGGGAACTGAGGCAGTCCTTTGTAGACTTTTTACCAGAGGGCACTACGCTTTGGATCAAGGATTATCAGTTGACCCTGGATGCAATCGATGAGGCTTACCGAAAGGCGTCAGATAAGTTTCACCTCATCCAGGAAAAAGGTGATGGAAAAAGCCAGCTGCTGATCAAACCGGAGGATCTTTTTGACAATGCGGCGGGCTTTATGAAATCTATCGATCCCCTGACCAAAATAGAAATTGGGAATAAATTCTATTTGGAGCCTCATCGGGTGTTCGAGCTAGAGGTGCAGCCCCAGCCTTCCTTTAATAAAAATTTCGATTTGCTGGTGGCCAACCTCGTCGACAATGAGAAGAAGGGTATTTTAAATATTATTTGCTCGGAAAGTGAAAAGCAGATCGAAAGGCTGAGGAACATTTTTGAAGAGCTAGATCCCACGTTGAAGATGCAGCCCTTGCGCATCGGGATCCGCGGTGGCTTTGTAGACAAGTCCCTCCAGGTAGCCTGTTATACTGACCACCAGATCTTTGATCGTTTTCATAGATTTAAGAGCAAAAACAAAATCAATAAATCCAAGGCACTCACCCTTAAGGAGCTTAAGACGCTCCAGCCGGGGGATTATGTGGTTCACGTCGACTACGGCGTCGGTAGGTTCGCTGGCCTCGAGAAGGTAGACGTCAACGGGAACATGCAGGAAGCCATCAGGTTGGTGTTCCGTGACGATGATTTATTGTACATCAATATCCATGCGCTGCACAAGATCTCTAAATATTCCGGTCAGGAAGGTACGATGCCTTCCATGTCCAAACTGGGGTCTCCAGAGTGGGAAAACAAAAAGAAGAAGGTAAAAAGCAAAGTCAAGGATATTGCCAAGGATCTTATTGCCTTATATTCAAAAAGAAAAAATGCTCCAGGCTATCAGTTTTCAGGAGACAGCGTACTACAGGTAGAATTGGAAAGTTCTTTTATCTACGAAGATACACCTGACCAGGCCTTGGCTACGACTGATGTGAAGGCAGATATGGAAAAGGCCTACCCCATGGACCGGTTGGTGTGTGGCGATGTTGGCTTTGGCAAGACCGAGGTGGCCATCCGTGCGGCGTTTAAAGCAGTTAACGATCGGAAGCAGGTTGCGGTACTCGTACCTACGACGATACTTGCCATGCAGCATTATCAAACCTTTAAGGACCGCTTGGGAAGTTTCCCCGTCAAGGTGGATTACATCAATCGCTTCCGAACGGCTAAAGAGATCAAGGAAATCGTCCAGCAGGTTGCTTCAGGAGAGATCGATATCCTGGTCGGAACCCATCGCATTGTCAATAAGGATATTAAATTCAAGGATTTGGGCCTGTTGGTCATCGATGAGGAGCAGAAGTTTGGGGTTAAAGTCAAAGACCAACTCAAGGAAATGAGGGTCAATGTAGACGTGCTGACTTTGACGGCCACGCCGATCCCAAGGACCCTGCATTTTTCCTTAATGGGGGCGAGAGATTTGTCCGTGATCGCCACTCCACCACCCAATCGTCAGCCGATTACAACAGAGCTCTACACGTTTCAGGAGGAAGTTGTGCGCGATGCGATTGCATATGAGCTGAGGCGTGGGGGGCAGGTGTTTTTTGTCCATAATCGGGTAGGTGAGATTGATTCCATTTGTAATTTGATTATGAAACTCGTTCCTGATGCCAAAGTAATCGGAGCACACGGCCAAATGGATGGCAAAAAATTGGAGAAGATCATGGTCGATTTTATAGAGGGGGAATACGATGTCCTCGTATCTACCAACATCATCGAGTCAGGCTTGGATATACCGAATGCCAATACCATTATCATCAACCGCGCCCACATGTTTGGCTTAAGTGATTTGCATCAAATGCGCGGCAGGGTGGGGAGAAGTAACAAAAAGGCCTTCTGTTACCTGCTAACACCCCCTACTTCCGGTTTAACCACAGATGCCAGAAAGCGGTTACAGACCTTGGAAGAATTTTCCGATCTTGGAGATGGCATAAAAGTTGCGATGCGTGATTTAGACATCCGGGGTGCCGGAAACCTCCTGGGAGCTGAGCAGAGTGGTTTCATTACCGATCTGGGCTTTGAGATGTACCACAAAATTCTGGATGAAGCCGTTCAGGAATTGAAAGAAACGGAATTTGCTGCCTTGTTTGAGGTGGATCTCAAAGAAAAGGCAGAAGTATTGGTTCAGGACTGCACCATAGAGACGGACATGGAACTCCTGATTCCCGAAGCCTATGTTAGCAACATCTCCGAGCGTTTGAACTTGTATTCAACATTAGACCGCTTGAAAACAGAAGAAGAGCTTGCTGAATTTAGGCTGTCGGTCCTAGACCGGTTTGGTCCGGCGCCGAAGGAGGTAAGGGCATTGTTTGAAACCGTTCAACTGCGGTGGCTGGCCGAAAAGCTGGGGTTCGAGAAGCTCGTGCTCAAGAAGGGGCAGATAAAATGCTATTTCGTGCCGCCGTCCAATGAGCGATACTTCCAATCGCGGGTCTTTGGAAACATCATGAAGTTTATCCAGACGGAGGGCCGCAAATGCAAAATAAAAGAGCATAAAAATCGTTTGATTCTTACCATTGCGGATGTGGATTCCGTAGTAAAAGCTAGGGAATGGCTGGAGAGTATGAAATTTCAAGAAGAGCCTACACATTAAGGAGGCAGAATAGTGGCCCGGAACCTTCAATGAGATTTCAGGAGGGACTTAAATTAATTGTGATAAAATAGTAATTGCTTATATATTAGCGTTTAATTAGGGAGAATAATAACCAAGGTCGAATGATACTTAAATTCAAAAACTATAGGTGGGCTTTAACGGCAGTATGGCTAGCCGCTGCATGTCTCATCATTTCTTCTTGTAACCAATCATCAAGAAGGACGGCCAGGAATCCAGGAAAAACTAGCGCTTCTACCGGGGCGCGTTATAATTTTGATGAGGATGATACGACGAGATTTCAGGTTTTTAGGATGCCGCAGGAAATCGTGGGACCTCGCTTGAAATATATTCAGGGCGGTAGAGCGGTCTTAGGTTCTCAAGAACAGGATATCATGGGTTTCCGGGATAACGCGGAAAGAACAGTGACTATTGCCTCCTTCTATATGGATGAGACAGAGGTAACTAACGTGGATTATAAGGAGTTTCTCTTTAATATCGCCAAAAATATAAGTGCCGATTCACTCCAAAAGCTAGAACCGCGCGAAAATGTATGGGCAAATGACATGTCCTATAACGATGTTTACAATACCTATTATTTTCGATACCCGGGTTTCAACTTCTATCCTGTAGCAGGTGTAAGCTGGACCCAGGCGAATGCCTACGCCAGATGGAGAACAGAGTATGTAAACGAATTGAGCAGAGAAAGGAATGAGTTGGATTCAACTTTGTCACAAAGTCAATTAATTGAGCGCGGCGTGGTGTTTCCAGAATACAGACTACCTAACGAGGCAGAATGGGAATTTGCGGCTAAAGCAATGATCGGCACCCAATATCTTGACGAGAACCAAGAAAACGGCAGGATCTATCCATGGGACGGTAGAGGTCCTAGGAATCCTTACAATATCAAAAGAATTTCCAGGCAGGGTGATTTCTTAGCCAACTTTAAAAGAGGTAGAGGTGACTATGCGGGTATCTCCGGGAGTGCTTCAAACGATGGTGAGATTATCCCGACCAATGTGTATGAATTCCCCCCTAATGATTTCGGCTTGTATAACATGGCTGGAAACATGAACGAGTGGGTTTTCGACGTATATCGTCCACTTTCTTACCAGGATTTTGATGACCTCAACCCTGTAAGGAAAGACGGGAGGTATGATGAAGAAGACAATTATGGTACTACCCTTATCGACGATAATTTTAGGGTATACAAAGGAGGCTCTTGGCGTGATGTTGCTTATTGGTTGGCGCCTGGTACGAGAAGATTTATGCACCAGGATTCCGCTACCAACCACATTGGTTTTAGATGTGCAATGATTTCGGTTGGCGCCCAGGATCGTTAGTATTCAGCTAGCATTTATTCTTATATTTAGGGAGTCATTTATGGCTCCCTTTTTTTGTGGAATGGTGAACTTCAAAGGGAAAGCTCTTATCCCTTTCCGATCATCTTTCATTTGGTTTTTATCGAAGTTCTTAGTGGGAGGCATAAGAGTCCGGCAAACCCGCAGTGGTTGGCCTGATAAATAGGAAAATTTAGTGGCAGATGGGTTTATTTCAAAACCCATCTGCCACTGTAATACTTACATATGAAAAGAAGTGTACTTTTAGTTCTTTTACTATTTATTGGCTTGGATACCGCTTATTCCCAATCATGGCGAAGGGTAGCCAACTGGGGAAACAGGTTCACTGACATCAAATGGGTGACAGAGAAGATTGGCTATATTGCCGGTGAAAACATCATTTTGAGGACTTCTGACGGTGGCTTAAGCTGGATCGAGCAGGAAGCTCCTACCAATCATCCGATGCTTGCCCTAGATTTCTATGACATCAATAACGGTATGGTGGTGGGAGAGGAAGGAACGGTATATCGTACCTCCGATGGAGGCAGGACTTGGCAAACTGTCGAACTGGCTACCGATGAGGACTTGAAAGACATTGGGTATCTCTCCGAGGATAAAGTATACATTGCCGGAGACCAAGGGGCGCTCTTTAGATCAACGGATAAAGGCGAGAGCTGGGTTCGACAACGCCTAAATACCACTGCTGCATTCAATTCCCTTTATTTTGTCAATGCGGATACCGGATATATCGCTACCTCTGCGAGTGAAATCATCAAGACCGTGGATGGGGGAACAACCTGGCATACGCTACAGACGGATTTTGGCTCACAATTCAATGACATTTTTTTTCTGAATGATACGGTCGGCTACGCTGTTGGCGATGGAGGTACCATTATAAAAAGCCAAAATGCCGGCGCCTCGTGGACCTATATCAATAGTGGAATGGATACGGATTTTTCAAAGGTCGTTTTTAATCCAACCAATCCCTCATTGGGGCTTGTCGTGGGTAAAAACGGGACTATTTTAAGAACAGCTAATGGGGGACTAACCTTTGCCACTGTGGGGAGTAGGACGACGCAGGCCATCAACGGCATCAGCTTCCGGCCCCATAGTAATATGGTATACGCAGTTGCCGGCAGCGGGGTGGTCATCTCTTCAACCAACTCGGGAGGAAGCTGGACCTTACGACACTCGGGCAGAGCAAACGACTACACGGGAGTGCAGTTTACCACTGATCAACGAGGGTATATTATAGGCGAGGAAGGATTGATTTTGTTGACCGGAAACGGAGGTACTTCCTTTACTGTACGATCCAGACCGCTCTCGCTTCCCTTTAATGCCTTGTATTTTGTAAGTAATACGGCAGGATATATTTCTGGCAACAACGGGAACATCATCAGCACCACCAATTCTGGAGGCGCGTGGACAGCACTAAATCCCGGAACAAACCGGAATGTTTACGGGATGTACTTTTTTTCCATTAACATCGGATATGTGGTAGGGAGCAGGGGCTATATCGCCAAGACGGAAAATAGGGGTGTGAATTGGACCACTATTGCCCCCGGTAATGGAGATATCGATTACCGCGATATCGCTTTTTTTGACAACCTAACTGGTGTTGTTATAGGTGATAAAGGTTGGTTGTCCCGGTCAGAAGGCGGTCAGGAATGGCTAGAGATCGACGTGCCGACGACAGAGGATCTCACAGCCCTTGAAATCCTTGACGAACAAACTGCCATAGCAGTTGGCGATAAAGGGACAATCATAAAAACCACCGACCAAGGCCATACGTGGAGAAAAGTTCCGGTTGAATTTACCAGAAAGTTTAATGACATTGAGTTTTTGGATGAGTCGGTGGGATTTATTGTCGGAGAGAAGGGTTTGATTCTGAAGACTTCTGATGGCGGGGAGACTTTCGAAAGGATGAGCACGGGTACCTATCAAAACCTGACTGGCGTTAGTTTCGGAGATCTAAGTACGGGTTACGCTGTCGGCGAGAATGGCGCTTTATTCAATTACAGCTGCTTGGTACCGGAGACACTCACTACTGTCTTCGGAGAAGACAATATCTGTCTTGGTGAGCAGGTGTATACTGTCCAAGAGAGCTCGGAGCCTGGGATTTTCTACGAGTGGCGAGTGGATGGTGGTACGGTTATCGAAGGACAAGGAACAACAAGGGCCGTAATCCGATGGGACATCCCGGGGCGAAACGCCATCATGGTCAGAGGCCAAAACAATTGTGGCAATGGTGTCCCTGCCGCTTTGGAAGTGCTGGTGTCCGCCGAACCCGAAAAAGTCGTTGGGATTGAAGGAGAGGGCGCAGTCTGTTTAGGTACTCTTGAAGAGTATGTGGTGGATTCCGTTCCCGGGACTTCGTATATCTGGGAACCCAGTGGCGGAGTGGTGAGATCCGGCCAGGGGACGCCACAAGTCACCATTGAATGGACACAGCTGAGAGAACAAAGCCTAAAGGTAACTCCCGTCAATGCTTGTGGCCAAGGTCCAGTTACAGAAAAGCCGGTCAATGTTTCCACTGTCCCATCTAAACCTTCCGCCATCCAAGGTGCTAGCCGGGTGGGCTTGGAGGAAGCCGATTACTCTGTTACCGGTGTGTCGAATGTCAACTACCAATGGGCTACGGAAGGAGGCCGAGTCATAAGCGGGCAGGGTACCAATTCAGTGAGAATCCTATGGGAAAAGGAGGGAGACTTTATCCTGCGCGTCACGCCTATGAACGCTTGTGAGGAAGGTGAAAGCCAGATCTTGGAAATCAACATCGATCTGATTACAGGAATTGACGAAGAGAATCCCGGTGCGTTATTTAACATCTATCCTAATCCATCCAGCGGAAACATCAGAATATCTACGGAGGGAATTTCCCATGTCGCTGAAGTTTTTATCTGCAATGCCTTGGGACAGGTTATTTACCACCATCAACCTACTTCAGGAAGATATGAGTTTCAAGTTCTAAATCTACCTTCCGGCGTGCATACGGTAATGGTAAGGAGTAAAACCCGGAATTACACCAAAATGGTGGTGATCCAATAACTTCTCAACGAAAAACCAGGTGCATCTAATATGCTAGTCAGACAACTATTCAAAGAATATCACCGACGGCTTCAGTTATTATATTCTCCGCAGGAAGCCGAAAGTCTTAGCTTTTGGCTACTTGAACATTTTTTGGGTATTCGGCGCATGGATATCCTCCAGGATAAACAGATGGAGCCCACCTCAGCTTTGGAGGAAGCGATCGCACAGCTAGAGAAGGGCTACCCGATCCAGTACATTACCGGATATGCGCCTTTCTACGGTCGGGAGTTCCATGTAAATCCCTCCGTCCTGATACCCAGAAACGAAACCGAAGAATTGGTCCATCTCATTATAGCTGAAAATCGAGAAAAAGGCATGCATGTGCTGGACATCGGTACCGGTTCCGGATGTATCCCGATCACCTTGGCTTTGGAAATGGATGATCCTGTAATCACAGCGGTGGATGTAAGTGAGGCCGCACTTGGGGTAGCGAAGCAGAATGCGGATCAGCATGAGAAGGCTATTGTCAATTTTATTCATTGTAATGTGCTTAAGGAGGAGCTGCCTGTAAATAGATTGGACATCATTGTAAGCAATCCTCCTTATGTGAGGGAATCGGAGAAGGTCTACATGCATGCCAATGTCCTGGATCATGAACCCCACCTGGCGTTATTTGTATCAGAAGATGATCCATTGGTATTTTATAGGGTGATAGCTTCCAAAGGACGATCTGCTCTTAAAGCAGGCGGAAAATTGTACTTCGAGATTAATGAAGCTTTGGGAGCGGAGGTTGAAGCATTGCTAGTTAGCTTGGGCTACAACGATATTGTCCTCCGAAAGGACCTTAATGACAAGGATAGAATGGTGAGGGCCGTGAGAGAATATTAACCTCAATTTTTCTATAAATACCCCCTGCAACTAAAAAATTCCAATTCCCTTTCGCATCTTTCTTTGCTGTTCAAATTTAACATAAATTTGGGTTCTTATTGTATCACGTTAAAAACCACCTTTTCCCAATTTAGCTATGGCATTATCTAATCCCATCAACTTTACTAACTGGATAGACGAACACCGTCACCTTTTGAAGCCTCCCATAGGGAATCAACAGGTTTTTAAGGATAACACGGACTTTATCGTCATGGTAGTAGGGGGACCAAATTCCCGCCGAGATTATCACTACAATGAAGGGGAAGAGGTCTTCTATCAAATAGAAGGCGATATCGTATTGAAAGTGATAGACGAAGGGAAGCCAAGAGATATCCAGATCAAAGCTGGGGAGATGTTCCTTTTACCTCCGCG
>Ga0079224_100001498_pt1 | contig 27002 bp, 25 predicted proteins | sample Stecom2015_FD_80414 | JGI IMG/M metagenome (GOLD analysis project Ga0079224, IMG submission 80414) | Agricultural soil microbial communities from Utah to study Nitrogen management - Steer compost 2015 | ecosystem: Environmental > Terrestrial > Soil > Agricultural land | place: USA: Utah... | reverse complement strand
GAGCCTTTAGTTCCTCTACATCAAGTGTTTCGGATGATATAATGGCATTCATCGCCCCTTTATCCCGTATATGGCGCACCAAGGAACGCGTATCAATATCAGAGATACCAACCAAGTTTTCTTCTTCGAAATAGGTTTGAATAGATTTGTCAGCCATCTGACGGCTGTAATTGATATTATAGTTCTTACAAACCAAACCGGCAATCTGAATTTTTTCAGATTCTGTGTCGTCTTCATCAATTCCGTAATTACCAATATGCGCATTGGTCGTTACCATGATCTGCCCGTAATAAGATGGATCTGTAAAGATTTCCTGGTAACCGGTCGTACCTGTATTAAAACAGATCTCGCCTGTCGTTGTACCGATTTTTCCGGCTGCCTTGCCGTGATAAACCGTTCCATCTTCAAGCACCAAAATGGCTGGTAGTTTACTGTAGTTGGTCATTCTCTTCTTTCGCTGTTAAAAAGTTATTTCTGTAATCGTTCTTTTCCCTTATGGATATAAAAAAAGCCCAAACGGGCTAAAATAAATCAAATATGGTAGGGATCAATGTTGCCACTGAAGCCTTGCGATATTACGACGAGATATGTTACCTCATTTTTCACGGAAGACAAAGGTAAACATTAAAACGTAAATATTCAAAATTAATCCTCCTCCAAAATCTCTTGTACCCGCCCGATCTGTCCGTCGTCCAATCGTACCTTGATACCTCTGTGATGAAAAGGAGCTGAAGTAAGTAAATCTTTTACAATACCCTCCGTCAATTTACCTGTACGTTGATCTTTTTTTAACACAATGTTCACCAACATGCCGGGTTTTATATTTGCTCTTGTTTTTCCGTCCATCGTTTTATAGCTCCCAATTACCACTTTATAATATCATTTCCGAGTGTAAATAGCATTAGTGCTATAAGGATAAAGAAGCCGACCATCTGGGCTTTCTCAAGGAAATTGTCACTTAATGGCTTACCTTGGATCATCTCTACCAGCAGAAACAGCACGTGGCCGCCATCCAACGCAGGTATAGGGAGCAGGTTCATAAACGCCAATGCCATGGAAAGCATCCCTACCAAACTCCAAAACTTAAGCCAGTTCACCTCAGTACCAAACATCTTTGCGATACCTACAGGTCCAGACAAGGCTTTATCTGCGCGTACATCACCTTTAAAAATTTTACCGAATCCTTTGATATTAACGGTAATAACTTCAAAAGCTCGTTTTGTACCAATCGGCAAGGATTCTAAGAAGCCGTATGTATGTGCAATGATAGGTAAATCTTCCGTGATCAGTGAAACACCGACTGTCGCGGTAGAGTCCACCCGCCCTGCCAAGCTCAATTCTTGGCCGTCTCTCATAATACTAATGTTTATCGGTTTATGAACATTCTTTTTAATCTCGTCAGAAAATTGATCAAAAAATACCGTTGGCGTACCATTTACAGCAAGAATACTATCCCCGATCTGAAACTGCATGCGCTCGGCCTCCGAGTCTTTCTCTATCTGGCCGACGCTTCTCATTTTACGGCGAGGTTCCGCAAATTCAAATACTTTATGCTCTGCCACCTTGTTTAGAATATCAGAAGGTATGCTGATTTCTTGCCGATCACCTTGTCGGTCTATTGTGAGGATCGCTCCGCCCATCATGACGTCCGCTCCCAATACATCCGTTTGAAAAGCTACAGCAGGTTTACCATTGACCATTAAAATCTTATCTCCGGGTTGGATACCGACTTCCTTACCGATGATACCAGGAACTACCCCATAAGCCAATTTGCTGTTATCAATATCACGCTCGCCATAGCTAAATGCCAACATCCAAAAAACAACGATCCCCACGATTACGTTGACGATAATCCCGCCTAGCATCACAATAAGACGTTGCCATGCCGGTTTGGAGCGAAATTCCCATGGCTGGGGCTCCTGTTTCAGCTGCTCGGTATCCATGGATTCATCAATCATACCCGCAATCTTTACATACCCTCCTAAGGGTAGCCAACCTATTCCATACTCACAGCCTTTATAGTTAAACTTAAAAAGCTTAACACCCCAGGCATCAAAGAAAAGGTAGAATTTTTCTACTTTAATACCGAATGCCCTCGCCGCCAGAAAGTGTCCTAGCTCATGCAATATTATCAAAATCGACAGGCCTAAAATCACCTGTCCAATCATTACCAATGTTCCCATTTATTAAATTATTCGTTCTCTTATTTCACTAAACTTCGTGCCACAATCCGTGTTTCACTATCTATTGCCAACAAATCCTCCAAAGAGGGATTCTTAACTTTTTTTTGCTGACACATTGTCGCTTCAATCAAATCACTCATCCCTAAAAAGGAAATTTCATCTGCCAGGAACGCCGCCACTGCAACTTCATTCGCAGCATTCAATACACAAGGCCGGTCACCACCATCTCTTAGGGATTGATACGCGAGCTCCAAGTTACGAAAAGTATCTTTATCCACCTCTTCGAAGGTCAAAGAAGCGTAATTCATAAAATCAAAACGTTCAAGCGAATTAGGTTGGCGATACGGATATGTCAACGCATTCTGAATCGGCAACTTCATATCCGGCAATCCCATTTGTGCTTTCATCGAGCCGTCTTGAAACTGCACCACCGAATGTATAATAGATTGGGGATGGACGACCACATCAATCTGCTCGACATCCAAATCAAAAAGCCATTTTGCCTCAATAACTTCCAGCCCTTTATTCATGAGGGATGCAGAATCTATTGTTATCTTAGCCCCCATCACCCAGTTAGGATGCTTCAATGCTTGCTGTTTCGTAACGGTGTTCAAAAAATCACGATCTTTTCCCCGAAACGGCCCACCGGACGCGGTCAGATATATTTTTTCTAACGGATTAGCCTGTTCCCCTACCAAACATTGAAATATAGCAGAATGTTCGGAATCTACGGGCAACATTGCCACGTCATATCGGCGAACCAGATCCATCATCAACGCACCGGCTACCACTAATGTTTCTTTGTTGGCCAGTGCAATATCTTTTCCACAGGCTATCGCTTTAACTGTAGGTCGTAAACCCGCCGACCCCACGATGGCATTGAGAACCATATCGATTTCGTCATACTGCACTACTTCCTCCAAGCCCTTTTCTCCGGAAAGTACGGTTATTCCCAAACTGTCCAACGCATTTCTCACCTGTGCATATTTATCCTCACAGACAATCACCACGGCTTTAGGTTTAAACTCTTGCGCTTGGGCAATCAGCAGATCAGCATTTGCACTCGCGGTTAACACCGAAACTTCCAACAACTCCGGAAATGCCTTTATTACGTCTAGGGCTTGCGTACCTACGCTTCCCGTAGAACCTAATATGGCAATATTTTTCTTCTTCAAAATGCGTGTTAAATTATATTTTTTAATAATTGTGGATCATCTCCCCCTTTATAGTCTTTCATCATATTATGATAGGCCGTTGCCATAACCAAACTGATCGATGGTATGATCACAAAGGTGTTGATCGCACTAAATATTTTGGCTATAATAAAGTAACCTAAATATTCAAACGACACCTGAAGTATGTAAGCTGTCCCCACCACGAATAGCAGTAGCAACAAATTGATAACATTCCCCTTGGTCAGTGCTATACTTAATCGACAGGCGCGGAAAAGGCTATATTTTTTATCCACGATAAAATAAGGAAAAAAAGTAATTCGAAGCAACACAAACATCATAATCAAACCCGTTAGAAACGGATTAACTTCCATACTCAATGTTTCCATATCTGCACCTAAATACAACAATGGAAAACTTACCAAGGAGGAAAGCAGGTAAACTATCCCTAATAAAAGAGAATATAGTATAAAGCCCATCAGAAAATTCACAAACTGTTTTGCCGACGGAATATAGTCTTTGAAATCTGCATGTTCAACACCTTGCGCAAGCAACAAAGCTCTTTTAATCAGCACCAATTGCGTTCCGAAAAATAGCGTCACAAAGACAAAACACATCAACCCCTTCACGACATCCCCACTTGATTCCGCCAATGTAAAGGCTAAATAGGATGATAGGCTGGATGTTACAAACAACAAAAAGCAAAGCCCTGCAATTGAAAAGTAATGGCTTTTCAAAATACTGATTGCTTTCATAAAAACATCGTTTGCTTTAAACGTGCTTTGCTTTAAATATTGTAACATGTTGAAAAATAATTATGCAAATATCAGATTATTCCCCTTAACCCCCAAGGGCCCTATGTAAAATCTTCTGGCACTGGTTTCTCTAATAAGTATTGATAATAAAAGCGTACTCGTTCTTTAAAATCATATGCCGATTTTGAAGGCGCAAAGCCATGCCGGCTACCGGGATAAATCATCAACTCAAATGGAATATCCCTTTCTGTGAATGCGTCCACCAATTGTATGGTGTTTTGCAGGTGTACGTTGTCGTCAAGATCACCGTGCATAATGCGCAATCCTCCTTTGTATTGATTTACATACGTCAATATAGAACCGTCTTTGTACCCTTGCGGATTATCCTGTGGTGTGTCCATCCATCTCTCGGTATAGTGGGTGTCATATAACTCCCAACTGGTAACTGGAGCACCTGCAATGCCATAATCAAAATAATCTGCTCCTTTTGTCAATGCCAGACAGGTCATATAACCGCCATAGCTATGCCCGGTAATCAACAGCTTATCGTCTGCTACCCAAGATTTTGCTTTTAACCATTTTGCCACGGTAATATAGTCTACCAATTCCCATTTACCAAGATTTCTATGCATCCAGGCAACACCTTGCTTACCGAAATGCCCCGATGCACGATGATCACATGCAACCTGGATAATCCCTTCTTTTGCCCAATATTGGTTCGAAGTACCTTTCCACGTGTTTCTTACTGTTCCGGCATCTGGGCCGCCATAAATACTCATAATCACTGGGTAGGCCTTGCTTTCGTCAAAATCTACGGGGTACGTTATGATAATCGGCAAATCAAATTTGCCATCCTCCGAGGGAATAGTAAAATACGCGGTTTTTCCAATATTATAGTTTTCAAAATCACTTGATTTGCTGTTGGCCAACTCTTTTATCAGTTTACCTTTATTATCAACTAACGCTACTATATTGGGCGTAGAGACATTGGAGTAGTTGGTTATAAAGTACTTACCATCTGGGGAAACTTTCACTTGATGTGTATAGTCCCCGAATGTCAAGCGTTTCAGCCCTTTTCCCGAATAGTCTACACGATAAAGGTCTACCGTCGCAGAGTTTTCCTTACGTGCAGTAAAGTACACAACTTTGTTTTTCTCGTCCACAAGTTCCAACGATGTTACTTGCCAATCGCCTGATGTCAATGGGTTCACCAACTTTCCATCTAATGTATACAAATAATAATGCGCCCATCCCGTGCGATCCGATTTCAAAATATAATGCTTGTTATCTGTCAGATAGGTTATACGCTCACTGTGATCAAGGTTGATCCACGTCGGCTGTTTTTCATCGTATATCTCATTTTTACCGCCATCAGTAGGATTTACCGAATAGAATTTCAGATTCGTCTGATCCCGATCCATCCATTGCACCATGATGGACTGGCTGTCAAAACTCCAATAAGGCTCCCCAAAATATTGGTCATCTTGCTCGTTAAAGTCTGCCCAAACAACCGATGACCCTTCTACTTTCACAAAACCTACTTTTACTTCGGGATTAGGGTCTCCCGCTTTTGGATAACGTGTTTCTTCCAAATATCCATGCTGCCCTTTGGAAACATAAATGGGGAACATCGGCACCTGCGTATCATCAAAGCGCATAAAAGCCAATTGTTTACTGTCTGGTGACCACCAAAATGCTTTGTAATTTGATGGACGTCCCAAAATTTCTTCATAATATACCCAAGACGACCATCCGTTGTAAATGACATTGGTGCCATCTGACGTATAGCGGATCTCACTTCCATCGTCTACTTTCACACTATATAAATCGTTATCTCTTGTGAACGCTACATATTTTCCGTCCGGAGACAATGTGGGATTCTTTTCTTCTACGTCGGGGGATTGTGTTAAACGTATCGCTGAGTCATTTCCGTAACGGATATAAATATCTTTATCCTCAATAAAAACTTTCGTGTCCGATTTAACAGGAGGGGTATATAGCGTACGCTCGCCTGTTTTCACGTGCACTTGATAGAGCTTTTTGTCTATATCACGTTCGATATAATGATTATTATCCGCCCAACCGATATATTCGTTGATCTTTTTTGTAACGGAAACTTCTTGTCCCCATGCCTGGGCAAAACTTAAGGTTTTCTTTTGGGCTTGCAATTGGGTGACAAAGAGAAGCCCAACTGCTACGAGAGAACTAATTATAATTTTATTCATAACCAACATTGATAAGCCACGAATTTAACAATTATCTCCCAACTACCAATGACAACATGTGGGTATAACAATAAAAAAGCCACTTCATAGTGGCTTCGTATGTTTTACATTCGTATGTCTTAGAAAGAATAGTCGTCCTTCTGTGCATATTCGGCTGAGTCTTCCTGATTCGGTTCGTAGCGTTTTTCAACAACCTCTTGGTTAGCCTTGATGTATTCCACAACCTCCGTCAACCCTTCAGCAAATTTCTCAAAATCTTCTTTGTACAAGAAAATCTTGTGCTTAATAAATTGCCCATCTTCAAAACGCTTTTTGCTTTCCGTGATGGTTACATAGTAATCGTTAGAACGAGTTGCTTTTACATCAAAAAAATAAGTACGTTTGCCCGCTCTCACCTTTTTTGAAAATACTTCTTCACGCTCTTTGTTTTCAAAATCTCCCATTAGTATTGTAATTGTAAGTATTTAAGTTTAAATCCTTTTTCGCTATAAATATATAATAATTAATTTCATGTTTCCAAATTTAATTGAAAAAACCTTTACAATCGAACACACAAACACCAACAGGAATAAAAGAATCAAAAATATTTCACCGAAAAAAGAGCGGTGTTTACCGAAAAAGTGCATTGTATTACCTATTTTGGCTAACGTATTGTTAAGTATTGCATTACTTTTGAATCAAACATAAAAATACAAGTAGTAATGGAAAGAGAAAGAGATCATAAAACACCACCTCCTATTCCGCCTCGCGGCAACAACAAAAGTGCAAATATTGTTGGGTTTGCGATCGTATTCTTAGGCGCGGCTCTCCTGATGCGTAATTTGGACCTGGGTTTTCCGTTTCCGAGGAACATCTTTGGTTGGGAAATGATTTTGATTATCATCGGGATAGTGATTGGCGTGAATTCCAAATTTGAAAAGAAATCTTCCGTCATTTTGATTGCGATTGGTAGCCTTTTCTTTCTCAAAAGGTTTCTGGATGTTCCTTTCTGGGGTACCATCTTTCCTATCATGGCTATCATCATCGGCATCTATTTTATCGCACGGAACCGTAATCAACCCAACCCACCTGTGCCCCCACACGTACCGCCGGGCAAAGACAAAGATGAATTTGACTGGGATAAACGCGTCGATGTTGCGAATGAATCTGCCGGTGCCTATAGGTCTCCTTTTGAACAGCCAAACGACACGCATCAAGATACCGCACAACACACAAAAGAAACATATACGTATGAGGGCGAAAACTACATCAAAGTGGAATCCATATTTGGCTCGGCCAAGAAGGTTATCTTTTCGAAAAATTTTCTAGGCGGCACGATGACCAACCTTTTTGGCAGCACAGAAATCAATTTATTGCAGGCCGATCTAAAACAGCCCGCTGCTTTAGATGTATTTCAGTTGTTTGGAAGTACAAAAATCATTGTGCCTCCACATTGGATTGTAGCCACTACAGCTTCCTCTATATTGAGTGAAAACGATGACCGCCGGGTTATCCTCACTAATGTTATAGATCAAAACAAGTGCTTGTATATTACTGGTACATCCATATTTGGAAGTATCACGATAAAAAACAGTTAACGTACATGACGTTTAAACTAACGACAAAAAACCGTCTAATTCATGTTACAGCATGGACCATCTGTATTTTATACTTCGCAGTCTCCTATTTCCTATTGTGGTGGGATTTTAGCCCGAGAGCGGTTACACCTTATGAACCAATCATTGGTGCGCTTTCCATAACCATCTGTTGCTATCTTATTTACAGCACCCTGCAGTTTTACTTGCCGCGTAAGAACCAATATGTGAAGATTATATTGATTTGCCTGGTATTAACCGCTGTGAGTATTGGATTGTCTATATTTTTCCTAAACCAGTTTTTTGATGATTTTTCGCTCACACATTTCTACCAGATTTTACCCTACCGCTTTATCATTAATTTCCTATTGTTATTGTGTGTGACGATTATCAATGTTTTTTGGAACATTCAGGAAGAATACGAAGAAAATAAAAAGAGAAAAGAGGAATCTGAACGCATTTTACGAGATGCGGAATTGTATAATTTACGACAACAACTTCAACCTCACTTTTTGTTCAATAGTCTTAACTCGATCATTGCCCTTATTGGCATTAAGCCGGATGAAGCACGTAATATGACATTTCAGCTCTCCGATTTTTTACGTGGAACGATGCGAAAGGATGATAAGCAGTTGATTCCGCTCGCGGATGAAATCGCCCACTTACGGCTGTACCTTGACATAGAGAAAGTACGTTTCGGCCATCATCTAACGACAACCTTCCATTTACAGGAGGAGGCAAATCAAGCCAAAGTTCCTTCCATGATTATTCAGCCACTGCTGGAAAATGCTATTAAATTCGGCTTATACAACGTGATCGGTGAAGTAGAGATCACGATTGATATCCGAATAGAAAATTACATGTTATATATTGCGATTACCAATCCATTTGATTCCGACCAGTTTGAGAGTCGAAAAGGTACAGGGTTTGGACTTTCCAGTATCCAACGCCGATTGTTCCTACTATATAGCCGTACAGACTTATTGGAAACTTCTATTCATGAAAATACGTTTACATCAACCTTAAAAATCCCACAATATGATTAAGATCATCATTATAGACGACGAACCTTTAGCACGCATGGTCATCTCAGAATATTTACAACAGCATCATGATGTCGAAATAGTTGCCGAATGCGGGGATGGTTTTGAGGGAGCAAAAATGATTCAACAAGTGCGTCCCGACCTTATTTTTTTAGATATTCAAATGCCAAAGTTAACTGGATTTGAAATGTTGGAAATTCTCGACGAAATGCCGAATGTCATCTTTACGACGGCATTTGACGAATTTGCGATTAAAGCGTTTGAGAAGAACGCGTTAGATTATCTTTTAAAGCCGATCAATAAGGATCGATTTGAACAGGCACTAACAAAGTTCAGAAACAACCATCATAGCAACACGCCAAAGGAAGCTTCGGCAAAAATAGAAGCTGCCCGAGAAGAAGAAGCTTTAGAGCGCATTGTTGTAAAAAATGGTTCACAGATTAAGATAATTCCTGTACAGCAGGTTATTTTTCTGGAAGCATATGACGATTACGTCAAAATCCATACGAAAGATGGTATGTTCTTAAAGAACAAAACAATGAGTTCATTTGAGAAGCAATTAGATCCTAAACAGTTTGTAAGGGTACATCGCTCGTTTATCGCGAAAGTAGATCAACTTGCAAAAATTGAACCGATGGAAAAAGAAAGTTATATCGCCACATTATTAACAGGGGAAAAAATTAATATCAGTAAATCGGGATATGCTCGTTTAAAACAAATAATTGGCTTATAAACATTAGTTCCGTAATTTTACGCTACGATTCGCAAGTTATTTTTCTTACTGTTGATGTGCGCTGCGCTGACGGGATTGGGACAAACGAGGACAGAAGAAGCCAATCGAGCTGTTTTCAATAAAATAGAATTCTTCATCAACACGCAGATGACAGACTCTATTTACAGTTTAGCTTCCGATGGCTTTAAAGAACAGGTCAGCAAGGATAAGCTCACCTTTATGCTACAGAATCTCTACCAATTGGGTAGAATAACCGACGTGGAAGTAGAAGATTTTAAAGGTCAGACGGCCACTTATCGTGTATATTTTACAGAGGAGCGTCAATTGCTTGCCAAATTGGCTATAGACAGTACATATCATTATACTGCTTTAGCTTTTACGACACCCGACAATAGCAACAAGAAAGTTGAAAAACCAGAAAAAGAAGAGGTGATCAGTCAGGTAGAAACGGAAACTCCATTAGACATCTACATAGACTCCGTCGCCAACACCTATATCAAAAAAGGAAACACACAGTCTTTGGCAGTAGCAGTTTTTCACAAAAATAAATACAAAACATTTCTGTACGGCGAAACGGAGAAGGGCAACAATATACTTCCCACAGAAAATACATTGTATGAAATTGGGTCGATTACCAAGGTATTCACAGCGACATTGCTTGCTGATCTCGTCACAAGAGATGTCATCCAGTTGGATGATTCCATAACGCGTTTCCTGCCGGATTCAGTTTCTTCCAATCCGTCGTTGAAAGGAATTACCTTTAAAACTTTAGCCAACCATACATCTGGGCTTCCCCGTATGGCGGATAACTGGAACCGGATTGCTGGATACAATGAAAAAGATCCGTTTGCAGCTTATGATCAGAACGCGCTTTTCAGCTTTCTGAAAAATTACAAAACGTCGCGTGAACCGGGCGAGGAATATGAATATAGTAATCTAGGTTATGGCCTCTTGGGTGAACTAATCGCAATCATCTGCAAAAAGCCTTATATGCAATGCTTACAAGAAACGATTTTGACTCCTTTACAACTCAGCAACACAACCGATAAACCAGATACAAAAAAACAGCAGACTGTTCTCCCTGGGTTAGATAAAGAAGGAAATCTAACACCCCTGTGGAATTGGAAAGCCTTGATAGGTGCAGGTGCCTTAAAATCTAATATCAGAGACCTTATGCTGTTTGCTATCGAGCAATTTAAAATGCCCGAAAATGAACTGCAGAACGCGATGGCGTTGACGAGACAATTTACTTTTTTCACACCTGAAAATATGGATATTGGACTAGCCTGGCGTATAAGTATGATAGAGGATGGTGTTATATACTTCCATCACACGGGTGGAACAGCAGGTAGCAGTTCATTTATTGGACTCTCTCCGGATACAAAAACAGCGGTGGTCATTTTATCAAATGCCTCTGAAAGCGTACGTCCAATAAGTACAGAAATTATGAAGAAATTGTTACCGGAGTAGGTCAAAGCCCTATCATAAAGATAAACGCACACTCGAAAGTATCCGAAAAATTCCCTAAGTTTGGGTAAAAATCAACTTTAATACATAAAAGATACATTATCGTGAAAAAACGCATTGCTATTTTTGCCTCCGGCTCGGGTTCGAATGCACAGAAAATTATGGAGCATTTTAAGTATTCCAATCTGGCCGAAGTAGCTTTGGTGTTAAGCAATAATCCTGAAGCCTATGTTCTACAACGCGCCGATAACTTCGAAATTCCGTCTCATATTTTTGACAAGAAGACCTTCTATGAAACGGATGAAATTATTGGTATTTTAAAACGTTTGGAAATAGACCTCATTGTTTTAGCTGGTTTTTTATGGCTAGTCCCCGAAAATCTTTTGAAAGCATTTCCAAATAAAATCATCAATATCCACCCTGCTTTACTCCCTAAATATGGCGGCAAGGGAATGTATGGTGATAGAGTACATAAGACTGTTCTTGCAGCTGGAGAAGAAGAACATGGTATCACGATCCATTTCGTCAATGAAAACTTCGATGAAGGAGAAATTATCCATCAAGCAAAATTCAAGATTGAACCGGACGATACGTTGGAAGTCATCAAGTTTAAAGGGCAGCAACTGGAGCATCAATATTTCCCGAAAATCATCGAGAATTTATTAAAGAAATATAATTAAAGTTGTCTTATCTTGATGTTTCGGAAAGACACTCCCCGCGACCAGTCTTGAAGCGCGATACGTCCTTTACTATGTTTTCCAAACTCCGGGTAATCTTTAAATGCACTCTTAGGAATCAAATTCTTCCATGCTGTAGAGTGGAAATCTACTTGAGCTGTTATTTTACCATTAAGATAGAATTCCGCTTTTCCATTCTTCTGTACAATTCGGGAATGGTTCCACCGCCCTGCTGTTTTCGTGTTGACAAAGTTCTTCTGTGGGAAAAATGTATATAAACAACCTGATCGTTTCAGCGGTTTGTCATAATCCGCATGCGAATCCTCTAAAAGCTGATATTCTGGCCCGGAATGGTAAGTCGCGTCAATATCCGGTCGCTCTTGAACATTCACAAAAACACCACTATTTCCGGCTTTCTCCAACTGCCAATCAAATGTTAACTCATAGTTTTCAAATTCCTTATCCGTAACTAGATCCCCTTTTTTGGAATCGCTATCGGGATCACAATAAAGGACACCTCCATGCACTACCCAAGCAGACGGGACATTACCTTGGTTATAAACATGCCAATTAGACAAAGATCTTCCATCGAAAAGCAATTCCCACCCTTCCTTTTTTTCATTTTCGCTTAACGTATTCGGCGCCGTTTCCGCTACGTCACCACACGCTGAGAAAAATAATAAAATCGAAAAACAAAGAGGTTTAATGACGCTTATATTCTTAATATACATACGAATAAGATTATGACTACACGGAAGAATCCGATTTTTTATCGAATTAAGGCTAAATGTAGAAAAAATCCTTTAAATTTAAAAGGCAATGTTTTTTCCAACGCTTAAATTCTTATCTTTGTCACTCCAAAAATAGAGCAATGAAATATCCATGTTTGCTACAACAAAAATGCGAATGAGTATAACTGAGCGTAGCGAGCTCTCCAGAGGAAATCTGAATATTCCATATGGCCTTTAAAAAAACAATGTTTACACATATGAATCATCCTGTTAAGATCAAAAATGCCTTGGTGTCTGTATATTACAAAGACAACTTAGCCCCCCTTATTAAACTACTACACCAATACGGAGTTACCTTCTATTCTACAGGCGGTACGGAAGCGTTTATCCGCGAAGAAGGAATCGATGTTGTCGCGGTAGAGGATTTGACTAGCTATCCTTCTATCTTAGGTGGCCGTGTAAAAACACTACACCCGAAAGTATTCGGAGGCATATTGGCACGTCGGCCATTGGCAGGCGACCAACAACAATTGGCACAGTACGAAATTCCGGAAATTGACCTCGTAATTGTAGATTTATACCCATTCGAAGAAACAGTAGCTTCCGGTGCTCCGGAACAAGATATTATCGAAAAGATTGATATCGGCGGTATCTCTTTGATCCGTGTTGCTGCGAAAAACTTCAACGATGTAGTTATTATCTCGTCCAAAAGTGATTACCAAGAGCTTGAAGCCATCTTAGCAGAACAAGAAGGACAGACTACATTAGAGCAGCGTAAAGAATTTGCGAAACGTGCATTTAATACTTCTTCGCATTACGATACCGCAATTTTCAACTATTTCAATCAAGAAGATCCGCTTTCTGTTTTCAAGCAATCGGTTCAACAGGCACAGACCTTGCGATACGGAGAAAATCCGCATCAAAAAGGCACTTTCTTTGGTGATTTAAATGCTATGTTCGACAAGTTGAATGGAAAAGAACTTTCTTACAACAATCTGGTGGATGTAGACGCAGCCGTTGCCATTATTGATGAATTTAACGATCCTACATTTGCCATTCTAAAACATACCAACGCTTGCGGTGCGGCGTCACGTCCTACCATTAAACAAGCTTGGATAGATGCATTAGCATGTGACCCGGTATCAGCATTTGGAGGTGTATTGATTACCAACAGAGAAATTGATCAGGAAACCGCGAACGAAATCAGTAACCTTTTCTTTGAAGTACTTATTGCTCCTTCTTATACGGAAGATGCCTTAAACGTGTTGACGACAAAGAAAAACCGCATTATTTTAAAGCGCAAAGATGTTCAGTTGCCGAAAGAACAGTTTAAAACATTATTGAACGGTGTTATCGTACAGGATAAAGACCATACAGTAGAAGGTCCTGAAGCGATGACAACGGTCACCGAGGTTCAACCAACAGCAGCGCAATTAAATGACCTGTATTTTGCTAATAAGATTGTGAAACATACCAAATCAAATACCATTGTTTTTGCCAAGAACAATACCTTGGTTGCTTCCGGTGTTGGGCAAACCTCACGCGTAGATGCGTTGAAACAAGCTATTGAAAAAGCACAATCATTCGGCTTCGATATTCAGGGAAGTGTAATGGCGTCTGACGCATTCTTTCCATTCCCCGACTGTGTAGAAATTGCTGGTGATGCAGGCGTAGCAGCCGTGTTACAACCCGGTGGTTCTATTAAAGATCAGCTGTCTATTGATATGGCCAACGAAAAGGGTGTAGCAATGGTCATTACCGGTGTGAGGCATTTTAAACATTAAAAAAGACAAAGGATAAAAAGAGCAAGGATGAAAGGTTTCCTTTGTCTTTGCTCTTTATTCTTTGTTCCTTATGCTCTTCCCAATATATCCCGTACAATAAGTTCTCCCTCGAAATGTTTTTTTAGATATCTTCCATCGCCATGGATGGTCCATATCTGTTGGGGCCTAACTTGCTTAACATACTGCAAAATATCCGCCCAATCAACGTGATCAGATATGTATAGTTCAATATCGTTTTGCTTTTGTAGCCGTTCCCAGCCGGAAGCAAATGCTTTCAATACATTCTTTGCTTTAAAATAACTGTTGAACGTAAGTGGGGGAACTAAATAAATTTTGTTCGTGCTCCCATCTTTCATCGCTTTGCGATTATATAAGGTATAACGAAGTGATTTATATCCCAACTCATTATATAATTTGTGAACAGCATACATCTTATGATGAACCAACACTTCTCTTTCTGGCAACAAGTCGTTTATCAATGCCGTTAGTCGCTGCGCTTTGCCTAATGTATAACACCCTAGCATAATATTGCTTGGTGTGTCCCTTAACTTTAAAATTTCTTTTTCGACGTCCGGATGTGAAACGGCAGGATTCGCGAAGGTTGATTCTGTGATCAGAACATCAGTCTGTGTCAATACAATCGGTTCACAAGTAGCATCTTCCTGTAATTTATAGTCTCCCGTATATAGATACTTCATCCCTTGATACTCCATCAACACCTGTGCAGAACCTAATATATGCCCTGCAGGGAAAAAAGTAACATTTACATTTCCCAACATAAAAGCACTTCCGAATGTTATCACTTCCAAATTATTGTCCAGCATTTTCGGGAACCTATTTTTCATAAATGCAAATGTAGCGGCCGTGGCGTACATCTTTTGATGCCCGTTGGTTGCGTGGTCGCCATGCGCATGCGATATGATATTCTTTGCAACGGGATACATCGCGTCGATATAAAAATCGCCATATTGACAATAATAGCCGATCTCATCTTTTACTAAAAAATCTTCCAGAATCTCATTCATGCTTTTCGCCCTTCTAGAAATTGCTTATGCAGGGGTAATATCTGTGGGAGCAAAGGGGTTAATCCATCATTTACGATAGTAAAATCAGCGAGTTTTTGCTTTTCTTCGTCTGACAGTTGCTTGTTTATACGATCCAGCACTTCTTCTCTGGTTATGGCGTCTCGCTGCATAACACGGGCTATACGAATATCTGTTGGTGCTGTCACCAAGATGGTATAATCCAGCTTTTCATATGAACCACTTTCAAAGAGAAGTGCTGCTTCTTTCAACGAATACGGAAAGGTTTGCGAAAGTGCCCAATCTTCTCCATGTTGAATCACCATAGGGTGTACAATAGCATTCAGTTTAGCCAGTTTTTCTTTATCTCGAAACACTTGTGAAGCCAGATAAGCACGGTTCAGATGCCCTGCGATATCATAAACCTCTTTTCCAAATTCCAATATCAACGCGTTCTTGATAACTGGATTGGTATTCATCAATTTTTTCGCTTCTTTATCCGCGTCATAAAAGGGCACACCTAATGCTTTGAAAATTCTCGCTATGTAGCTCTTTCCCGAACCTATGCCTCCGGTAATACCAATTGTCAATCCCATAAACTTATCTTCTTACAAAAAAATCCACGTTCTGCGGCTCTATACTAATGATATGGCAATGTTCAGGAACTTTCGTTAAGATTACAGGTAAATTTTGTACTTTATTCTTTTCCCAATTTTCCATATCCACAACAGCCTCAAAATCCCTTGATGACCATTTATTATAATCTTTCAACGATACCAGAAACGTGACTTTAATCTTGCTGGGCAGGGTCCGAACAGAAGTATACCGCGAAGCATTCTCCACTTTAAGCGGCAGTTCAATCACTTTTTCCGTAATCTCCCCGACCGGAACGGTAATCTCCGAGAAGGTAGGATAAATAGTAATGTTGTTTTTTTGATGTTTATTTAAATAGGCGATCGTGCGAACATCCGTTGCTACCTCTGTACCTCGAATGGTGTCAGTTTCCAAATAATCTATATTGGCAACATCCTCTAATGGTCCCGTTACCGTAACATATTCGGGGTTTGCCCGCGTATCACCTATGATGCCGTATTGTTTTTTAAATTGTATATTATATAGTGGACGTATGGGTACTTTCCGTTGTGTCTGCTTGGAAAAGTCAAAATACAACGTATCCGGCATTACACCAATCACTTGGTTATCTGCGGGAAACTGTCTATTGATATACCCTAATTGATTTGTAAAAACAATATAATTCCGTGTCTTCAATCCGCTTAAATCCACTTGGATATGTGGCGTATCAGGCCGAAGTCTTTTCATAAACATCTTCCAGCCGCTCATTCTCATCCGGATGCCGACTGTATCCGATTGTAATGGATGAAATGCCCTATTCTCTGGAATATTCACATAAGAAATACCCGCATCGATACGAAATGTCTGCTCCGTAGACACGGCAAACAACAACCACGCAATAAAGGAAATACCCAAACACCGCAAAAATATCGCGAGTTTTCGACGTTTTGTCTTCGTTATGCGAGGTTGTACCATAATCACAAAAATAGTAAAAAGGAGATCCCCCTATGAGACAATCTCCTTTTTTCAAAAAAAATCAAGTCTATAATAAACTTATTTCTTTACAGTTTCACCGTTTGCGGCTTTCGAAGCATCTAATGCAACAGCAGATTTGTCGAAACGGATTTTCACGCCAGAACCTACATCTACCAGAAAAGTAGTCTCGCTAACCTCCACAATACGTCCGTGGATTCCCGCCGTAGTTACGATTTTTGAGTTCACCCCTAATTCCTCAATATATTTTTTGTGGTCTTTTTGTTTCTTCATTTGCGGTCTGATCATGAAGAAATAAAATACCACAACAATCAGAATCATAGGTAAGAAACTCATCAACCCACCGCCTCCGGGTGCCGCTTGTAATAACGTAGTTATCATATTATATATAAAATTAAAAGTTACAATGTTAAAATTATCTCTTTAAAGCAATTATATTCTTATTTCGGCAAAACCTCACCTTTCAACTGAATGGTTGTAACCCGTTCGTCAGCGTTGGAAACAATCGTTACAATTTTTTGCTGCTTACCTACTTGCCCATTACTGTCAAAACTTACTTTCACTTCACCGGATTTACCAGGAAGAACAGGAGTTTGTGTATACGATGGTGTAGTACAACCACACGAAGCGGAAACCTGTGATAAGATTACAGGTGCTGTTCCTGTGTTGGTATAAGTATATACGTGCTCTATCACTTCACCTTCTTTTACCTCACCAAAATCAAACACTGATTCTTCAAATTCGATTTTACCTCCTTTAGCAGCCTCATTAGCCAGCGTATCTGTCGATTGCTCATTTTTGTTTTCCGAATTTCCACAGGAAACCAACATAGCTAATACAATACAAATGAAAAATGATTTAACGATATTCATTATATTAATCTTTAAGTCCTCTACCTGTTTTTTGAATGCGCCCCTGTTGCGTCAATTCTGCAAGTATTTTATCTAGGATACCATTGATAAATGTATTGCTTTTTGACGTACTAAATGCTTTTGAAAGCTCTATGTATTCGTTAATCGTAACTTTCACCGGAATGGTTGGAAAATTAACTAACTCACAGATGGCCATACGCATCAACAGCGTATCGACCAACGCTATACGATCGGCTTCCCAATTCTTCGTCTTAACAGAAATAAACTGTTGATATTCGTTGCCATATCGGATAGTCTGCTTCAAGAGTTCCACGATAAACTCCCGATCCTCTTCCCAATTAGGAGTTAAATCCGCTAATTTGTTCTGTAACGGATTTTCGCTACTGAAGTTTTTGAACGTTTTGGCTACCATAGCTTGTAACACCTCTTTGTCCACAGGCCAATTGATAAACTTTGTTTCAAAAGCTTGCTCAATTTCGGGTGACTTCAATATGATCTTCTTGAAGATAAACTTGATAATATCTTTCTCCGCAGCAATAGATCTATCTTCTTGTTGCAGATAATCCATATACTCGGGAGATCCTTTCAATTGCGCGAAGATAGAACGTACTATTTCGGGATCAAACGTCCAAGAAACCTTATATTTCTTTACATTTTCCAGATAGGTTCTATTTTGCCTTAGTGATTCTATAAAGCTATTGCTATTCAATTTTGTCGTATAGATCTTATCCGTTTCGGTCGGCAAAAACTTATTGGCTCTTCCCTCTGCATCAATTAGTACGTATTCAGCTACTTCATCAAGTAGATTCAGTGTCCAAATATACATCTGGTTAACTTCGTCAACACTGGTTAACAGTATTTTCTCGAAATCTTTCACTTGTTTATCTTGTGATAAACTAAACGCATACAGCGTCTGCATAACTTTCACCCTCAGGTGCCTTCTATTAAGCATAATTTAATTTAAAGAACGATTGTATATAAATAAGAACGTATTATACTTCCTAAATCCACCTATTTAATTTTCTTGATGTCAAATATACGCTTTTCTGCTAATTGTTTAGCAGCTTCGTATGTAGTAATATTGTCTTCGACAGATTTTTGGATGACATCACGAGTCGCGTTGTAAATATTTTTAATTAATGCTTCTGTACGGTCATTGCCGTATCCCTCTAACTCGGAATAGCAACTAATCAATGCCCCTGCGTTAATTAAAAAATCAGGGGTATATAAGATGTTTCGCTTCTTAAGCAGTCTATTCGTTTCTTCTTCTTCTTTTAATTGGTTGTTCGCTGATCCCGCAATAATCCTGCAACGCATACGTGGCACAGTCTCAGGATTGACGGTCCCACCCAAAGCACACGGTGCATATACATCGGCATCTAGTTCGAAGCTGGTTGAATAGGTAATCGGTTCTGCTTTATATTTTGCAGCTATCTTCATCTTGCGTTCTTCAGTCATGTCCGATACGTAGACACGTGCATTTTCCGCGCGCAACATAGCCACCAATTGCTCTCCGACACCCCCTACACCTTGAACTGCAATCTTGCGCCCAGCCAATCCATCATCGCCATATAACTCTTTAATAGCTGCTTTAATCCCATAAAAGACCCCCCGTGCCGCGAAAAGCGTCGTATCTCCCCCTCCATTTAAGGACGCAGGCAAGCCCGCTACATAGTCTGTCTCAGATAACATGTACTCCAAGTCTTTCTGTGTCGTACCAATATCCGTCGAAGCTATAAAGTTCCCATTGAGTCCTTCTATGAACTTTCCAAATCGGCGCATTAAAGCTTCCGTTTTATCTGTTCGATGGTTGCCCATGATAATCGCACTGCCCCCTCCCAGATTAAGACCTGCAAGAGAAGCTTTGTAGGTAATGGCTTCCGATAGACGTAGAGCGTCGTCAATAGCGTCTGTTAAAGATTCATAGGGCAACATGCGAACACCTCCGATCGCAGACCCTAACGTCGTATCGTGAATAGCAACAATCGCTTGCAATCCCACTACCTTATCTTGGCAGAAAAATAAATTCTGATGACCAGAAATCGCCATCTTATCGAAAACAGAAGAATTATTTACTTCCATAACATTCCTTAAATGCCTATATATTCTTTTTGCTTCTGCAAAAGTAGGGAATATTTTTTCAAATTTTAGCCTTACATTTGTTCTCGATGAAGGAGTTGGCTTATCTCAATAAATACTTTTATAAATACCGTTGGAAACTCATCCCCGGCGTTTTATTTGTCATTATATCCAACTACTTTGGTATTCTACCGGCTGTCGTTATCCGAGAAGCATTCGATCTTGTTAAGGAAAATATCGACCTCTATAGGCTTTATGATGGTTTCGACCGACAAGATTTGGTATATCAAGTATTTGGCAGCAGTTTGCTTTTCTTCGGTTTTGTTGTTCTAGCTCTTTCCTTATTGCGGGGTATCTTCTTATTCTTTATGCGCCAAACGATTATCCTCACATCGCGCCATATCGAGTACGATCTCAAAAATGAGATTTACAATCATTATCAAGAATTGGATTTTTCTTTTTTTAGAAAAAACAATACAGGTGATATGATGAATCGTGCTACAGAGGATGTTAATCAGGTAAGAAACTATCTCGGGCCGGCTATTATGTACGCAATCAACACGGTGGTGCTTTCTATCATGATTATCTACGCCATGTATAATGTGAATCCAAAGCTGGCTACTTATTCTTTGCTACCGATTCCTATCCTATCGGCGCTTATCCTGTTTATCAATAAGGTCATTAATCAGCGAAGTGAAAGGATACAACGACAACTATCCGTGCTTTCTTCCTTCGTGCAGGAAACGTTTTCGGGAATACGCGTTATTAAAACTTATACACGCGAAAAGCAAAAAATGGATGTATTTAAGGACGAAAGCAATTTATACAATAAAGTTTCGCTCGACCTCGTCCGCGTACAAGCCATTTTCTTTCCATTAATTATTTTCCTCATCGGATTCAGCACAATTATCACGGTGTATGTCGGCGGTATCGAAGTAAAAAATGGAACAATTACACCTGGCAACATAGCGGAGTTTATCCTATATGTAAACCAGCTTACTTTCCCAGCCATGTCATTGGCATGGGTGACTTCCTTATTCCAACGCGCTGCGGCATCACAAAAACGAATCAATGAATTTCTGAAAACAAAACCCGATATAAAAGACGGTAATAAAGAGCCGATACTTCAAGGGGATATCACGGTAGAAAATCTTTCATTCACCTATCCGGAAACAGGAATCAAAGCCATAGCAAACTTATCGTTCACGATAAAACGTGGACAAACACTCGCTATTATAGGGAAAACGGGTTCGGGAAAATCGACATTAGCGAATCTGCTATTGCGCATGTATGATGCTGATCAAGGTAGTATTTATTATGATGGCACTCCTTTGCAACAAATCAAAATAAATACGTTGCGTTCTCAGATTGGTTTTGTGCCTCAGCAGGTATTCCTCTTTTCAGATACGATAGCCCATAACATTGCCTTTGGACTGGATACGCTGGAAATGGATAAGATAGAGCAAGCAGCAAGAGACGCAGCTGTCTATGATAACATCATGAATTTCGACAACGGATTTCAGACGTCTATCGGCGAACGCGGCCTTACGCTATCCGGTGGTCAGAAACAACGGGTGTCTATCGCACGGGCACTTGTTAAAGACCCGCAGATACTTATTTTCGATGATTGTCTTTCGGCTGTTGACACCAAAACGGAAGAAGAAATACTCCACAATCTTAGTCGTATCATGCGGAATAAAACGACTATTTTCATCGCACATCGCATCTCTACCATAAAAAATGCAGATCATATCCTCGTATTGGATGAAGGCCGTATCATCGAACAAGGTACACACGATGAATTAATCGCCTTGGAAGGAGAATATTTTGAACTACATGAAAAACAACTTCTAGAGACCGAATAAATAGCAAATATTTATATTTTTGTGAGATGTATAAACAATGGGGCTTCCTATCCTACCTTATTATCTGTTGTTCAGGGTTATTTGCACAACAAATTGTATTGAAAGATACACTTAGCAAACAGGAAACAAAGGACACCATTACACAAAATTTCGACCATCTCTATGATATTGGAGACGGCATAAAAGATATTATCAGATTTGTCCGGCATGACACAGCCAAAAGGGTCTCCAGAAAACCATCGGGAATTTCCATTTTGCCCAACATCAATTATAATCCGAGTATCGGTTTTCAAATCGGTGCAAAAGTTGTCGGTGGTGTATATGTAGGTGATCCGGAAAACACAACCATGTCCACATTTGCCACAGCATTAAGCTATACGACACGGGGCATTGTTTACGGCTACTTGATGCATGATACCTATACCCCTCGGGACAAATGGAATTTAAAAGGAGGAATCATTATCGCCAAGATGGTAGGATTGGATTACGGAATGGGTATGGGAAATGTGGTGGAAACAGATATTCCCGAAGAGGAAACACTCAATAACCCGGAAAGGACTCGCTTTGTCAACCAATATACCGTATACGGTTTTAATGAGCGTATTTATAAGAGGCTATTACCTGGTATGTTTGTGGGTGCAGGGGTTTTCGTAGATCTTAAACGTAGTATCTATACTTTAGGAAATCAGGAACGCACGCCTTTGGGAATATATAGTGAACAAACAGGATATAATCCCGAAAGGTATAACAACAACGGATTGATGTTCAATTGGCAATATATGACACGTGACAACCCCAACAGTGCCTATAAAGGAATCTATACGGACATCGTTTTGCGGATGAGCCAAGCCTGGATGGGCAGTGCACAGAGTTCCTACCAATTACAAACAGACTTCCGTAAATATTGGCAGCTTTCCTCCTCTCGCCCCAACCATGTATTGGCCTTTTGGCATTGGGGTTCCTATAATATTGGTGGCAGGTTGGCATATCTCGACCTTCCGGGCACAGGCAAAGATACTTTTGCACGTGTGGGCCGCGGGTATACGAATGGTTATTTTAAAGGAAATTCTTTCTTTTACTCGGAAGTGGAATATCGGTTTCCTATTTTACGCAACCAGTTCTTAAGTGGCGTCGTCTTTGCCAATGTTCAGACAGCCAACGACCGTTTGGGTACGAAGCTTTTCCAACAATGGCAGCCAGCAGGTGGTACCGGGTTACGGGTGTTGTTTAATAAAGCTACACGGACAAACCTATGTATTGATTACGCTTTTGGTCGATTCGGACAACGTGGTTTATTCCTTGGATTAAACGAAGCTTTTTAAATCAGATACACATGCTTTCTAAATTTAAGTTTTTTCTCTTTACTATAATATTATGCATTCCCTGTGCTGTTTGGAGCCAAACGACCGATAGCATATCCACAGAGCATGAAATCAACCCCGTCAATATCAACGCTTATTTCAGCCAACAACCTATTCTGGAGTTAACATCGGCAGCACAAACGATTAGCTCGCGACTAATAGAAACACAACAGACAACTACGTTACTTTCTGCCATGAACACCGCAGCGGGAATACGTATGGAAGAGCGTTCGCCGGGCAGTTACCGTCTGGCTATGCGCGGAAGTCTTATCCGATCTGCTTTCGGGATTCGGAATACCAAAATATATATAGACGATTTCCCATTGACCGATGCCGGAGGAAACACCTATTTAAACCTTCTGGATCCTGCAGCTATAGATGCTATACATATCATCAAAGGACCCGATGGTTCTTTGTATGGTGCTAATTCCGGTGGTGTTATTAACATAGCTCCAAACGGTTTCGACGTACATAAAAACCATAGCTCTTTGTTGTTAAGCGGCGGGTCATTTGGACTGTTTCAAGAACAGCTTTCCGTACAACGGAAGATAAATGATAATTACAGTTTCTCTTTCGATCAGTCGTTTACACGATCGGACGGATATCGTGATAATACCGCATTGAATAAGAAAACATTCCAAACGGCTCATCGCTGGAAATACACACCCAAAAACGAAATTCGTTTTTTTGCCCTGTATAGTGATTTGGGTTATCGTACCCCCGGTGGACTAACACTGGCTCAAATGGAAGAAAATCCACGTATGTCACGACCGGCGGCTGGCCCTAATCCGGGAGCTAAAGAACAACAAGCTGGTATTTATAACAAAACATTTTATGGTGGTATCGCACATCATGCGCGATTTAATGATAAATTATCCCACACGGTCAGTATATTCGGTTCGGACACCGACTTCGAAAACCCATTTATTACCAATTACGAGTATCGGAAAGAGAACAACCTTGGTCTCCGAACCTACTTTTCATACAGAAATATGGATAAGCCACAGTTTCAATGGCAGATGCAACTTGGTTTTGAAGGACAAAAGGGATGGAATAAAATTGAGAACTACGGCAATGAGCAAGGTAAAGCAACCGAGCTAGCGGATCACGACAATCTTTACAATAGACAATATAGTTTCTTCTACCGTACCATGGCAAAAATATATCAGCACTGGACGATAGAGGGTTCGTTAGGATTAAACCACTCAAGACTTCGCTACCACCAACACTATCCTAAAATAGAAAGTCCGAGCGGTAACATTACATTTGGCAGCATCTGGATGCCACGCATAGCAACTTCTTATTTGATTACAGATAGATTAGCTGTCCGAGGTTCTGTTTCCAAGGGCTATTCTCCCCCTACAAATGAGGAAATAAGGCCTTCCGATAGGATCATCAACAATTCCCTGCGTCCAGAAACAGGGACAAATTATGAACTAGGTACCCGCTTAGAAACGAATAGCAGACGATTTATTGCCGATTTAAGCATTTACCGTTATAAAATAAAACATGGAATCGTCGAACAACTTAATGATAATGGAGAAGCGTATTATCTCAATGCGGGGGAAATAAATCAAAAAGGTATCGAAGCCGCTATTTGGGCGTATATATTAGCGCCTAACCATAATAGATTTATCCAAACGATGAATCTGCATTCGACTGTTGCTTACAATCACTATCGTTTCGGAAAATATAATGTAAATGGTGATGATTTTTCCCGAAATAAGGTAACCGCTGTACCAGACTGGGTTTGGACGAACACATTAATTATGGCTTTTCCGAAACAATTTGGATTCAATCTTTCCCATAATTTCACTTCTGTCATGCCGTTAAATGACGCGAATAGCGTATTTTCCGAAAAGTTTCATTTGATACAAGCCAAAGGGACATGGAATTGGCGATTAAACAACAAGCAGCAATTGCAATTCTTCGCTGGTGTGGATAATCTGTTGAACGAAAAATATAGCTTAGGTAACGACATTAATGCTTTTGGCAATCGATTTTTCAACCCAGCCCCTATCCGGAATTATTATGGCGGGGTAAAGGTTATATATTAGCATTAAATTTTATTGCAAGCCCACTAAGCGTTCCAGATGATGATAGCCGATACCAAAATACGTCTTTGTAGATTTTATTTTCGCTAAAATCTCTTCTTGCCTTTGGGCATTAGTCGATTTCTTTTCGCCCACCACCAGCACATTTTTTGGTGTATGGGCATCCGATACAAATTGAAAGACTTTGGTTTGATAACCGAAATACTCCATAATCAACGCCCGTATACCATCGGTAACCATTTCAGCCTGACGCTCCATAAAAATCCCATGTTTTAGTAGAAAATCAAGCTCATTCTTCGTTTTGTTCTTTTCCATTTCCCGTCGGATTTGTTTATGGCAACAGGGTGCCACCACAATAAGATCTGCATCATGTTTAATACCTTTAGCTATGGCATCGTCGGTCGCCGTATCACAAGCATGCAAGGCTATCAAAATATCTAAATCACTTTGGGGTTGATAGTCTTCTATCGCACCCCGGATGAAAAGCAAATCTTTAAAATTCGACTTCACGGCAATCTGATTGCACAATTCTACTAAATCTTTACGGTACTCAACCCCCACTAAGGAAGTCCGCTTTTGAAGCGTATGGACTAAATAATCATACAAAGCAAATGTCAAATAGCCTTTCCCCGCTCCCATATCAACAACATTTAAAGTATCTTTCTGTGGTAGACGCTGTAATATAGAACTTAATATTTCTATATAATGGTTAATTTGTTTCCATTTATCTTGCGTATTTTTATACACTTTCCCTGCCGTATCCGTCAATCTCAGTTCTTGTAAGTAGATTTTATCTACACTATCCAACTTCCGTTCTTTTTGTTTATCGTGTAACAAAACGACGGGCTTCTTCGCGGTTGGATCTTCTTTCTTTAAAGACCACACTCCCTTTTTTGTGAATTGACATACTAGGTTTTCTGTTTCCGTAAACAAAGTAGCCACTCGAAATCCTTCAACTTTTAAAAGCCCTTGTATCTCCATGATACCCGTATGTATTTCAAAATTCTGCGTAATGTCTTGCGTTTTATAGCGGAGAACAAAAGATAACTTCTTCTCTCGTTTTATAATAACCGGTTTGATATATACATTTTTCAAGTACAATTCTGTGCCATTATAATCTCCCAAAGAAATTTTAATAAATTCCTCTTGCTGAATAGATTCTCGAATTTTATCAAAAAAAGCGGCATAATTATCCATAGCGCAAAGATAGGGAATATAAAGAAATCGTACCTTTGTATTATGCAATATCCTAAAATCAAAGCTGTCTTTTTCGATATAGACGGTACACTTTTAAGTTTCAAGACACACCAAGTTCCTGCCTCTACCCAGAAGGCGATTGAACAATTGCAAAGACAGGGAATTAAAGTCATTTTATCGACCGGCCGCTCCATTAATAGCATTGATCATGTTAAATTTTTGGATTTTGATGGGTTTATCACCTTTAACGGCGGCTATTGTGTAACGCAAGAAAGTGACGTACTTTTTAAACAGGCTATACACCAAAACGATATAAAAGCGGTTTTGAATTACACCAAAGAACATCCGCTAAGTTTTTCTCTTATGTCCGAGAAAGAAATCACTATTTATGACGTGACACCGGAAATAGCAGGGATGTATGCACACCTGAACCTTCCTGTACCCCCTTTAGTTGACATGAACAAAGTTGATCCAGCCAGTATTTTACAAACCAATATATTCTTGGGTCCGGAGGAAGAAGATGTTTTTATGAAAAATGTCATGCCTAATTCGGTTGCATCTAGATGGACACCTCTTTTCGCTGATGTGAATCCTAAAGGACAAAGCAAACGAGTAGGAATAGATATCTTCTGCAAGCATTTC
>Ga0079224_100001497_pt1 | contig 27009 bp, 26 predicted proteins | sample Stecom2015_FD_80414 | JGI IMG/M metagenome (GOLD analysis project Ga0079224, IMG submission 80414) | Agricultural soil microbial communities from Utah to study Nitrogen management - Steer compost 2015 | ecosystem: Environmental > Terrestrial > Soil > Agricultural land | place: USA: Utah... | reverse complement strand
ATGGAAAATGGAAGATGGAAAATGGAAGATGGAAGATGGTAAATGGGAAATGGAAAATGGGAAATGGAAGATGGGAAATGGATGATGGAAGATGGAAATGGAAAATGGAAGATGGATGATGTATTTTTGGCGGTAAAAATTTTATTATGCTGATTATTAAACCATATATCTTCAACAGGTATCCTGAGATTATTTCAGGTATTAGTACTAAAATCGGTGCAGACAGGAAGGCACCGTATTTTTTTAATATGTCATTCTCTGTGGAAGATGATGAAAAAATTGTAAAAGAAAACAGGGAATTATTCTTTAAAGAATTAGAAATAAACCCGGATAATGCAGCTTACCAGAGACAGGTGCATGGTGATGAAATATCTTTTGTTGAGAAAGGTGGATTAGCCGGTGAAAGTGATGCGATGATTACTAATAAACCCGGAATTGCTCTTGCTGTTAGTATTGCAGATTGTGTCCCTGTCCTACTTTATTCACCTGATATTAAAACAATTGCAGGAGTTCATTCAGGCTGGAGAGGAACCGAAAAGAAAATTCTACTTAAAGTTCTTAATAAATTAAAAGAAGCAGGTTCAATCGCTGAAAACATAATTGCATACATTGGTCCATCAATAAGTAAAAATATTTATGAAGTCGGGAGAGAAGTTTCTGAGATGTTTGATAAAAAATATGTCTCTGAAAGAGAGGGAAAAACTTTTCTTGATGTTGCAGGAGTGAATCTGGATATACTTTTAAATTTCGGATTAAAGAAAAACAACATCCAGGTTTCCCAATTATGTACTTATGCATTGAAAGATATTCTACATTCATACAGAAGAGATGGAATTAAATCGGGCCGCTCGTTTGCAGTAATAGCATTAAAGGAGAATAATTGAAAAACATAAAAGAAGTTCTTGTGTTTTCCCTTTGCTGTCTTATCTGGGGTTCAACCTGGCTTGGAATAAAAGTTAGTCTTTTTTCATTAACGCCATTTTATTCAGCCGGCTTCCGGTTTATAATTGCTTCGGCTATTATACTTTTAATAGTAAAGTTTAGGGGAGTAGAAATTCAAAGAGACAAAACTTCAATTCTTCTTTTTCTTGTAATGACATTCTTTTCATACATAATTCCTTACGGCCTTGTTTACTGGGCTGAGCAGTTTGTTCCATCAGGACTTGCAGCTGTTATATTTGGTGTTTATCCATTTTTCATTTTAATCTTCTCATACTTTGCTCTTCCCGGTGAAACAATTGGTTTCTATAAAGTTCTCGGAATTACACTCGGCTTCACAGGCATCGTTGTAATATTTTCGGACCAGTTAGGAGGAGACGTTTCAGGATATCTTCTCGGTATGGCTGCACTTGTTTTAAGCGGAGCAACGCAGGCAGGCAATGCTGTAGTTGTTAAGAAATTCGGTAAACATTTAAACCCGCTCTCAATGAATTTTGTACCAATGGGATTAGCAGGTATTGGATTTTTAATCATTGCTTCTTTAATTGAAGATTTTAATAAATTAATTTTTGATACCGATGCATACCTCTCGGTTTTTTATCTCGCTCTCTTTGGAAGTGTAATTACATTTACTTCATATTACTGGCTGCTTAAAAGAATTAATGTAATAATTTTATCGTTGATAGCTTTTATTAATCCTGTTATTGCACTTATACTGGGCTGGATAGTTTATAATGAGCAGCTGCAATCTCATCATTTTTGGGGAAGTGTACTTGTATTAACCGGACTATTATGGGCAAATCTCGGCAGTGCAATTTTTAACAGGAATAAGAGAAAAAAGATTGAATAATTTTTATTTCTTTGTGATTCTTTGTGTCTTAATGTCAAAAATGTAATTGTTAAAAGTCACCAAGGACACAAGTTATCTTCTTAATAAAAAACTAACCAGATTAGTTTAAAATTATTGGCTGCTAAATCTCCATTAGTTAAATTTATTCATTCAATATTATCAATTATGGAAAATTAATGCAGAATATTATTAAGATTAGAAAAGCTACTTTCTACGGATATCATGGAGTAAGATCTGAAGAACAAAGTGTTGGCGGAAAATTTGAAGCCGATGTAGATATCTATACAGATTTTAGTTTAGCAGCCAAACACGATAACCTTGCAGAAACAATTGATTATCATAAAGTTTATTCATTTCTTTACAGACTTGCTCTTGAACAGAAATATTACCTGATTGAATCTCTTGCAATGAAAATTGCGGATGAACTTCTTAAAGAATTTAAAGGAATTGATAAAGTTGCTGTTCGGATAAGAAAAAATAATCCGCCTTTAGGCGGAGTCGTGGATCATGTTGAGGTGGAGGTAATTAAAGAACGGAAAGATTAATTGCTAAATTGTCAAATTGTTCAATTGTTTAATAGCTTAATTATTAAATTATAGTTACTGTATACAATTTAAGGAATCAAAAGAGTTTATTATCAGAAATTATGCTTACATAGGTCTTGGTTCTAACAAAGGGGATAAAATTAATTTTTTAAAGAAAGCTGCAGCAAGTATAAAAGAAAAATGTGAAGTATTAAATTATTCCTCTCTTTATGAAACCAAACCATTTGGCGGATTGAACCAGGAAAACTATGTTAATGCTGTAATAAAAATATCAACTGATTTTTCTCCTGCAGAACTTTTTTATTTTCTTAAAGATATTGAAAAAAAACTCGGCAGAAGTAAAACAAAAAAGTGGGGCGACAGGGAGATTGATCTCGATATTCTTTTTTATAATGATATTGTTTATTCCGATGATGTAATTAAAATTCCACATAAAGGAATTACTGAAAGAGATTTTGTACTTGTTCCTTTGTGTGAAATTGATTCTGAAATAATTCATCCTGAATTAAAGCTGAAAATTTGTGATATTAGTATACCCGATTCTGAAAAATGTGTAATCAGAAAATTACCTTTCAGTTTCGCTGAACCCGGCTAAAAATAATGGAATGAAATTGAATCACAATTCTGAAGTAAAATATATTGCAATAGAAGGGGTAATAGGCGCAGGTAAAACTGCACTTGCAAAAAAAATTAAGGATAAACTAAATGCCGAGTTGGTCCTTGAACAGTTTGAAGCAAATCCCTTCCTTGAAAATTTTTATTCAAACCGTAAAAGATATGCATTCCAGACCCAGATGTTCTTCCTCATCAACAGGTATAAACAGAAGGAAGAATTAAACCAGGGAAATTTATTTACTGAATATATTGTTAGCGATTATATTTTTGAAAAGGACAGAATCTTTGCCTACCTGAATCTTTCGGGCGAAGAATTAAAACTCTATGAATCTATCTTCCCTTTGCTTGAAAGAAATCTGAGGAAACCGGATTTAATTGTATATCTCCAATCGAGTGTTGACCGTTTGATGTACAATATCAAAAAAAGGGGAAGGAAGATGGAAAGAAATTTAACCCGGAGTTATATTGAAGAACTTAATGAAGCTTATAATAATTTCTTCTTTAAATTTAACACGTCACCGCTGTTAATTGTTAATGCAACAGAAATAGACTTTGTTCATAAAGAGGAAGATTTTAACGAATTGTTTAACCAGATTTTCAGGGAAGACAGAGGATTTACGGAGTACTTCAAGCCTGAGTCACGGAGAATTTTATGAGATTTTTATTTTATTTATTACTCTTTTTTATTGTCTGGTTTTTTGCGAAGATGGTTTTAAAATCTTTAATGTCATCACCAGGCAAAACAAAAATACACAACCCAAACCGGAGAAATGTTAAAGAATATGAAAATGTTGAAGATGCTGAATTTACTGAGATAGATGAGGAGAAAAAAAATAAGAATTAATCCCGATGGCAAAAAATAAAATACTTTCAAAAATTGTATTGAATGTATTTAGAAAATATTTTTCTGTTGAGGAAGATAAAAGCACCGATTTAGGCAATCCGAAAAAGTTTTTAATTGTAAGACAACATAATCAGCTTGGTGATTTATTAGCGGGAGTTTCAATCTTCCGTGCAATTAAAGAAACATATCCCGAAAGCCATATCACTCTTATTGTCAGTCCTTTTAATTATCCCGGTTTAATAAAAAATAAATTTATCGATGAACTTTTCATCTTTAATAAGAAAAAAATTTATAATCCTTTTTATTTCAGAAAATTCTGGAAAGTCCTTAAAAGAGAATATGATGTTGTTATAGTTCCGGTTGTTGTATCAATATCTTTTACAAGTAATCTTATCTCACGACTTGCAAATGCTAAAATAAGAATAGGACCGAGATATCTTGACGGCAAAAAAAATGAAAGTGATTTCTTCTTTAACAGGAGAGTTACACTTGACTGGCGTATGCACCCCGATTCAAATGTTTCCGAGAGAAGCCTCGATATTGTAAGACCCTTCGGCATAAATACAAACGATTACCGGTCTGAAATAACTTTTGATGATGAAGATATTAAAGAAGCTGAAAAGTTTATTTCAGAAATGAACCTTTATGAAAATGAATATCTTATCGGGCTTCATACCGGTGCTGCAAAACCTCCAAACAGGTGGTCCGCTTTAAAGTATGCTGTTCTGATTAAAAAGCTAAATGAAAATTATCCGGCAAAATTTTATTTAACAGGAAGCACGGCTGACCAGGAAATTTTAGAATATGTTAAAGCAAATGTACCTTTTAAAATTTTCACTTTTGTTAACAGAAAAATTCCCGAAGTTGCAGCATTAATTTCAAAATCGGATCTCTTTATTTGTAACGATACCGGGATAATGCATGTTGCGGGAACAACTTCAACACCTCAGATATCAGTGTTTGGTCCTACCAATCCGTTTAACTGGGCACCGTTTGGTCCCGAGAAATATTTCATCCGCAAGAGTGAATTAATTGATGATATTTCTGTGGATGATGTTTTTAATCTTTGCAAAGTAGTTTTGGCAAAAGGAAAGAAGGCAATAAAAATTGCAGAATAAAAATTTTGCAGCAGTCGATATAGGAACAAATTCATTTCATTTAATAATAGTGAATACAACAGGCAATAATTCATTCAGAATTATTGACAGGGAAAAAGTTGTAATAAGGCTTGGCTCCCGTATGGGAAATGAAATGAATTTTATAACTCCATCTGAAATTGAGGAAGGAATAAAAATTCTTAAAAAGTTTAAAAAGCTTGCAGATAGTTATAATGCCGAAATGCATGCCGTAGCTACAAGTGCAGTAAGAGAAGCTGAGAATAAAATTGAATTTCTTGAATCTGTATTTAATGAGACGGGAATAGAAATAGAAGTTATCAGCGGTTACAAAGAGGCAGAATATATTTACAAAGGAATAAGAAAAGCTATTGATATAAAGGATAAAAAGCTTTTATGCATGGATATTGGAGGAGGAAGCACTGAATTTATCCTGGGCAGAAATGATGATATTTTTTTTGCAGATAGTATTAAGATTGGTGCAGTAAGATTAAGCAAAAAATTTTTCCCTGATTTTATAATTAGTGATGAAGCCATTGGGAAGTGTAAGGTGTATATTGATGAACAAATAAGAAAATCGGAGAAAATTAATTTTAATGAACAGTACGATTATGCAATTGGTGCATCAGGTACTATACTTGCAATTGCAGGTATGCTGATTTACAGAATGAACGGAAAGAAAATAAAACCGCTGAATAATTTTATAATAAAAAAGGATGAGCTTGATAAACTAACGCTTGAAATATTAAGTAAGAAAACCCCCGAAGAAAGAATTAATATTGAAGGAATGGAATATAAAAGGGCGGATATAATTCCTGCCGGGTTATTAATCCTTCAGAAAGCATTTGAGATTTTCAGGATAAATGAAATGATTGTGTCAGAATATGCATTGAGGGAAGGTGTGGTTTTATCAATGATGGAGAAAGTTTCGGCTTGACTCCGTCATTCCGAACTTGTTTCGGAATCCCGGAGATACTGAAATGAATTCAGCATGACTAACGGGTGAAAAAATTGTTAATTGATTTAGCTCCGTTAGAATCGATCTGTTTGTAAAAAACCCTAAAGAAAAAGAAAATGAAGTCCTGTCAGTTATTTTAAATCTTACATTCATAATTTATTAACAGGTCATCCCTACGGGATTTATATTTATAAAATCAAGATTTTTAAATGAGCTCCGTTAGTAGCGACCCGTTTGTAACAAACCCAAAAAGAAGAAGATGAAAGTCCTGTAAGGACGACCTGTTAATTTTACTATTACCCTTATGTATCTCTTTTCCTTTAATTAGACCTGCTTCATAACTATATTTACACTTCAAATTAATTTCAGGATTAAATGTTAAACATTCGGAATTTTTGCATAATTGCACATATAGATCATGGTAAATCTACTTTAGCTGACTGCCTTCTTGAAAAAACCGGCACCATCACCGAAAGGGAAGCAAAGGATCAGATACTGGATGATCTTGAACTTGAAAGAGAAAGAGGCATTACAATTAAATCTCACGCCATCAAGATGAAATACAAGGCAAAGGATGGTGAGACTTATATTTTTAATCTTATCGATACTCCGGGTCACGTTGATTTTACTTATGAAGTATCGCGCTCACTTGCTGCATGTGAAGGAGCACTGCTTGTAGTTGATGCAGCCCAGGGGGTGGAAGCACAAACAATCAGCAATCTTTATCTTGCAATTGATGCAGGTTTGGAAATTATCCCTGTTATAAATAAAATCGATTTGCCGAGTGCTGAAGTCGACAAAGTTAAAAACCAGATTATAGACTTAATAGGATGTGAACCTGAAGATATATTGCTTGCAAGTGCAAAATCAAAATTAGGTATTGATGATATTCTTGAAGCTATAGTAAAAAGAATTCCACCTCCAAAAGGAGATCCCAATGCACCGCTCCAGGCATTAATTTTTGATTCGGTTTTTGATCCTTACCGCGGGGCTATTGCTTATATCAGGCTTGTAAACGGTACACTCAGAACAAATGATAAAATAAAATTTTTTGTTACCGATAAGGAATGGGAAGCGGAAGAAATTGGTGTTCTTGGTCTCCGTAAAATTAAAACGGATGAACTCTCCGCAGGTAATGTTGGTTACCTGATAGCAGGAATTAAAGATGTACATGATACCAAAGTAGGTGATACCGTTACTCACGCCAAAGGTGGAGTTAAAGAACCACTGCCCGGTTATAAGGTTGTTAAGCCTATGGTGTACAGCGGACTTTATCCAACAGATTCCGAAGAGTTTGAAGATTTGCGCGATGCACTTGAAAAATTTACGTTAAATGATTCTGCTTTAGTCTATCAGCCTGAAACTTCTGCTGCACTTGGCTTTGGTTTCAGGTGTGGTTTTTTAGGATTGCTGCACATGGAAATTGTGCAGGAACGTTTGTTTCGTGAATATAATCAGTCAATTATTACAACACTTCCAAACGTTGAGTATTATGTTTACAAAACCAACGGTGAAAAAATTGTTGTTGATAACCCTGCACTTATGCCTCCTGTTGGTGAAATAGATTATGTTGAAGAACCTTATGTTAAAGCGCAGATTGTTGCACCGAGTGAGTATGTCGGCAACATAATGAAGCTTTCTATGGAAAAGAGAGGTGAGTATAAAAACACTACTTACATTGATCCAACAAGAGCAGACCTTCAGTTTGAGCTGCCGCTCTCGGAAATAATTTTTGATTTTTACGATAAACTTAAATCGATGACAAGAGGTTATGCTTCTCTTGATTATGAATACATTGGATACAGGGAATCTGATCTTGTAAGGCTTGATATTCTTCTTAACGGTGAGCCTGTCGATGCTTTATCGATGATTGTACATAAAAGTAAATCCTATGACTGGGGAAGAAAAATCTGCAATAAGCTTAAAGATTTAATTCCGCGACAGATGTTTGAAATTTCTATTCAGGCAGCAATAGGCTCAAAAGTAATTTCCAAATCGGTTGTTAAAGCTTTAAGGAAGAATGTTCTTGCAAAATGTTACGGCGGCGATATAACAAGAAAAAGAAAACTTCTTGAAAAACAGAAAGAAGGAAAGAAGAGGATGAAGCAGGTTGGCAATGTAGAAATTCCCCAGGAAGCATTTCTTGCTGTTCTGCAGATTGAAGATTGAAAACTTTGTGTTCCTTCGTGCCCTCGGGTCTTAGCGGCAAAAAAAAACTGTTTTGAGGATAATTTTAGTACGATTTTTTTCTTTTAATTAATTTATATTTATTCCGATTGATAACCATTAATCAGGCAAGCCCATGAAATATATTTTACCTGTCGTTATAATATTTATAATTTCAACTTTTAATTACGGGCAGGATAAATATCTTATCTACTTTAAAGATAAAGGAATTGAGCCGGGTTCATCATTAAACAAATCTTCTGAATTATATAAACAGGCTCTCGATAATCTCAACAAACGTGCAATCGAAAGAAGAAAAAAGAATATGCGTGATGAGATAATTACTTATGAAGATCTTCCCATTAATGAACGTTATATAAATATTATTGAATCAACAGGTGCACAAATAATTCATAAACTTACCTGGTTTAATGCAGTCTCAGCTTATCTTAATAATGAACAGTTGAGAAAAATAAAACAATTTCCTTTCGTTGAAAAAGTTGAACCGGTAAGAAGATTTATCAGAAGAAGGGTTGAGAATACTGAACCACCAATTCAGAAAGTTCCCGGTAAAACAACAGATTATAATTACGGGCAATCATTCGGACAGCTTCAATTGTCTGATATTCCTATTGTTCATTCAAAAGGGATTACAGGTGAAGGTGTAATAATTGGTTTGCTCGATTCCGGGTTTGACTGGCGTGATCATGAATCACTTGTTAATGCAGATGTAATTGCAGAATATGATTTTGTTTTTAACGATACAATTACAGCGGATGAACCAGAAGATGTTCCGGGTCAGCATAACCATGGTACAAGTGTAATGTCTGAAGTTGCAGGATTTAAAGACGGAACTTTAATCGGGGCATCATTTAATTCATCTTTTCTTCTTGCAAAGACAGAATATATTCCAACCGAAACTCACGTTGAAGAAGATAATTATGCGGCAGCATTAATATGGATGGAAAATTCAGGTGTTTATATAACAAGCAGCTCATTAGGTTACAGCACTTTCGATCCTCCCGAATTTTCTTATACATATAATGATATGGATGGAAAAACCACAATTGTAACCCAGGCATGTGAGTTGGCTTTCCGGAGAGGTGTTGTTACAATTACATCTGCTGGTAATGAAGGTAATAGTACATGGTATTACATTACTGCACCAGCTGATGGATTTAATACTATTGCTGTCGGTGCCGTAACAAGTTCAAATGTACTTGCAGGTTTCAGTTCACACGGTCCAACATCAGATGGAAGAATAAAACCGGATATTGTTACACAGGGTGTGGGAGTTTATGCTGCTCATGCATCCGGATTCACAAATTATACTCCAACCTTCGGCGGTACCTCTGCTGCTGCTCCTTTAGCATGTGGTATAGCCGGCTTGCTTCTTTCGGCTCATCCTCATTTAACAAATGTACAGGTGAGAGAAATTCTTTTAAAAACTGCTGATAATTCTTCATCTCCGAATAATGACAGGGGATATGGTTTAGCTTCTGCACAAAGAGCTATAAACTTTCCTAACATGGAATTCAAAAATGATTCTTATACTCTGCATAAGATGTTTATCAATCATATAAATATTAATCCTTCCACAGTTAAACTGCATTACTCTGTTGAGGGAGAACCATTCCAGGAAGTGGTTATGAACTTTGACGGAAATTTAAGATACACTTATAATTTCTCCGACCTTACAACAAATGATTTCATAGAATTTTATTTTGTTTATGAAGATATGAACGGCACATCTTACAGGGAACCTGAGACAGGAAACTATGGACAGATTGCACTCGATACTGAAGTTGTAAATAATATTCCGAAAGATTTTTCACTTGAACAGAATTATCCCAATCCTTTTAACAGCCAGACCAAAATAAGATTTACCGCACCTGCAAATGAAACAGTAGAATTGAGTGTTTATAATATGCTCGGAGAAAAAATAGTTGAGCTTTTCAGAGGTTCAACAACTGCAGGAAGCAAAGTTGTAAACTGGAACGGTAAAGATGAATCCGGAAAAAGTTTGTCAAGCGGTGTATATTTTTATGTATTAAAATCGGATAATAATTTTCTTTCAAGAAAAATGATATTGCTCAAGTAAGAGAATAATTAATTATAATTAGTGTCCATATTTTATTAATTTTTTTAAGGAATAATTTAGAAATCAATAACAAATGTCCGGAATACTTTATCCCAGCCAGTTAAAATATTTAAAACAATTCAAAAAAAATGATGACCCCCTGATCGAGGAAATGGAAGAGTATGCAAAGGAGCATAAAGTTCCGATTCTTTCCCGGCCCGCAGTTGATTTCCTGGAACAGATAGTAATGTTAACAAATCCCGAAAGAGTTCTTGAGATAGGCACTGCAATCGGTTACTCAACAATAAGAATTGCAAAAAAACTGAAGAAGAAAGCTGTTATTCATACAATTGAAATGAGCAAAGATAATATTGCAATTGCCGAGAAGAATATTAAGAAATCGGGATTGGGTGATAAGATTGAAATTAAAAAGGGGAATGCACTTACGATAATGCCGCAGCTTCAGAAAAAATATGATTTGATTTTTCTTGATGCAGATAAGGAAGATTATAAAAGGTTATTCCATTACTCTATGATACTTTTAAAAAGAGGAGGAGTTATTTTTATTGATAATCTTCTATGGCATGGTTTTGCCGCAACACAAAAAGTCCCGCGTGAGTATAAAAGTTCCGCAAAGCATATAAGGGAGTTTAACAAGATTTTTATGAGCCGCTCCACTCTCGAAGCAACTATTCTGCCTGTCGGTGATGGAATAGGGTTGGGGATAAAGAAATAATTATGAATCCGGGTAAACTGATTGAAGAAGTTGAAAGTTTTTCTGGCAATAGACTAAATAAAAAGGAAGATTTAAAATTAATTTTTGATGCTGCAGACACGGGCGGAAAAATAAAAGAGCTTGAAGAACTCGCATTTACAGCGAAATATATCATCGGTCTTCAGAGAGTATTAAAGAAGGGGGGAGGCAATCCTGAAATAACCAATCTGGAAAAAATAAAAAAAGATTATTCAGATAATCTTACAAAAGCTTTAATGCAGATGAAGGAGATAACTAAAAATCTTCCTGATGAAAAAAAAGATGAACTGAATAATAATTACTTCATATTGACTCATCATAGTCTTGAAAACCTGACCGCACTTTTAGAAGATCTTGAATGGACTAAAATGTATTTCAATTCTCAGAAGCACCAGGCAAAGAATTAAGATTAAAATTATAATCTGAGTTTAAAAATAATCTTGCCTTCCATTTACTCTCTCAGGGTGAATGATTTTGTGAAAAAAAAAGATGACTTTGTTGAAGTAAATTTTGTAAACTAAAAGAGGCTGTCTCAAAAGAATTAAAACTTTAGAGACAACCTCCTAATTGTTAGGGTAAGGTATAAGAAAACTTAAGTCCTGGCAATCCATTTCTCCAATGCAGAAAGAAGATGTGTCATGGCAGTAATTAAAGGTTTATGCTGTGTATCTTCAATCTCATCGAGTATTTCTTTATGAATTCCAATATATGCATTGTTTAGCCGCTCAACTATTTCGGCACCATTCTGCGAAAGAGTAACTTTCATATTTCTTCTGTCTTCAGAATCAATTTCACGAATCATATAATTCTTTTTTACAAGACCGTCTATAATTCTTGTGAGACGGCTGGGACTTAAGTTCATTCTTTCTGCAATTTGCTTATTATTTGAACTGGAATGAGTTCCGAAAAGCCTTAAGCATCTGAACTCGGCTTGAGTGAGGCCGTACTGCTCTGCAAGCCTGTTTTCTTTTTCCTGGCAGTTTGCCAAAAGTTTAAAGGTTAAATCTGCGAGCTGAACTGCTTCGGCAGGTATTGTTTTAGTAGTTGACATTTTCTCCCACTGATTGTTTGCTATGAGCAAAAATCGATAATAATTATATTTAAGTCAAGAGAAAACTTAGTAATAAATTTTGTTTTCTGCTGTTATTGCTGCTTTTCCTGAAGTTGCGCTGTTTATTTCTCTTACAATTTTATCTTTAAGTTGTGGAAGTACAAGAGATACAAAATTTGCCTGCTCTGAATAATTCACTTCCAGTATTTTGTTTGCGGTATTATTAAAAATATGAAATACCTTCTGTGCATTTTCATAATCAACGCTTATGAATAGTTTTTCATAAAGAATTTTAATTGTGATTTGAGCTTTACTTAAAACATCCTGTGCTGATTGATAATAAGCACGGCCAAGTCCCCCGACACCAAGTTTGGTTCCTCCGAAATATCTTACAACAACAACAAGAATATTGTTTAAGTTATAATGTTCAATTGCGTTGTAAATTCTTATTCCTGCTGTACCCGATGGTTCCCCGGCATCAGAGTATTTAAATGAATCAATTAATTTATATGCATAACAATGATGCGTTGCATCATAAAATTCCTTCTTTAAATTTTCAAGATTTAAGTTTATTTCTTCCTCACTATTAACAGGAAATGCAAATGCAATAAACCTTGAGCCTTTTTCTTTTATTTCGGATTTATATGATTTTTCTATAACTCTTATTTCTTCCGGTTCTTTCATTATCTATAATTTTATTTTACTATAATGGATTCTACTTTGAAATTCTAAAATAATTCAGAATTTGCCCTTTCTTGTACTTTGAACCCGGCATGGTGTATGTGTAATTAAATTGATTATCAGAATCTCCATCACTAAAATACGGTTTTAAAATTAATCGATTAGTTCAATTGGAAAAAGAAACAATAATTGTTAAAGGGGCAAGGGAGCATAATCTAAAAAATATAGATGTTGAAATTCCCCGCGAATCTTTAACAGTAATAACAGGTTTATCAGGTTCAGGCAAATCTTCTCTTGCATTTGATACAATTTATGCTGAAGGTCAGCGGAGATATATTGAATCTCTCTCTGCTTATGCAAGACAATTTCTCGATATGCTTGAAAAACCTGATGTTGATTTAATTGAAGGTTTATCTCCTGCAATTTCAATTGAACAAAAATCTACTTCAGGAAACCCGCGTTCAACTGTCGGTACTGTTACAGAAATTTATGATTACCTGAGATTGCTTTTTGCGAGAGTAGGTACGCCTCATTGTTATAACTGCGGTAAACCTGTAACTAGACAGTCTTCTGCACAGATAATTGATTCAATAATTTCAAACCTTGCAAAAGAAAAAGTTGCAATACTTGCTCCTGTTGTGCGCGGAAGAAAAGGGCATTACAGGGAATTGTTTGAAGAGATTGCTTCCGATGGATTTTTAAAAGTAAGAGTTGATAATGAATTCCATGAAATTGTAAAAGGTTTTAGTGTTGACAGGTATAAAATTCATAACATAGAAATACAGGTTGATAAAATTACCGTAAGTGAAAAATCCCGGGGCAGACTTACAGAATCAGTCGAAGTTGCACTTAATTACGGCAACGGAATTTTAATTGTTAATAATGGAAAGAAAGATTTTGTTTACAGCAGGCATCTTGCATGCCTTGACTGCGGAATAAGCTATCCTGAATTAGCACCCAATTCATTCTCTTTCAATTCACCTTTTGGTTCATGCAGAGATTGTGAAGGACTCGGCGAAAAGAAAGAACTTGATATAAACCTGATGATTCCCGATTGGAACAAATCAATAAATGAGGAAGGATTATCTCCTGTTGGCAAACCAAGACCAATCTGGTTCTTCAATCAGCTTAAAGTTGTAGCAGAAAAATATGGATTTGATTTTGATACCCCTCTCAAAAAATTAAGTGATGAGCAGCGGGATGTTCTTCTGAACGGAACAAAAGAAAAAATTGCTTTCACTTACAGTTACCAGAACAGCAATTACGTTACTTACAATCATAAATTTTCAGGATTAATAAATTATTTAAAAAATTATTATCAGAGTACAAGCTCAAATAATATCCGCGAGTGGGTAGAATCTTATATGAATACAATTGCCTGTCCTACCTGCGGCGGCGGAAGGTTAAAGAAAGAATCTCTTGCTGTAAGATTCCTGGGGAAAAATATAAGTGAAGTAACATCGCTGTCTATAATCAGGGCAAAAGAATTTTTTGATAATGCGAAACTGACAGGCAGAGATGCAGCAATTGCAAAACCAATTTTAAAAGAGATATTAACACGTTTGCAGTTTCTTCTGGATGTTGGACTTGATTACCTTACTTTAAACCGTTCAGCAAGAACTTTATCGGGAGGTGAATCTCAAAGAATAAGACTCGCTACTCAAATTGGCTCTCAGCTTGCAGGTGTTTTATATGTGCTTGATGAACCAAGTATAGGTCTTCATCAGAATGATAATATTAAACTGATAAACTCTCTCAAGAAACTGCGCGACCTTGGCAATACAGTTATTGTGGTTGAGCATGACAGGGAAACAATTGAAAGTTCAGATTTTATGATAGACCTTGGTCCTGCTGCAGGTGAACATGGCGGGAAAGTTTGTGTTGCAGGTTTAACAAATGAACTTATCAATTCAGATAATGGTTTTGATTCGGTTACACTTTCCTATCTTAAAAATAAAAAAGAGATTAAAGTTCCTGCTGAAAGAAGGAAAGGAAACGGTAAATTTATTGAGCTTAAAGGTGCTTCAGGATATAATTTAAAAGATGTTAATCTTAAAATTCCTTTAGGTACATTAACATTAATTACTGGAGTAAGCGGTTCGGGTAAATCAACACTGCTTAACGAAACTCTTGTTAAAATTTTAATGAGGGAGATTTATAAATCAAAGACAGTTCCCCTTCCTTATAAATCAATAAAAGGACTTGAGAATATTGATAAAGTAATTGAGATTGACCAGTCGCCGATAGGAAGAACACCAAGGTCAAATCCTGCAACATATACAGGATTGTTTACATTTATCCGTGATCTTTATTCACAGCTTCCCGAATCAAAAATGCGCGGTTACAGTACAGGCAGATTCAGTTTTAATGTAGAAGGCGGAAGATGTGAGGAGTGCGGAGGAGATGGCCTAAAAAAAATTGAGATGAATTTTCTGCCTGATGTTTATGTTCAGTGTGATGTATGCAGGGGAAAAAGATATAACCGTGAGACACTCGAAGTTCTCTTCAAAACAAAATCTATAGCTGATGTTCTCGAAATGACAGTTGAAGAAGCATTAAATTTCTTCGATGAATTTCCGCGTATCAAAAGAAAACTAAAAGCAATAAATGATGTTGGACTTGGCTACATTAAACTTGGTCAGCAGGCAACAACTCTATCGGGCGGCGAAGCACAGAGAGTAAAGCTTGCAACCGAATTAAGCAAAGTAAGTACAGGAAAAACTTTATACATACTTGATGAGCCGACAACAGGACTTCATTTTGAAGATGTTAATATTCTTCTTAAAGTTTTAAATAAACTTGTCGATAAAGGAAACACAGTTGTAGTTGTTGAACACAACCTGGATGTAATTAAAACTGCCGATTATATAATTGATCTTGGTCCTGAAGGCGGTGAAAGGGGAGGCAGAATAATTGCAGAAGGAACTCCTGAAGTTGTTGCAGAAAATGAATTAAGTTTAACGGGAAAATTTCTTAAGAAAGAACTTAGGCGGATATAAAATTATTATTTAAAATCATAATTCTTAAATAATAATTTATTTCGAATGAAAATTTTTATTGCATCTTTATTTTCTTTTATTTACTATTGAGTTGATTTTAAAACTCCTTCCTTTTTAATCAGGTTTGAATAAGGCAGATAGGGGTTATACTTCCGCAGAGATACCTATCAAAAAATAATTTATTATTTATACAGTGGGATAAACCTTGGGATAAATTATTTAAATATTTCTGCCAATCTAAATTATTTGACACGGTATTTAACTCTCTCTCTTTGGGGGAGCAATGAGAGTGAATTTCTCCTGCATTTTATTTATTCTCCTGTATGGATTTTTTGAAGAATTCATACAGCAATTCTCCGAAAAGAGTTCTTCGGATAAACATTCATTCATACATTCTTTTAATTTCTTTCCTACAGGTTTTACATAACACAAAAAATTCGAAATTTTTTAACTGAAATTTTTAATAATAAAATTAGTGTATAATGAAAAAAATTTTAATTCTATTAATAGTTATTGTCGCTAAAGTTAATTCCCAGGTGGGTTACGCTGTTGCACCACTTGAAATAGGTAATTTATGGGTTTATGAAGAGTATGACGATATTTTTCATACTAATTTAGTTAGAACTACAATTTACAAGTTAACTGATACAGTAAGGGTTGATTCGGTAAAATATTTTGAAATTCAAATCAGGGATATACCTGGAGTTTCATATTCAAGACTGATTAGATTAAGAGAAGACAGTTTTTACGTAGCGAGGAGAGATTCTGCTTTCCCGATGCTAAACAATGAAGAGATTTATTATAAAAAGAATGCTCAGTTAGAAGATAGTTGGCAAAACGCATATATACCTCCTCATGTGTATAATATTATTGATACATCTTTAGCTTCTGTCTTTGGTAGAGATATAACTATTAAGTTATTAAATCTTACAAATTTTAATTTATTAGATAATGATCAGGTATGGTGTGAAGAATTTGGAATGTTAGCTAAAGAAACTGGAGAAGGGTTTTTTAGTGAAGTTCTTAAAGGATGTGTTATTGATGGGATTGTATATGGAGATACTTTAGTTACTGATATTGATGTTGTTGAATATCCATCACTAAATTATATTCTTTCCCAGAACTATCCCAATCCTTTTAACTCAACAACGATCATTGAATATGAAATAAAAACTCAAACCCATGTTCGATTATCAATTTTTAATTCTGTCGGAGAATTAATTTCTATTTCAGTCAATGAAGAACAATCTGCTGGGAATTATAAAATATATTTCAAAGCAGAGGAACTAGCAAGTGGGGTTTATTTCTACAAATTAACTGACAATAGTAATTCAATAATTAAAAAAATGATTTTACAAAAATGAAAGGTAATATCTAATGAAAAAAATAATTTTCTATAATACTTTTATTATGCAGTAATATTAATGCTCAATTAGATCAAAATGATACCTGTCCTGTACTTGAAGAACTTGGGGAGGAAAATTCTAATCAAGAGGGTGGTCGCTTTAAACCCGCATCCAATGATGATAATCAGTTTTTAAGGGTATTATTTGTTTTTGCACAGTTTTCCGATGAAGTTAATCAGAATACAAACTGGCCACTTAATCAATTACCTATATTTGCCAATGACCTTATCGATCAAAATCTCTCTTTAAATTATCGTCAAGGTACATTGTCTGATTATTGGAGGGTAATGTCTCACGGAAATTTTGATTTTATTGGAGATGTCTATCCACAATTAGTTATACTTCCTTCAGCTTATAGTTATCAACAGGCAAATAAAAATGTTGACGATGTAAACCAAGATTTACTAAACCAAATTGATCCATACATAAATTATTCACTTTACGATAACTGGAAACTTGAAAATGGTGAATTTGTTTTTTCACCTGGTGATGCGGGTGGATATGTTGATATGATCTGTTTATTATATAGAAATCCAGGTGATTGGTTTAATGATGAAACTGCTTGGGCAAGTTTAGGTTGGAATGATTCATGGACTATCAATACTCAAGATTTTAATAATAAAGCAGTAAATATAAAAATAAAAGGGGAAGGTGGTTTTATGACCGCAATATCATCTGGATTAACAATTCAGGCTTAGCCCAACCACCGTCCAAACCACAACTTTTAAAAGTATCCGCAAGTGCAAATCTTCATCCATATTTAACATGGGCAGAAAATATAGAAGATGATCTTGCTGGATATAAAGTTTATAAATTTAATTCCTCTACACAAAATTGGGATTTATTAGCAACTAGACATAAAAATATGAATTATTATGAAGATGTTACTGAAAATTATTGTCCTTCAGGACAACATTGCCAGGCAGGTCACGATGTTTATTATCGTGTAACTGCTAGAGATGCTCAATTTGAATCGGTTCCATCTGATCAAGTAAAAACTCATGTGTTAGGTGGAGCTCCTGATAAAGTTACTACAAATCCGAAAGTTGATATAATACCTAAGGAATATAAACTTGGACAAAATTATCCTAACCCCTTTAATCCTTTAACAACAATAGAGTATCAGCTTCCCAAAAGTGGATTAGTACAATTGAAAGTTTATGATTTGCTAGGCAGTGAGGTAGCAGTATTAGTAAATGAAGTTCGATCAGAGGGATCATATACAATTAACTTCGATGCAAGTAATCTTCCTTCCGGTGTTTACATTTACTCTTTCAGGGTTAATGATTTTATACAGAATAATAAGATGACCTTGTTGAAGTAAGCTTATTATATATTGCAGCTGAACCAGGTTAAGAAATCCTGGTTCAGCACATTTTTAATTTATAAAAATATTAGAGCTAAAATTTTTACTTCACAACTCCCAAAAGATTTTTGATTGCATTTTTAAAATCTTTCTCTTCAAAAGGCTTATCTAAAAAGATACAATTCCGCCCTTTATATTTTTCTCTGTAGCGGATTATATTATTTACCGCAGAAACAAATAACACAGGTACATTTACTTGTTCCCATACTCTTTCTACAATGTCTGTTCCAAGACTCTTACCGTTTAAATAAATATCTGCAACAATTAAATCGGGGGATAATAATAATGATTTTTCCAGTAAAGTTTGTCCATCGTATACAACAACAATATTTTCAGCCCCGAGTCTTTTTAAGATTGAAGCAATGTCCATAGCAACAATTGATTCATTCTCAGCAATAATAATAGATTTAATCTTCATGGCATTAAATAAACAATGAAATAAAAAACATGTTTATTTAACCGTTGGAATGAAAAAAGAAATGAACTATAAATAAAATGTTTTTCTTCTGTTAAGTTACTGTGTATTAAACAAAAAGCAATAATTATTATTTATATACTTTTAGTTGTGATATCAGCACAAGTAAAAAAATTAAATGAAATTATAAGGGTCTGGGGAGGAACGGAGCTTTTCATCAAGAAAATCAAGCTTTTCCATATCTTCCTTTTCAATTTCAAAATCAAATATTTCGGCATTCTCCTTTATTCTTTTTGGGTTAGATGATTTTGGAATCACAACAACATCCTTCTGCAAAGACCATCTCAACATTATTTGTGCAGGAGTCTTTTCATATTTTTTTGATAGCTGCTTTATAACTTTATGGCTGAATCTCTTGCCTTTGGTAATGGGCGTGTAAGCTTCTACAATAATATTTTTGTTTATGCAATAGTTATAAACATCGGTGTCGTACATAAACGGGTTAAATTCAATCTGGTTTACAGCCGGAATGACAGATGTATTCTGAAGAAGTTGTTCCAGGTGGCTTATCATAAAATTACTAACACCAATTGATTTGCATTTGCCCTGTTCAAGAAGTTTTTCTATTGCTTTCCAGGACTCAATTCGTCCTTTTACAGGCCAGTGAATAAGGTATAAATCAATGTAATCACAATTCAGTTTACGAAGGCTTTCATCAAATGCTTTTAATGCAGCTTCATACCCATGGTCTGTATTGCCGAGTTTTGTGGTAATAAAAATTTCTTCTCTATCAATAGGATATTCCTTTATAGCATTGCCTATCTCTCTTTCATTTCCGTAAGCAGAAGCTGTATCAATCAGCCTGTACCCGCAGTCAAAAGCAGAATGAATTGCCCTGTTAACTTCTTTCTGAGAAGTAATTCTGTAAGTTCCTAAACCAAGCCGCGGGATTTCAATTCCGTTATTAAGTTTTATTTTACTGTTAATATTCAATTCTTTACCTATCATCTTTTAATAAAATATTTTTGATAAGATATATTATTAAAATCAAAAAACAATTTTTTAGAAATAATTCGAAAGAATTAGATAGATTGCACTTACAGAAAAAATAATTAAAAAACATCAAGTAGCTTTAAGGCCATAATAAAAACAGTAATTATCAAAACCATTTTTATAAAAGATTCCCCTTTTCTTATTGATAATTTAGCTGCCCACCATGCCCCGAAAGCATTGCCTGCTGCAAGGCTGATTCCCAATTCCCAGTTTATATTTCCACTAACAAGAAAAACTATAAATGCGGGTATAGTTAAGATTAAAACAATAAATACTTTATGAACATTTACAATTACAAGATTAAGTTTCATAAGATATTGAAGAGCAGCCATAATCATAAAGCCGATTCCGACCTGGATAAATCCGCCGTAGAAACCTATACCAAACATTGCGAGATGAACCGACCATGGAATTTTACTTACATTGTTTTCAGATTTTATTTTAGGATTAGGTATAATCATAGAAATGATTACGCCAATCATAATAATGCCAAGAATTTTTTCGAATGCTTCATTACCAATGCTTAAAGCAAAAACGGCTCCCGCAATGGTTCCGGGTAATGTAAGCAGTGACAGCTTCCAGCTTATTTTAAATTGGCTGTATTTTCCCCTGTTAAATACATAAATAGCGGAAATATTCTGAAGTATTACAGCAATACGGTTTGTTCCGTTAGCTACGGTTGAATCGAGTCCTAAAAATATTAATGAAGGGAGTGTTAAAGAGGAACCGCCGCCTGCAACAACATTCATAAAACCGCTGACAACACCGACGCCGAAAAGAATTAATGCCGATTCTAAGGAAGTCAAATTGTTTAATTGATTAATTGTCTAATTGTTAAATTGTTTTTAAAGATTTTTATGTCGTCCCTAAAGGGACTTCAGGAATTGGGTTTATATAATCTTCTATAAATATTTTATCCCTAAAGAGATAATAATTAAGTCTAATAATTTTTTTATAGAAAACATTTTTAATAACTAAAATTCCGAATGAATAATTAATTAAAAAACTTTTAAAATAGTATTAAAGAATATAAGATCGATTAAATAGCTTTAAATATTTTAAATATTTTCCTTTGGCCTTTATCCCTATAGAAACATAATACCTATAGAAAAAACAAAACTCAAAATTAACCGAAGTCCGCAGGAACGAAATAAGATATCTTAAATATTTCCCAATGCTTTTTTGTCCCGATAGGGACATAATATCTATAGAAAAAAACAAATCCCAACAAAATCAAAGTCCCGTAGGGACGAAATATTTTTTTGATGACATCTCTTCGCGACCGAAACAGACTATAGAGAGATGTCCTCTCATTGTCCGGATCCTGAAACAAATTCAGGATGACACAAATCTATTTTCATCTTTCCTGTCTTAATTCCAGAATTTTTAAAAAAGATTTTGTTTTTAATTCTTCCAAACTTAAACCTGTTTTTTTAATATCATCTTCATTGAAAGCACCGCAGTTATATCCTCTTATAAAAAAATTGAGTAGTGCCTGTGCAGATGCTGCATCATCAAAGGTGGTGCCCGATAATGAAACCTGTGCAGCTTTATCAATAAATCCTTTTAATCTTTTTGCAGAACTTTCAAATTCATTATGAAAGAAGGAATATACTGCTGCATATCTTACAGGAAGCTGTGCGGGATGCAGGTCCCATCCCTGATAAAATCCTGATTTAAGTGAATTGTTTATATCTTTAAAAGCAATTCTCCATGCATTAAAAATTTTTTCTCTGTTTATTCTCTTTTCCTCTTCAGTAAGATTATCTTTTTTAAAATGTGGAACAGGAAGAATATTGGTTGCTCCATCCGAAAGAAAAATTCCGCTGTCTGCAAAAGCTATCTGCATAATATCTCTTGCAAACACGGCAGCAGGATGTTCCAATGACTGATGGCTGGCACTAATTCCAAGTGCAGATGTGTAATCGTACACACCAAAATGTGCAGCAAAACATCTTCCCTGTGAAGCTTCAATTAATGATGGGATTGTGCATTCACCTTTCTTATTTAAAATTACTTCCGGTGATTCAATCATCATTTCAAATTTAATAAAACCTTCGGGAAGTGAGTGAATCTTCTCAAAGTTATTCAGCAATTCAACAAAAACTGAAACCTGTTTCGGGTGAGTTATTTTTGGTAGTGTAATTAAAAAATTATCCGGAAGTTTTCCGTTTGTTTCTTTTAATAAAGTTGTAAGAAAAATATCAAAAGTTCTTACTGCTCTTTCTTTAAAATCATCAGTCAATGGTTTTATTCTGAAACCAAAAAACGGAGGTAAAGTTTTTTCCTTAAATGCTTTGGCTGTTTCCCTTGCGGCTGTTTCGGCACTTAAATCTTCTTCATCATTTTTTCTTATTCCATAACCATCTTCAAAATCAATCCGGAAATCCTCAACAGGTTCTGATTTTAGTTTATCAATTATACGGTTATAAATCTGTTCAGAGGCGGTAGTGTGAGGTATATCAAGAACGTCAAAAAATTTCTGATAATTATCTGCATGCAGTTCAATTGTTTTAAGTGCAATTTTGCCGAGTTTTGCAGATATATCAAACTTAAATTTATCTGCTCCTCCATAAACCACGTGAACAGGCTGTCTCGCAGTATTTTCAGATGACAGGTTTTCCTTTATTTCTAATCTATTTAGAAGGTTTTTCAGGAAATTTTCATCAAAAGAAGTATTCATTCTATATTTTCAAATTAGCTTCAGTCAAATTAGTAAATCACTCATTTTAATAAAAGAAATTTAGTTCATTAGAATTTCTTATTTTAACCGGGCAAACCTTAGAAACAATTTTATTGTTCAATATGATTCCCAAAAATTCCTTCACTCAAACTGCCCCTCCTGCGGCTGAGAAAAAACCTGTTGAGATTACTGTTCACGGGCATACAAGAATCGATAATTATTTCTGGCTGAGAGAAAGAGAAAACCCGAAAGTTATTGAATATCTTAAGAAAGAAAATGATTACACAAAAGAGATGATGAAGCCAACAAAATCTCTTCAGGAAAAATTATATAAAGAATTAACGGAAAGAATTAAAAAAGATGATTCATCTGTTCCTTATTTCAAAAATGGTTATTACAATTATTACAGGTATGAAGAGAGAAAAGAATATCCTATCTACTGCAGAAAAAAAGAAAGTTTAAGTAATGAAGAAGAAATAATACTTGATGTTAATATTCTGTCTGAGAATCATAGTTACTATTCTGCCACAGGTTTATCGGTTAGTCCTGATAATAATTTTCTTGCCTTTGGTGAAGATACATTTGGCAGAAGAAAATTTGTAATTCTTTTTAAAGACCTTGTAACAGGAAAATTTTTACCGGATAGAATTACAAACACAACAGGTTATGCTGTATGGGCAAACGATAACAAAACAATTTATTATACAAAAAGAGATGAAACTTTAAGAGGCTATAAAATCTTTAAACATAAAATTGGTACAGATGAATCATTTGATGAAGAAGTTTATCATGAAATAGATGAAACCTTCAGTGTTTATGTTTATAAATCAAAATCAGAAAAGTTTATAATTATTTGTTCATTCAGCACAATTACAACTGAGTACAGATTTATTAATGCAGATTCACCTGATGCAGACTTAATTTTATTCAATCCGAGAAAGAGAGGACATGAATATACAATCGACCACCTTGGTGATAAATTTTTTATAAAGACAAATCTTAATGCTAAAAATTTCAGAATAATGACCACTCCTGAGTCTGCAACATCAATTGAAAACTGGACTGAGATAATTCCTCATCAAAAAGATATTCTTATCGAGTCATTCGAGCTCTTTAATGATTATATTGTTCTGCAGGAGAGAATAAACGGGTTAACAAGATTAAGAATTAAAGATTTAAAAGATAATTCGGAAAAGTATGTTGACTTCGATGAAGAAACTTATGAAGCATCATTATATTCAAATTATAATCCTGATACTGATTATCTCAGATATTCTTATTCATCACTAACGACACCTGATTCTGTTATAGATTTTAATATGAGAACAGGAGAAAAAATTATAAGAAAGCAGGATGAAGTTCCCGGGTTTAATCCTTCAGAATATAAATCAAAAAGAATTTTTGCTGAAGCTAATGATGGTACAAAAGTACCGGTATCTCTTGTTTATAAAAAAGTTTTGAAAAGTGAAGAAGGCAACCCGCTTCTTTTATACGGATATGGGGCTTATGGTATTAATACAAATGCACATTTCAGCAGCTCAATCATTAGTTTGCTTGACAGAGGTTTTGTTTATGCCATTGCTCATGTTCGTGGCGGTGAAGAGATGGGAAGACATTGGTATGAAGAGGGAAAACTTTTCAAAAAGAAAAATACTTTTACAGATTTTATTGCCTGTGCAGAATTTTTGATTGAGAAAGGTTATACAACGCAGGATAAAATGTTTGCGGTTGGCGGAAGTGCGGGAGGATTATTAATCGGTGCCGTTATAAATATGCGTCCCGATTTATTTAAAGGCGTAATTGCAGTAGTTCCTTTTGTCGATGTTATAAATACAATGCTTGATGAATCTATTCCCTTAACAACAAGCGAATATGATGAATGGGGAAATCCAAATGAAAAAGATTATTATGAATATATTCTTTCCTACTCACCTTATGATAATGTTGAATCAAAAGATTATCCAAACATACTTGTAATGACAGGTTTGCATGATTCCCAGGTTCAATACTGGGAGCCTGCCAAATGGGTTGCAAAATTAAGAGAGAAGAAAACCGATGACAACCTGCTTCTTCTTCATACAAATATGGAAGCAGGACATTCCGGTGCTTCCGGAAGATTCAGGAGATTTAAAGAACTTGCTCTTGAATATGCATTTATACTTTATCTTTCAGGCATACATGAGTAAAGTGTATCATTTAAATAACTAACAAGGAGTACTTTATGAGATTTAAAATCATAATTGCTGCTTTAATTATTTTTTCTTCGACAATTCATTCACAGCTTTTCTATTCTGAAAATCCTCTTGCACATACTTATTCAATAGTAGCAAGAGATCCTGATACGGGAGAGATGGGAGTTGCAGTGCAATCGCATTGGTTTTCAGTTGGTTCGGTTGTAAGCTGGGCCGAAGCAGGTGTTGGTGCAATTGCTACACAGTCACTTGTAAATGTATCGTTTGGTCCGCAGGGACTTGAACTTCTCAAGCAGGGAATGAATGCACAACAGGTTCTCGATAAATTAATTTCTGAAGATGAAGGCAGAGATTTCCGTCAGCTTGCTATTGTTGATGCTGATGGTAATGTTGCTGCTTATACTGGTTCAAAATGTATTCCTGATGCAGGGCATATTATAGGAGATAATTTTTCAGTACAGGCAAACCTTATGCTGAATGATAAAGTCTGGCCTGCAATGGAGAAGGCATTTATTGAAGCTAAAGGTCCGTTAGCTGAGAGAATGATTGCGGCACTTGAAGCTGCACAAAATGCAGGCGGTGATATTAGAGGAAAACAATCAGCAGCAATTTTAGTTGTAAAAGGTGAATCATCGGGTAAAGTCTGGGAAGACAGGCTGATTGATTTACGTGTTGAAGACCATCCTGAGCCCGTAGCTGAATTAAAAAGACTCTTAAAAGTTCACCGTGCTTACGAACATATGAATAAAGGAGACCTTGCTCTTGAAAAAGGTAATATGGAATTAGCATTGAAGGAATATTCAACAGCAGAAGAAATGTTTCCGGATAATCTTGAAATGAAATTCTGGCATGCTGTTACTCTTGCAAGTAATGGTAAAGTTGATGATTCGCTCCCGATATTTAAAGAAGTTTTTATGAATGATGAAAACTGGAAAACTTTAACACCGCGCCTTGTTCCGATTGGCATACTCACTGTTAATGAAGATGATTTACAAAAAATTATGAATGTGAATTAAAAATAGTTTTACATTCCTCTTTAATTATTTTTAAGTTTGCAATTCTTATCAATAAAAACTTAAGAGGAATGAAAACTTTTATTTATTTGTTCATTGTTGTTTTTGTAAATACACTTTCAGCACAGGTCAATACAGAAAAATTCAGAAAAGAGTCGGATAAACCCGGTTACTCAGGCAGTATATCCCTTGCTGCAGGTCTGGCTTCGGGAAACTCTGAGTTTGTAAAAGCCAAAGGAGGTTTGCGAATTGATTATTCAGCCCCAAGCTATGATTTTTTTCTTGTAGGAAATTATGAATTTGAAGAAGCTAATGATGCAAAAGTTGTTAACAAAGGTTTTGCTCATCTCAGGAATATTTTATCTCTTTCCCCGGTTTTATCAATAGAATTTTTTCTTCAGAAAGAATTCAACCAGTTTATACTTCTTGAAGACAGGAATCTCGGCGGTGCAGGTTTAAGAGTTGATGCGATAAATCTTTTTGCAGATACTTCAGTTAAATCTGTAGAATTATTTTTCGGAACAGGTTTAATGTATGAAAATGAAAAATATAATATCACAGGCTCTTCAGTTACTAATTTATTCAGGTCAACAAGCTATCTGACTTTAAATTGGCAAATGAATGAAATTATTTCTTTCATTACAATAAATTATTTTCAGTTTGATGTTGAGAGATTTAACGATTTCAGATTTATTAATGAATCAGGTTTAAATTTCACTATCTTCAAAAATCTTATCTTTACTTCAGCAATCTCTTTAAGATATGATAATGAACCTGTACCGAATGTGCGGAATCATGATTTGGAACTTACTAATGGTATAACATTCAGTTTTTAATTTTATTAATCTCCGGATAGAATTTTAAACTTTAATTAAAAATTATTATGAAAAAATATTTATACCTTCCTCTGTTTTTAATATCTGCTTTAATAACATTTTTAATTCTTCCCGGGATATCAGGTGTATTTACTGTTGAAGTAAAACCCAAAAGACCTGTATTTGATAAACATACTTATCCTTACGAATGGGCATGGGTTCAGAAAACTTATCCTTATTATAATGCTGATGCTGATGTTTATATAAAAGCAATAGAACATGTTAAGAGGATGAAGGAAACACAGGCAGACAATCCTTTCAGCAATGTGCAATGGGAATTTGCCGGACCTGTAAACATCGGCGGTCGGGTTGTTGATATAGAATTTAATCCGCAAAATCCTGATATAGTTTATGCAGGTTCTGCAACGGGAGGAGTATTTAAATCAGTTGATATGGGTGTAACCTGGTT